>MDTE01170241.1_pt1 | contig 15304 bp, 24 predicted proteins | sample 811231 | NCBI WGS metagenome assembly MDTE01 (sample SAMN05326651, study PRJNA326480) | marine metagenome | isolation source: seawater | place: Indian Ocean: Red Sea | collected 2010 | reverse complement strand
ACATTAGACAAAAATTCTATATACTTGTGATACGAGTATATGGAATTTTTATGGAATTTTATGGAATTCCGAAATTGATTTTTTTTTAAAATGTTTACTAATAATAAATGAGTTTTATTAGTGTTTTAGAAGTTATTATTGTTCTTTTAACTTTAAGAATATTGTATGGATTTTATGGTCCTAATGCTGGTCACCAAGACTTTGGTACTGCAATTGCTCTTGCATTCGAATATCTTTTAGATTATTTCTTGATACTTCTTTTGATAATATCTCTTATTATCAGATTTATACTTAATAGAGTTTAAGGGTAATGGGTTCTATAAAGTCTGGTCTGTTTCTGATGTTAAATTTTTTAATTTCTTCATAGTATTTTTTAGCTTTTAGAATTATCCTTTTATTATATTTTGTTTCGTTATCCCTGTCTGATTCGTCTCTGATAAGAGATACTTCTTGTCTTACTCTTTCCCAATATTTTGCTGCCTCTAACTTTTCTTCTCTGGTTGTGCATATTTTATAATACCCAATCATAGTATAAAATTACGAGGTCTTTAAAACCCCTATGGGTTTGTCTCTTTTTCACATTTGATGAATTAAGTCTAATAATAGTATTTTGCTTCGATCTTTTTATCACTATATTTATTTGAAAGTCTAATTGGGCATTTTTTATTGTTTGGTTTTATATTCTTCTTGAAATCGCGGTTCGCCTTTTTAATGTTCTCTTGTTTGATAGCTCGCATATCAACAAACATTTTTTTTATACCCAGGCCTTGGTCTCCCTAAGGAGACACCTGTTTTGTACCATAAGCCTCCCGTTACTATTCCTAATCGTCCTCATGTTTGACAAGAGTGAAACCATGTAGTTCTTCAATTTCAAATACACATTCCTTAATCTTTTTAGACTCGTTTATAATTTCATTGATGATATTAAGTAATCGGGTACATGGAAAATCTTTGATACTTGGATCATTTTCTGCCAGATTGTGAATAGTAGAACTCAGCATTTTAAGGTTTTGTGCCTTATTACTTATATTTTTAATTGCTTCTTCTTTAATAATGTTAATACTTGAAGTCTTATCATAAAATTCTTTTTGTGTGTCTATTTTGTTTGTTTTGAGTCTCGTTTGGTATAGTCCTTGTCTACTTGTACTCCAGGATGGATTAGGTGGCGGTAGTTCATTGGGACCTGGAGATGAAGTAAGAAATGAAGGTCTATTGTAAAAATCTCTATTCGTCTCGCCGTCGCCGCTTGGTGCGTCCACCTCCGTTTCAAAACTTCCGCCTGGACTTCTTGTAGGAGAAGTCGGGACAATTGGCGAAGGAGGATTACCGGGGCCGTAAGCTTTTTGTCTTGTGGGTAAGATAATTGGAGGAGGTGATTTATCGTGTAGACTTTCTGGATTTACGAGATCCCAAGGATTTGCGGCTCGCCGAGAATTCCAAATACGCCGGGCCCGCGCTCCTCCCCCTTCCGTGTCTCCTCGGGGCTGATAAACCGGAGAGCTTACGCGCCGGGTGGCATCGATAAGGTCTTCTGCCTCCGAACTCAGATGCGCCAGAAGCCAATTCTTGGTCATTTTAATTACTAATGATAATTATCCTTAAGTACATTTTCTAGACTTTTTAAAAAATTGCAAACTTTTATATTAACGGCCCTTGTTAGCACCCCAAGGTGCTAAAGCTCTTTTTGTCCTTTTTTTACATATGCTGCTTAAGATCTAACATCGCTAGCTTAGATAGGGAGTCGATTAAGAGGTCGCTTATATCCTGGATAACCTCTCTTTCTCTCTCGACGCGCGCGGCGGAGTGTGGTCGGTTTAACAGTCTCTCCAGTTGCTTCTTCGCCCCCGCAAGAGTTTCTCCAAGAGCCTTTGCCTTAGCACGCTCGTAGTTGACCGTTGACCAAAGTACACCCGCTTTGGCGTCGGTCGCGGCCGCTGAAAACACCGACGCGAGCACACCCGGCGGTGTCGAACTCTTGACGAGGCAGCCGTTGCGATCGCGTTTCATACTAAGCGACGGGCTTGTATACCCCTGTATCTCGTGTATATCTAGTATAGGTTTAATTGTGTAATTGCTAAAAAAACCCATACTAGGCCCTGGTTAGGCCCTGGTTAGGCCGTGGCTAGGCCGCGGCCTTAGGCTCCCTGTATATTGTAAATTGCATAAATTACCTATACTAGGCCGCGGGTGCGCTGCCGCCTCTATGCGACGGCCATACCCCTGCCCGCATATAAGCCCTAGGCATCGTTTTTTTTGCAATTGCAAAATTATACATATACTAGACCCCGAGACGATAGGGGGGTATATAGCCAACGGCTTACAGCAAACACCCCAGACACTTACAAATGGCGACCTCTGCTCAGACGCTCAACTCGATCATCAAGCAGCTGCTAGAGACGAAGCCAGCCAACTACGCCGAGGCCCTCAAGGTTCTCGACGGCAAGGGTCTTCTCCCTAAGAAGCTCGTGGCTGCCGAGGAGCCCAAGCTTAAGAAGGTGTCAGTTTTTGCGAGCAAGCAAGCCGAAGACTACAAGGAAGCCAACGACGTTGTCATCCCAGAGGGCTTTGTCGGCACCGGCAACAACTCTAAGATCACTGTCAAGGACCTCAAGGGACTTGCCGAGGGCCCCAAGAAGCCTAAGGTAAACGCCTCGCCGAGTGCTCTTCAGTGGTGCCGCGACAACGGGGTCGATATCTCCCGCATCGCAACGGGTTCGGGTGCCGAGGGGAAGATCCTTCTTAAGGATGTCAAGGACCTCGTAGATCCCGATCCTCCCGCCGACACCGACGACGACGAGCCGACGGCGGTCAAGCTTTTGAAGACCAAGACTGACAAGCCCAAACTTACCCCTGCTGCGGCCAAGCTTATGAAGCAGTACGACATCGACGAGGAAGATATCAAGGGTGTCGCCGGCACAGGTAAGGACGGTGCAATCAAGGCAGAGGACCTTGACGACATCATCCAGATGATCAAGGACGAGGAGGACGAGGAGTAGACAAAAGGACAAACTGGTAAAAACTAAAAACCCCTAAAAACAGCATGTGCGGCAGCCCTCTTCGGAGGACATAAGACCACGTATAAGAATTATGTCTTGCAGGTGCCAGGCTTTCGTTCTAGACAGCGTTACTAGAAGGTATCGCAAATGCAAGAACAAGCAAATTAAGATCGCGGGCGTGGATCATTGTAGAATCCATTGTCCAAGCCCGGCTAAGATTCAAGCAGTCTTCAGGGGGTTTCTGTGTAGAAGAAGACTTAAGGTTTTTAAAGAACTGCCAAGTGATGTATGGCAACTTGTACTTTATCATACAAGATTTGAACATAATGTGATAAACAAATACGTGCCTTCTCTTATCGATATATATAGAAAGAGAATAAACAAGCGGCGGCAAGGCTATGAGGGCATACCTGCCATCCTTCGGGACAGCATGGAATACAGAAGAAATCAGTTGAAAATTTCAGAACTCATTGACTTCCTACCAACCAGAGAGGGTTGGAGAGAGCGGCTAAAGGCGCCAAAGCGGAGGACGCTCGACGACTTGCTGCCTGGCTATCGGGTGGAGATCATGAGTTCTAGCGGGGAGTGATGGGGACGGTCTGGACGCCCTTGGCCTCCGTGATCTTTACTATTAAAAATTTGCAAAAAAATATAGTGTTTAAATCTAACTCAGTTTTAAAGAATGAATTTATTAATGAGTATGCTTTAACAAAACAGCGGAGGGATTCCGCATATATAACTCTAATACCCAGCCTTAGTAGTTTCTAGCCAAGACGTCTAGAATGAAAAGGTGATTGGATGCTGCGGGTGTCAAGGTGAAGACGAGGTTACGACGGAAATACTCGGGCGGATGGTAGGCCACCATTCGGACTCTAGCCCGGTCATTGCCTTAGAAGATAGGTGTTTTGCTTTTTCAGAAAACATCTTGATTTTAAGGACGCTCTCCTGGTAAGGGTGATAGAAGGTTCGATTCCTTCTGGAGCGACCATGAGTATTTTGTGAGCTCAACTGTCCTCGGATGTACCAGATCCTTGATCAAGAATTATTCCCCATGGAATAATGGTTTCCCGGCCAAATACGAAATTAATTTTATTAATTATAATAACCTTCTTTTGCCCCGCTTGACGGGGCAAAAGTCCCGTCAAAAGAATAATACGTATGCGTGATTCTATACTTGCAACTCCTTATGCATATCCAGATGAACACTTTTATCTTACACCCTTCAGACCTTGGTGGCTAATGGTGCAAAAATCTGTAGAAAAAATACCGGGAGATAACTGGCAAGAGAAACTGAACTATTGTGTTTCTTGTAAATGTTGTGATAGGCATCAAATTAATAAACCTAATAAACTCGTGGCGTGGGTAGAAACAGAAATTTCAACATATAAAACTGAATGTGATTGTGAATGTGACTGCAGACACATGGCACGTTTTATCTGTAGACAAGTCCATGATCCTATGCCAATTTGTCCTTTGGCAAATCCCATAACTGAAACAGAAGCATAAATTAAACTGATAATTTCTCTAGGGAATTTTAAATATGTTTTAAATGTAAAATTTAAATACTAATTCAATACTATAAGTCATGTCTAATTTAATAAATTATAATCACAATGTTTCGTCAGTTATTCTTGTAACAGGAGGATCTGGTTTGGTCGGTAAAGGTATACAGGCTGCTATTGATAAATATAATCCTTTAAATGAGAGATGGATTTACCTTACATCAAAGGACGGAGATTTACGAGATAAAGATGAAACTTATAACATTTTTAAAAAATATAAACCTACTCACGTTATTCATTTAGCAGCGCGAGTAGGCGGGCTCTTTTCAAACATGAAATATAAGGTAGAATTTTGGAGAGATAATGTTTCTATAAACGATAATGTTTTATATTGGTCAAAGGAATTTGGAGTAAAGAAAGTCGTGTCATGTCTATCTACTTGCATCTTTCCTGATAAGGTGCATTATCCAATAGATGAAACAATGGTGCATAACGGACCTCCTCACCCATCTAATGAAGGTTATGCTTATGCTAAAAGAATGATAGATGTTATAAATCGTTGTTACAAGGAACAGTATGATTGTAATTTCACTTCTGTAATTCCTACTAATATTTTTGGACCGCATGATAACTTTTCAATTGATGATGGTCATGTAATACCTGGTCTTATACATAAATGTTACAAGTCAAAATTAAAGATTAACAATGGAGAGGATGGTGATTTTACTATTTGGGGATCTGGTTTACCTCTTAGGCAATTTATATATTCAGAAGATTTAGGGGAATTAATTGTGTGGGTATTGCGTAACTATAACTCTTGCGAGCCTTTAATCCTTTCTGTACCAGAGTCTGAAGAGGTATCAATAAAAGAAGCAACTGTAGCAGTTGCAGAAGGAATGAAATATAAAGGACCTATATTATTCGATAAGAGTAAGTCGGATGGTCAGTATAAGAAGACAGTTTCTAATAATAAACTTACTAATCTTTACCCAGAATTTAAATTTACGCCTTTTAGAGAGGCGGTATTTAAAACGTGTGAATGGTTTGAAGAGAATTATGATATTGCTAGGAAAGGTTATTAATATTTTACTTACGTTGTATTCTAAAATTATTTATCTTATTGTTTATTATATAATGCCTGATACTATTAAAGAACTTCCTAAAAATGTTACTGTTCCTTCAAAATACTGTGTTTTGATGTTAGATATAATAAAGGTTGTATCAAAAAGAGGTTCAATAGAACCTAGTGAATTTGCGGTTATAGGAGAACTAGTAGATTTTTTAAATAAAGAACTTAATAACGAAAACGGTTCTAAAACCGATGATGTTAAAAGTTTAAATTAAATAAAATTATTATTAATTAAAATGGATCCATATTTACCTAATAATAATTTTTTTATAAGCAGTTATTTAAGGGTTATATTATTTTAAGCGACGAAGGTGTTGATCGACGCGTTCTAATAAGACATTGTATTGTCCGCAAATGCCCATACGCATTGTCCGCCCGTCATGTGCGGCTGGCACGTCTTCTGGGGGCGATTTCTGCACCACGGGGTCGCGTCAAAAACTTGACCCGTCTGAGGATCGGGCCGGTTGGACGAAATACATCTTGGTCGGAGCGCCTCTCGGGTGGGACGATCGTACGTCATGAAAATTTGATTTGCGGGATCGCTTAGGAGATTTTCAGACTTGCTTAAAAACATATATAATATAACTAAAACAGCAATAACAACCGCAGCCATCATCATATTTTTAGTATTCATCATTTTTCTTATTAAATAGAAAATGTTTTATTTTTATTTAATTTATTTAAGTTTTTTTAATTGTTTTTGTAAAGCAGATATTTGAGGATTATATTATTTTATTGCACCTCGCAACCCTCTCCTGTGTGCTGGCACCGCAAGAACTTCTCGATGTAGCCAACGCGTTCTAATAATTTATTGTAGGATGGAACGCGCTTCTCGATGAAGCCGACGCGTTCTAATAATTTATTGTAGGATAGATTTCTGGGTGGGACTCCCCATAAGCACATTCCTCTCGTCAGCTCAGGTGTGCACGCCTGCGGATCATGTGGTTGTTGTTCGCAGAAGCTCTTAATCTGCTCCGCCTCGAGGGCGACCTTCTCCGCCGACACCCCGCGCGCCCTCGCCGCCAGCTCTCGTGTGCCAGACGAAATACATCTTGGCTTTCCCGCCACGATCGACCATTTATCTGTCTGTAGGAAAGGATCGTCTAGAAGGAGATTTTCAGACTTTCTTAAAAACATATATAATATAACTAAAACAGCAATAACAATCGCAGCCATCATCATATTTTTCCTATTCATGATTTAATTTATTAAATATAAATGTTTTATTTTATATTTAATTTATTTTTATATTTAATTTATTATCTTTTTTAATCGAAAAACAATTACTCCAAAACTATTATTTTTAATTTATATAAGAATAAAATTATTATTAAATGAATGGCTCCCTATTTACCTAATAATAATTTTTTTGTAAGTTTTGATGAAAATTCAATATTTGATCTTTATTTTGATCAGGAAGATATTCAGGAAGATGCTATAAGAGAATATTTGTTTATTTATTTATATATTATTTCTAGTTTTTTATTTGCAATCTGTGTATGTAATTTTTATACTTAATTTAAAGCTTTAACCGTTTAATAAATAATTGTAATGTTATGTAATGGAATGTTAAATAATTATGACACTGATAAAATACTATTGGATATAAGTTTGCACCAGGGTATACCTAAAAAATTTTTATCCATCAAAGATAAATCTTTTAATGATTGGGAGATACCGCCTTGGGAACTTTTTATTTTTAAGGATAGAATATTGGGACAAGGATCTTTTTCTAAAGTTTATTTATCTAAATGGAGAGAGACTTTTGTAGTTGCAAAGGTTATAGATCCAGAAATATCTTTAAACAAGAAAGAACTGATATTAAAAGAGATTGAGATAATGACAAAACTTCATCACCCCAATATAGTACAATTTTTAGGTTATATACATGAACCTTTTATTATTGTATTAGAGTATATCCCAAATAATAGTTTAAGCGAACATATAGGTAAATTATCAAAAACGAATAAGTTTAATATAACTTTAGATATACTTAGAGGTTTGGCATATTTACACAATAGAAAACCTTATTCTTTAATACATAGAGATATTAAACCTACAAATGTTATTCTAACTAAATCAAAATTTGCTAAAATAGCAGATTTTGGTTTGTCTACGTTTTACACTAATTTTAAATTAGACAATAATGAAACCTTTCCTTCTCTAGACTTAACAGGTGATGTTGGAACTGAAAGATATATGGCTCCAGAGACTATATCTAAAGTTTATGACAACAAAGTTGATATATATGCATGCGGAATATTAATATATGAAATGTACGAAAATAAAAAATACTACAAAGGGCAAAAATTAAAATGGTATAGAACTCCTAGATATATAAGAGATATTGTTAATAAATTCATGATTAATCCTGACTCAAATGAAAGATTGTCTGCGTTAGAACTTATTAAAATGTTTAATAAATACACTTAAAGTAAATTATTATTTAATATTTAAATGAAAGATATATTTATATCGCATGCTTGGTCATATGATTGTCAAGATAGAGATAATCATTATAGATGTAATATTTTGAGAGATAAATTAGAAGAAGTTGGATATTCTACTTGGTTTGATGAACATGATATGAAAGGTAATATAGATAAAAGTATTATGAAAGGTATCAATAATAGTACTGTAGTTTTAGTTTGTTTAACAGAAAAGTATGTGGAAAAAATAAATGCAGGAGTAAATTTACATAAAATAAACGATAATTGTTTCAAAGAATGGAATTACGCTTTATTTAAAAATAAAATAATAATACCTGTATTAATGGAAAAAAAAATGCATACCATTTGGTCTGTGAATGGTATATTACAATTATATTTACATTCTGTTTTATATATGGATATAACCGATGATGATTATGATACAAATGATTTTACTCTTCTTATCAAAACTTTAAGAAACTATGGTATTAAGAATAAATTTTATAAAAACATTCAAAGCAATTCTAATGATAGTATTTATTCTTCTGGAAGAGATACTCCAGAAGTAAAAGATTTAGTTATAAAAGATGTAAGACAAAATTTTGTTAGAACTGTAATTTCACCTGGAAAAAAAATAAACACAATAATAAGATTATAAATGACAAAAAAATAAATATCTTAAAAATTAAATGAAAAACTTAAATATCTATGAACATATTTTTTTTATCTATATGTCCATACTTATGCGCTAGAATGCATTGCGATGCCCATGTTAGAAAAATGATAATAGAATATGGACAAATGTTATCTACAGCTCATCATGTTTGTGGTAAATATAAAAATCCAGACCTTTATAAAATATCTTTTAAAAATAATCCATGTACAGTTTGGGCGCGAACTAGTTCTACAAATTATTTATGGTTATACACCTTATTTATATCCTTATGCAAAGAGTTTGAACATAGATTCGGTAAAGTACATGCATCCAGAAAACAACTAGAACATTGTTTATCATTTATACCAGTTAAAATACCGAATGGAAATTTAACTACTATACACCAAGCGATGCCTATCTATTGTAAACATAAAAATCCTATTAAAGCTTATCATAATTACTATAACAATGAAAAAACTTATTTTGCAAAATGGACAAAGAGAGAAATTCCATATTGGTATATTAAGCAGTGTTGAATATTCTATTAAAAACTTTAATTAATTCTAGAGAAGAAATCCTTTTATAAATAGACATTATAAATTTGCAAGAAAATATAGTGTTTAAATCTAACTCAGTTTTAAAGAATGAATTTATTAATGAATAGTGAGTGCTGTGGCGATAATGTTAAACAAAATATTATCAATAAATTTAATAAAGATGTTAAAGGTGTTGAAATATGTTCAGAAGGAGTAAATAAAACCCATGATGGAAGAAAAGGACATTGGGTAGAAAAGAAAATGGGTGTAAAGCATAACGCTAAAAATGAACCAGACATTAATGGTTATGAAATGAAAACAGGTGATAAAATAACTACATTTATAGATAAGTCACCAACAACTATGTATCTAAATGGAGAAATTCTACCAAAGGCGACGAACGAACGAAATAAAAATTTAAAAAAACAATTTTGGAATAAATATGCATCAAAAAAAGAAACCGATAAACCTACAATTGGTGGATGGTCAGTTAATAAATTTAATAAATGTGGACAAAAAATGATAGTTGATGAAGACAATAATGTGAGTATTTTATATGACTATGAACAAGACACTCGTGAAAATAAAAGCTTACTTGGATTAAATAATAAACCACATATTATTATGAAGTGGAATGCTAAAGAACTATCAAATGCGATTGAAAATAAATTTAATCAAAAGGGGTTTTTCAAATTTAGAAAAGAAAACAATAAGTTTACAAAAATTTGTTTTGGTAAAAAAATAACATTTGATTTTTGGATTGATGAATTAAAAAAAGGTACAATTTATCATGATGGATATTCAAAAGTAGATGGTAGAGCACGTCATGTATTTCGTGCTAAAAACGATTTTTGGGATAATTTAATTATTGAAGAGTATTAATTATATATTTTCCCAAATAATAGGCAAATTTACAAGCTACTGCATTACCAATTTGCATAATTTGATCTTTTTTATTTCCTTCTAAATAATAATTATCTGGAAAACTTTGTATTCTTTTTAATTCTAATATAGTTAATCTTCTAATATCTGTATCATTATATCTAACTAGTGCGTCATATCCATCTTTCCAATATCGTGCTGGAATAGTATATGATGGTTTATCCATGTTTAAAAATTGTGCTCCAAAACCAGCACCCCTTTCTTTAGACCTTTCTTTTTTGTTAAGTATTCCTTGTATGGCTTTTTCACTTAAATAATGGGATTTATCTACATCATTTTTATCTAATAATATAGTTTTAATAGGTATCCTATCATCTTTAGATTTGATAATTAATTCAGGTTCTTTTGGTAAAATATTTAGGTCTTTTCTAATTCCTATAATTATAGTGCGTCTTCTATTTTGTGGAACTTCAAAATCACTTGCGTACAATTTATTAATTATGCAATTATAATTTCTATTTAATTGTTCCATTATAATATCAATAACATTTTCACCATTTGCTGTTTTTTTTGAAAGCATCCCTATTACATTTTCCATAATAAATGCTTTTGGTTTAAAATAATCCAGATATTTTACATATTCCATAAATAGAGTATTTCTTGGATCATTTTTATCCCTTTTTCCAGCAATACTGAAACTTTGACATGGTGGACCCCCAACTAAAATATCTATATTTTTATTATTTTTATTATATAAATCATTAAATTTTTCAGGAGATAATTGCGTTAAATCAGCACAATAGGCTTTATGATTATAATTTCTATTATAACTTTCAACTGCTTTATCCCAAATATCTATTCCAGCAATTACATTTAATCCAGAATCAGTTAAACCCTTTGTCATACCACCGCAACCACAAAATAAGTCAATTACATTTAATGTTTTTGTATTAATATCATTTAATTGCATATACTATATATATATAGCTTTAGCTATTTTTAAATCGATTTTTATTTAAAAATTATATTTATCAAATATTTCTTCGGTTTTATGAGTATTATTTACATTTCTATTTACAATATAATAAATTGGATTAAAATCTTTAGCGCTATCACTATCGTGATAAGTATTTAACATCATATCTAAATCTTCATAACTTAATTTATGGTAAACAATTAAATCGTGCCAACTCTTATGACCTAATTGAAATTTTTTTATAAAATCAAAATATTTTTTTGGTATAAACATCATCGTATCATTAACTCTTGGATGTAATCCACATTTATGTGCTGGTTTAAAACATACTGAAGGAAACAATATTTTATCACTATATGGATTAAAAATTTCAAAAAATTTATCTTTTAAGAATAAATCTATTCTCATACACAATATAAAATCATAATTATTTATATTAGTAATTCTATCAATACAATTATGAATTAATTTATTCATTCCTATTAAATTTTCGTAGTATTCACTATCAACTAATACAGATTTATATATTTCATCAAGAGAATTATTAAATTTTGTTGTATAACTATTTATACTAACTGTCATATTAATATTATTTTTTTTTAAACTTTCTATAAATTTTATATGTGATAATGAAGCATTAATTTGTTCTTTATAAGATTCTTCACTACCTCTATTACGATTACCCTGTCCACCTAATCGAAATGATTCACCAAATAATATTAATAATGAATTCATTTGACTGATAATATATATCTATATAATAATTATGAATAAACACAAAAACGATGCCAGATTATTGTAAACATAAAAATCCTATTAAAGCTTATCATAATTACTATAACAATGAAAAACTTATTTTGCAAAATGGACAAAGAGAGAAATCCCTAACTGGTATAACAAAAAATAAATATATGCATCCGCCGGGGCTCGAACCCGGTACGTAACCTTGGAAGGGTTACATGATACCCATTCACCACGAATGCATATATTTAATATATATAAGGGAGACTAGGACGCGTGGGGCTCGAACCCACGGCCACAGGATTAAAAGTCCTGCGCTCTTCCAACTGAGCTAGCGTCCCTTATATATATTATAGAAAATGTTTTTAACCAAAATAATCACAAAAAAGAGCTGTAATTGGATTTTTATAGTTGTCTTCTTCTTTTTTTTCATTTTTAATTTTTGGTTTTTCTATCAGATTGTAATGAGAAATAGAACATGAATCAGAATTAGCAAGGGCCATTTTATAAATTTGATTACATTTATTTTTATAATGTTCGCTAGATGGGTGACACCATCTTCCCAATTTTAGGAATGACTTCATAATATATAATAAAATTAATCTTTAAGTATTTTTTTTTAAAAAACTGGATTTCCAGTTCCTAGTTCGTTAGCCATTTCACATGCAACTCCCAACATTGCTAGTCTCCCTAGAACGGTTTCAACAGCACGATCAGTTTCCTTTGTAATAGGAAGAGGAACTGCAGCTTTTGTAGAAGCTGAGAGACCTAGAGGGTCAAAACCATAATCTCCTGGGGTATGATCTTCCTTGAGCTGAAAAAACTTGCTTGTGTTAGTAGGGTATTCATATGCTTTAAAAATCTGACAAAATTCGGATAGTCCAAATGTAGCAAGAAGACCAAGTTGTTCTTGAGTTGATAGGCTACTTACGAAATTAACTCCTAGAACTCCTTCTTTAACGTTATCCAGAAGAGGAATTGCTACAGAACTAAGCATTGCTACACGACCGTGCTTAATTTCAGCTTCCTTAACAAACTTTGGGGATAGCCCAAAGGAATTTACAAGTCCAAGAAAAGAAAAGATAGCAATAACAATAGTCTTCATTATAAATAATAATAATCTCAGTCTTTAAATTATTTTTTAAAATTATTTAAGTTATTTTAATTAAAAATAAAATATTTATTTTTTCAAAAAACAATGCCAGGTAATTACGATACTAAGAGTCTAATAATTGATTCTGGGGATTTTAATAAGGTGGTTAATAAGTTAAGAACTTTTTTTATAGGAAAAGGTTTTATAGAGGTTCATACCCAAAATAGGCTAAGCATATTAGCGGCATGTGAAGATCCTTATAATATTTCAACATACGAGTATGCTGGTCAAGTTTGGCCATTGCCTCAAACTGGTCAAATGTGGCTAGAATATGAACTTTTAAAAAATCCTGACCCACCTGGTTATTTCTGTGTCTCAACAAGTTATAGAAACGAAAAAAACCCTGTACCTGGACGTCATGATCTTATATTTCCCATGTTTGAATTTGAATTACACGGCGGTATGGAAGAACTTAAAAAGATGGAGATAGAACTTTTAACTTATCTTGGTTATAAAACTTCCAGTTTTTATTATAATACATATTCTAAGTTAGCAGAAGATTTTATGGTTAAAGAGTTAGAGCACAATCATGAAAATAAAATGTATGAAATATGGGGACCAGTTGGGTTTATAACTGATTTCCCAGAGTATACAAGTCCTTTTTGGAATATGAAAAGAAATGGTGATACCGCCAATAAAATAGATGTTATACTTTCTGGACACGAAACTATAGGATCTGCCGAAAGAGAAACTGACGTTGATGTAATGAGAGAAAGATTTAATACTATTTCAGACGGAGATTATGCTAAGACTATATTTGATAAATTTGGGAAGGATAGAACCTTAGCAGAATTAGAAGAATTTTTATCTTATAATTTTATAGAAAGGAGTGGCGGTGGTATTGGAATAACTAGACTTATAAGAAGTATGAAAAAAGAAGGTTTAATTTAAAAATATTTTAAATGTATAAATGATTGTAGAAGAGTGTTTAATAAGCAAATATGGAAAAACATGTTTAACTAATAATAAAAATAATTATCTTAGTGGGATAATTATTTATATATTAACAAGGACTGTCGAAAACTTTATTAGACATTCTTTAAAAACTATCAAAAACGATGATATAGATTTTAATTTGTTAGCATTTAGTTAATTATCTCTTTAGTTTTTTAAGAACTTTATCAAGTTCTTTTCTTTCTCTTTTTTTTAATCCAGAGTCTTTTACTATAAAATCCTCAAGAGAACCTTCGCTTTCACTTTCACTACTATTTTCTGACGATGTTTTAATACTTTCAACATCATTTGTTAATTCCCATTCTCTGCATAAATGTCTAGCTATGTGTCTACAAGGACATTTACAATTCTTTTCCTTCTTAAACAACACATATTTAAAATCAGGTAAAGGATTCCCTAAGGTTGGAAAGTTTTTTGAGTGTTCTTCGCAACAATTACAGTTTCTAAGTTCCTTTGGGAGTTTTACGTAGTCTTTGCATATCCTCAATTGCTCATCAAAATAAGTTTCTGGATGTTTTGATCCTAGAAAATCTATAAAATTCATATTATATTAATAAACATATTATAACTTTAAATAATTTTTAATTTTTTCATTTACTATAAACCATCCTTCACCATTTTCCATGTGGTGATTGACACTGTTTGTCGTATAAGGTGTAATTTCATTATCTCCTATTAGATCTGAAAATAAATCAAGATATTTAATATTATATTCATTACATTTTTGTTTTAGAATTTCATTATAAACTTTATTATTTCTAGTTCTTTCTTTAATACTAGGGATATTAAAGTGTTTTATTTTAGTTTTATAATCATTAAATACTTCATCACTTAATTTATCCCTTATAGTTAATATAGAATCTTTAATGTGATTATCTAAAGTAACAGGGGGTAAGATACTACATACAGTGAGATTTTTTATATTTATATTTTCAATTATAAATTCGAAATATTTATCTATAGAGTCTTCCGCAAAAGATCTAAAATCTAGTAGTTTATTTTCTTTTAGACATTTATAAAAGTATGTAAATTCACAATCTACCTGACCAAACTTAAAGAAAACACTGTCATCAGACCCGATGGACTGATATTCTTTTAATAGTATTTTATTCCATCCACTTTTACTATTTTTATTTAATAAACCCATTGCTGTACAACCTTGATATTGATGTTTAATAGCTAAATAATTAAATAACATAAATATATGCGAATCGCCAAATATATGTCTCATTATTATAATATACAATATTATTTAATAAATTCTTCTTCTTCGAGTTCGGAATCTGATGAAACTTCAAAATTTTGCCATTCCGTTGCGTGTCTAAAACAATACATATTTGATGAACCATTT
>MDTE01055412.1_pt1 | contig 15304 bp, 13 predicted proteins | sample 811231 | NCBI WGS metagenome assembly MDTE01 (sample SAMN05326651, study PRJNA326480) | marine metagenome | isolation source: seawater | place: Indian Ocean: Red Sea | collected 2010 | reverse complement strand
GACCTCCCAGTCACGCAGAATCTGGTAGATGGTGTCCGGCCAGGTGATGGAAGACTGTGGCATCGCGTCAGCTCGGCAGTTAAGACGAAAACAAGCAAGCATCGACAGTATAGCCGTCACTGGTCCGCAGTTATCAGCAGAATATTGAGCTTTTCCATCAGTTAGCGACCCATTTCGTAGGTGGCTGGACCCGCTCGGACGAGAGCGGGGCGATGACACCCGACACCGCCACGCTGCGCCGCAGTCTAGCCGACGACGACCTCGTCATCGAGACCGCCATCGTCAGTACTCTCCAGCACCAGATCGATCCGGTCGCGGGCATCGATCAGCGTGTGGATCACGTCCAGATCGGTGAGGTTGGGCTCGCACGTGTCGATCGCCGAGTTGAGCTAGGTGCGCGGACGTCGCTGGTCGCGGAGCGCTTCCGGTTGATACGGGGATGCAACTCTTCGAGACACTGCCGCTCTGTCTCCGATAGACCTGGATGCCAGCAGTCGACCAACAGCACGACACGGGAGTGTTGTCCGCGGTGCCGAACTTCGTATTCGAATGAGTCTCGAAGATGCGGATAGAGCTCGCATCGCTCGGCTACCATGGCTTCGCTTCCAGACCAGGAACATAAAATGTCGAACGCTGCATTGGATACCGATAACGAGAATGCTCACGCCGCACTGCCGCAGAAGCCGTGCGACACTGACAACGGATAAGAAGTACTTCAACGCCGCGCGAAGATAAGTGAGTAGACGCAAAATCATGTAGGCAAAAATTCTATCGCTACTCTCAATGTAGTCGATGATGTGCTTCTCGTAACGGCCGTACCGATGCGCTACGGTGGCAATTTGGCGAGCACAACATCATGGAGACACAAATGGTCAAGACCATTGACTTGAATACCGATTTGAACAGCTTGGTAAAACTCGAAGGACGGGGTGCTCATACGACGGAGGCCGAAGCCCAGGGTTCTTTCATGACACTCATGGAGTTTCGCGACGGTGGACTGTTTGCGGCCCATTTCAGCGGCACGAGCGGTTGGGAAATTCATCCAAAAGGCGACGAGATCGTCCAGATCGTCGAAGGAGCGACCTTGTTGGAGATCATCATTGACGACCAAATTGTGGCGCATCATCTCAAAGCAGGGAACCTGCTGGTGGTACCACAGAACAGCTGGCACCGGTTCACGTCTGAGACCGGGGTCAAGGTATGGACGGCGACGCCGCAGCCGACCGAGCATTTGCACGTGGACGATCCCCGGCAAGCGAGGTGACCGCGATACTCCACCTGGAAAACGGCGCCGGCGTCGCGGTCAATCGCCCCGAAACGGTCGCCGCATTGAGTAGTTTGATCACGGGAATACTGCGCAGTGTTGGGTTGGCGCTGATACGCCCCACCTGCATGAAGTAAGGATTGCTTAAGAACATGAAGATTGGTATGTGCCTGCAAACCGAAACCGGGTTCATGGGCACCACCCCGCCCAGCGTGCAAGATGTTCTGGCGCTCGCGAAGCTTGGCGAGCAAGTGGGATTCGACTCCGTGTGGATCGTCGATCACTTCTTATACGATGCCGGTGCCGAAGCCGCGGCTCTGGGTGCGAATCCGCCAGCCGAGCTCATGGGACGTCTCTGCGGCGCCTGGGAGGCGCTTACCGTCGTGTCCGGTATCGCGACGGCAACCGATCGGGTAGAGATTGGCACCATGGTGGTCAATACCGGCTATCGCAACCCCGCGCTGCTGGCACGCATGGTCGAGACCATCGACGCTATGAGCGACGGACGCTTCATTTGCGGGCTCGGGGCGGGCGACTTCAAATCCGAGCATGTTTTCTACGGCTTCCCCTGGGACCGACGCATCAGCCGTTTCGAGGAAGCCCTGCAGATCATCAAACCGATGTTAGGTGGCGAATCAGTCAGCTTTGATGGCGAGTTCTACCAAACCAGGAAGGCGTCAATTTTCCCGAAGGGTCCAAGACCACAAGGACCACCCATCATGATCGGTCTGTTGAAAGGAGGGCCGCGAATGAAGCGACTCGTCGTGCAGTATGCGGATATCTGGAACTGTTGGCTGGCCTCAACCAACTCGCAGCCGGAAGCCTATCGGGGGTCCCTGGAAGCCATGTTCGAAGCATGCGAGAAGTACGACCGGGATCCTGCAACGCTAGAGAAGTGTGTCACCCCTCGGGTCTGCCCCACTCACCTTCGTCCCGGCGGATTCGACAACAAGCCCATCTGTGGTTCGGCCCACGAGATCGCTGATCGGATTCGGTGTTTTGAGGCTATGGGTGTCAGCCACTTGCCGGTCTGGTTGTGGCCCAACAACAAAGCAACTGTGGAAGCTTTTGCACCGGTACTGGAGATACTCAAGCAATAGACTTTCGAGCTTCGTTCCAGTGCGCGACAGACGTAAAACACCATGACGACACCGTCTGTCGTCGAAATCATTTATCAATCCACAATGACTGGAGCTTGATTTTGGCAGCACCCGCTGCGGTCGCATCATTGACCACCGGAACCGAGCCCTGGCCCTGTTCCGAGCGCTCCCGCATTCAGGAAAGCTTACTTCGATCGTCTCGGAGACGCTCGCGGTAGCGGTGACGAGCAAGGGCCTGCATGTCCGCCACGGTATCGCTCTCATCAACAATCTCGCGACCGAGAAGCGTCTCGATGGCATCCTCCAGCGTTACGATGCCGGCGGTTTGCCCGAACTGGTCTTCCACCAGGCACAGGTGGACGCGGTTCTTGATCATCAGATCGAGCAGCTGCTGCACCGGCAGCTTCTCAGACACTCGCAAAACCTGCTTGGCGACGGTCTTCACCGACTCTGAGCCACGTCCTTCCCGGGCCGCGATGAACAGATCGGTACGCAGCACTTTGCCGGTGATGTCATCGATGTCTTCGCCAAACACCGGCATACGTGAGAATTGCCGCGTATCTGCTTCGTCGAGGGCGTCGCTGATTGTCATATCCTCCTGCAGCATGTGCACGACGGTACGGGGAGTGAGGACCCCCTCGGTCGGGACGTCGCGCAGATTCAGCACATTGGACAGATATTCATCCTCATGAGAGATGAGCGCCCCGCCCTTCTTTCCGAGGGAGGCCATGGCGATGATCTCCTCACGGGTGATCGCATGCTCGGGTTTGCGCCCAAACAGCTTCGTCATTCGAGTGGAGATCCAGACCAACGGGTACACCGACTTCACCAGCCATAGGATTAGGTACGCCGCCGGCACTGCAAGCGCCCGCCAGAACGTGGCGCCGAGCGTCTTCGGGATTATCTCGGAGAAGTATAGAATCACGAGCGTCAGGACCACCGCGATCGGTGTCTCCCAGCGTGGCCCGAATACCTTGAGCGCCTGAGCACCCACGCCGAATGCTCCCATGGTGTGTGCAAAAGTGTTGAGTATCAGGATTGCTGCCAGCGACTCGTCCAAACGCTCCCTGACATGGGCTACGATCGCGCCGCGCTTCGGCTGATCGTCCTTGAGGGTAGCAACAAAGCTCGGGCCCATTGACAACAGCACGGCCTCGAGTATCGAGCACAGAAACGATACGCCAATAGCAATGGTGAGATAGATGAGCAGCAGCGTCATGATGGTTTTGATCGGGCGCCTGCAAGGCAGTCTAGCCGGATCTGGCGCGGCGCGCTGCTTCGCATCCGCATTCCGCCCGTCAGCGAAAAGTTGCCGTACAAGACCTGCGCCCAAAGCGGGTCCGCGTCACTCGCAGCGACCCGGCAGATTCACCGCAAGTCCGCCGCAGATGTGTACGGACGGCAGCGCGATGCTCTTGATACGCTGACCGTGCGCCAAAAACAGAGGAACGACCGACATGTATGCGCTGTACTGCCCAATACGGGTAAAGCCCGAGCACCTCGACGCTTTCATACGAGCGAGCATCTACACCGGCAGCGTTTCGCGACGTGAGGAACCCGGCTGTCTGCGATACGACGTGTCCAGAGATCGAGCCGAGCCCGACTGCATATGCTTCTATGAAGTCTACGCCGACGAGCAGGCGTTCAACGCACACATCGCTTCCGCTCATTACCAGCGCTGGGAAATGGCCACCGAAGGCATGATTGAGGAGGAATTGCCGTGGGCGACCCTGGACCTTCTGAATCCGCCGACTTCTGTGTGAGGGTCACACGGCGCCGTGATCGTGCGTCGAAGTCAGCCGCTCCGCGAAAATATCGTCATCGGTGTTAGAGAAAGCACTTGTATACTGTGCCCGTGGAAATCGACCTGCACACTCACACGAACTGCTCAGACGGCGAACTCGCGCCGCTGGAGCTGCTCGCGCATGCCGCTGAATCTGGCGTAAGCACGATATCGATTACGGACCACGATACACTCGACGCGTACAAAGTCAGTGGCGTTGGGCAGGTTCCAGGGACGAGAGTGGTCCCGGGCATCGAGCTATCTACCCATTGGCGCAACATCACCGTGCATGTTGTCGGACTCAATTTCCGCCTGCACGACGATGCCATCACCACAGCGGTAACTGCGCAGCGACGCGCCCGAGACGAGCGTGCTGTTCAAATCGCCGAGAAGCTTGCGCGTCTGGGCATTCGAGATGCCTTGCCCCGAGTGCGTCAAATTGCCGGTGATGGCCTGGTTGGAAGACCACACTTCGCACAATTTCTGGTCGAGACCGGTGTGGTCAAGTCCAGTGCTCAGGCGTTCAAGAAGTTTCTTGGTTCGGGCAAGTCGTGCGACATCAAAATTGGAAACGCCTCACTAAACGACGTCATAGGCTGGGTGCGTGACGCGGGTGGCACCAGCGTACTCGCTCACCCATCGAAATACGGTCTGACACACACCAAGCTCGATAAGTTGGTCACTCACTTCCGGCTCGCCGGTGGACAAGCCCTGGAGGTGGTGTCGGGACTGCAGACATCGGAGGTCACAGGCGCGTTGGCGGCACTCTGCAGCGCCCACAAACTTTCGGCTTCATGTGGATCGGACTTTCATGCGCGTGGACAAAAGTGGGCAGCGCTGGGAAGGTTCCCGGCGCTTCCAGACTGCTGCATGCCTGTGTGGGAGAGCTGGTGAGTCGGATGAGCGGCGCTGATCCGGGCACGTCTACGACGCCTGCCAGCTAAGATGGTTGCAACACACCAATCTGGCCAGAGTCAAAACCGACCGCTCGGTTATGTGCGCAATCCTTCGAACAGCGACTGCACCTATCTCAGAATTACTGACACACCACGACTTAGTCTTCGAGCAAGGCGCTCACTGATTCATCCATGAACGCCTGACAGCGCTCGAGATCTTCAGATTCCGACGAGGCCTGCTCCAGCGGGGCAACAGTGCTGTGTGAATAGAGTTTCAGTGGCCTGTCCAGCGTCCTGAACACCCCCTTGGGGTCCAAGCCGTTCTCCACCGCGCGAATGCCTTCTAGCAATTGACGCCGCAGCATCACGACGCCGCGGTCGCTGCTTGCCAGATGGTCGCGTTCGCGCAGACTGATCGGGCCCTGTGAGACCCAGGCATCCCAGTCCCCCGGGGCACGCTGGCGGTCCCCGTAGGGCCGGGAGCCATCCTGACCTTCTTCGAAGATTTGATAGGGCTCGGTCAGCCGTGCCTGTCGGTCGATGAAGGCATCGCGAACCTCGTGTGGCAGATTCTCTTCGACCTCCAGGATGTTGAAGGTCACGCTGTTCTCGTCGTCCACCGGCACGCACCAACTGTTGGTACCAGCGCGGCTGTCGAGATAGGTGCAGCCTTCACCGTCTTCGATGGCAGTGAATCTGCCAAGCGCCGGAAAAATGAAGTCCGTCGCCCGAACGAAAACATTCCCCTTCCAGCGTCTGGCTGACAGGCTGAGGATGCCGATAGGTGTGTCACGCCAATCGCAGACCGGTTCTGCCTTGTAGACCTCGGTGACCTGCACACCGAACAGATCGGTGTGCAAATACTTGGCGTGGGCGGTATCCAGATCGTTTTCACGGATCTGCAGCCAGTTGCACGGCGAGTGCAGCTTGTATTGCTTGTAGCTGATGTCGTCGCGCTCGTAGCAGTCATAGGTTGGAAACGCGGGTTTGAGTTCCGGCGGGCCGAGATAGGCAAACACCAGGCCCTGATACTCGCGGGCTGGATAAGCACCTTGAAACAACGTGTTTTTGAGCCGGCTGCTGGAAGGCTCCGGTGGCGTGCTCAAGATGGCGCCATCGATGTCGAAATGCCAGCCGTGATAGCAGCACTGGATGCCGCGCTCGCAGATCTTGCCGTACTCCAATGAGGCGCCACGGTGGCAGCAACGCCGCTCGAGCACTCCCACTCGGCCCCCGCCATCCCTGAACACCACCAGGTCTTCACCGAGTATGCGCGTGGCGAGTGGTACGTCGTCGAGCTCGTGGCTGATGGCGACGGGATGCCAGAAGCGACGCATGTATTCTCCGCACGGTGTTCCGCGCCCCACCCGAGTGAGCTCGTCATCGATACGCAGCGATCGATTGCTGTGGTATGCGCTATAGGGGGCGGTTAGACGATCGCTCATCGGTACACTCCCTGATCAATCGACGACCAGCTCTCGTGGCGCCTGGGTGAGGCGTTTGCCACCGTTCTCGGTGACCACCCAGGTTTCGCTGAACGCCGCCCCGGTGCCTTTGTCGCGAACTCTGAAGCCATGCGGTGAGTGAAATGTCATACCTGCCTGTAGGGTGCGTTCCTCACGTTCGGTGATATACATGGAATGCTCGACCCAATCAGGTGGAAAACCGATGCCGACCGCGTATCCATACAGATCTCGAGGCGCAACCAGTCCATCGAGCTTGCTTGCGGCGAGTGCTTTGAGCTCCTTGGTAATCTCGCTGGCGGGCGTACCCGGCAATGCAATCTCGAACATCTTTTCCAAGGTGGCATCAGCCGTGTCGAGCAGCCGTTTCACATCATCGCTCGGAGCGCCGAACGTAGCGGTTCTGAAAATGGGCGCGGAGTAGCGCTGGTAGACACCCGTCATCTCCATGGAGAAAACCGCGCCGGGCTGCATGACTCTGCGCTTCGCGCCCAGATGCGAAAGCCGTTGGGATCGTCCCGCGTAAGCCAGGGGTTGAATGGTCAGATACTCCGATCCAGCGCGCGACATGGCGTCGTAGGCCGCCGCAACTGCATCACCGTCAGTCTTGCCCTCGCGAACCTCGGCGAGCGCCGCACCAATGCCTACATCGGACAATCGCGCAGCGGCGCGCATACACCCGAGCTCGAGCTCAGATTTGATCACCCGGCTGGCGAGCACCACGTCGGAGGCATCGACCAGCTGAGCCTGCGGCAGTGAGGCGGCCAGGGTTTGCGCAAAACTGGCCAGACAGCCGTCGCGGCGGATCTCCAGGCCAATGCGTTTCTCTGACCAGCCGTGGGTCTTGACGATATCCGCCAGCTCATCTGCCGCGCGATCTTCATCCCACCAGTTGAGCACATAAACCGGGTCGCTCGTCCAGCCATGCAGGTACAAGTTGGTGAGCTCGAGGTCCAGCACGTGGGCGACCAGCTCACCTTCTATCGGCACGGCGATGCACACGTACCAGTTTGCAAGCGGGGTCTGATAACCGGTCAGGTAGCAGGCGTTGTTGATATAAGTGACCAGCAACAGGTCGAGACCGTCTTCCGCCATACGTTGGCGCACCGACTCCAGCCTGCGCGCGTACTCCGTAGCCTCGAACGCGACTTCGAGCTGGTCGTTCGGTAACGGCGGCGGTGTAGTGACGAGAGGCATACCTGCATTGTCATGCAAAGCGCGTGTCATGCAAGTGGTAATCGATCAATCATCGAGTGTCAGATTGGCAATCGCCAACTGACAGCCACCTATACCGAAGGTTCTCGCGGCTGGCTCGTGCGCCACACGCTTGCGCACCCGTCGAGTTCCGCAGCCGGCGTAACGTCCACCAAGCATGGCCTCATTGTTCGGGCCGTCACGTCTTATGGAGTGCCAAGCAGAACGCTAGCCACCGCCCCGGATGCGCGGAAATGCCAGCTCCGGAGAGTAGCTCTTGAAGCTTTCGAGATATTGATTGTTGGCCTGCCGTTGCCACTCGGTATCCGGTTGAATGGCCGTGACACAGCGATATTTCTGTCGATATGCCTGGGTGCAATCGTTGTCCTCGATGACGATGGCCAGCAAGGTGGTCACAATTCCGTTCTGGCGTTCGATCAGCTGTATCGCACCTTCCATGGTGCCGCCGGTCTCGACCCACTGGTCGGCGAGCAGCACACGTGTTCCCGGCGCGAACGCCGGTGTTCGCATCTCCATCTCCTGGGTGCGTCCCGAGTAGTTCGAGAAAGTCACCCGGTCGGTTTCGACGCACAACTTGCCGGCTTTGCGAATGGGCAGTAAACCGACGTTCAGGCGGGTCGCTACCGCAGCACCGAGCACGAAACCCATCGCGTCGAGTCCGCCGACCACGTCGACTTGCGAGGCGTCGATGTCAGCGCACAGGTCGTCGAGCAGATCGTTGAAGGCATCGCCATTAATGTAAATCGAGGTAGGATCGAGCCAGGCAAACTTGTCGCCCTTCGTATTCGGTGCCACCAGTGGGAAGTACCAGCGATCATCCCTCGGTCCTTTGTCGTGGTTATTGCTCATAACCCGCTCCAATTCGACGTGTGACCGCCAAAAGTCTGTGCAGCTTCTCGGCGTCCAAGTTATGAAAATCCCCGACGTCGGAGATACCGGTCGCGACCAGAAATGCGTCGACGTCGGCGGCATAGTCGGCGGCGTTCTCCGGCGTGATGCCCGATGCGAGTGCCAGCGGTGTGGAACCACAGGCTTCTCGGAACACTGAGATCTTGTTCAAGTCCGCACGATGGCCGGTTGCGATGCCAGACGTGGTTACGACATCCATCTGCAATGCCGCCTGAGTCGCTGACTCACCGTACATTGACGGGTCCACCACTCGTTGCTTCTTGAAGCAGGTCCCGCCGAAGTAAAGACCCCGCCAACCGGAATCGACCCGCGCGGCCTCGATTGCCAATGCTTCTGTCTGCTCAGCGGCATTGGCATGCTCATCAATGCGTGCGTCGTCGGCCCAGTAGGCGTCGACCGGGCAGTCTTCACGCTCGAGCTCGCCGAGAACCGGAAACGCATCGAGTCCGGTGACAGCCAGGAAGTTCAAGCCCATCCATAGACCTGGGAAACGCTCACGGACATGACGCACGATGGGCAGGAAAGGTTCGACGCCGAAATCGTGATTGATGAGGAAGACGCCTGCTGCGCCACACTCGATGGCGAGCCGGACATTTCGCTCCGCCTGCGTGTTGTCGAGCACATGCACGACCGGGAGCACGGCTGGCCCGGGAGATTTAAAGTACTTGTGAAACTCAGCTCGGCGCATTGATCCCCTCCTGCAGGCCGATACTAAGTTGGTCCAAAAGATAAGTTAAGCGAAGCTGGCTCATCTGGAGAACCGTCGCTGTCGCGATGGATTGATCGGGGCGCTCGAGCATGCGGGTAGAGCATGACGGATTGCGTGCGCCGGGGCGACGCGAGCTCCGAGCCGCGTTCGAGCTGGGGCGCCAGTGCCCCCGTAACCGCCTAATCACGTTGGCGTCGCCCCGTTCATGGATGCTCCGATTCCCTTGGCGGAATTGAGATTGTGAACTCAGGGCCGAAACTGTGGGCCCTGCTTGGCACCCGGCTGCTGGGCCCAGGTTGCGGTCTCCAACCAGCGGTAAATCACCCGCCGGGTCTCTCGAGGGTCAATGACATCCTCAACACTGAAGTTCTGCGCCGCCTTCCAGACTGACACTTCACTCTCGAGTCGCTCGATGACTTGCGCCAGCGCGGCTTCCGGGTCCGGTGCACTCTCGATCTCCTCTTTGAACATCACGGCCGCGGCGCCTTCAATAGGCAAGCCCATGGCACCTTGCACCACACTCGGCCACGCCAAATTGATGCTGAGCTCATTCGGATTACCTGCAGCCATGGTGCCGAGACCGAAACTGCGGCGCAGGTGGAGCGTCACGACCGGCACCGAAGCACGCTGTATGGCCAGCAGCGCGCGTGATACCCGCCGCAACAGACCAGCGCGTTCTTCGACGGCGCCGACCATGATGCCCGGGGAGTCGACCAGATAAACGATCGGCAAATGAAAAGTGTCGCAAAGCTCCACCAACCGAACTTGCTTGTCGGCCGCAGCGCCCGTGAGTGCACCGCCCGCATATCGGCCATCATTGGCAAGCACACCGAGCGCAATCCCTCCTAACCGAGCCAGGCCCGTCACCAGCGACTGACCCCACTCGGGCCCTATCTCAAAGAAACTTTTCTGGTCGAACACCTCGTTGATGAGATCTCGCGGACTGAACACCCGGCGAGGCTTATCGGGATCGATGAGCTTCAGCACATCGCAATCCCGCTCCGGTGAGTCTCTTGACTCGTCACCTAAGCGTGGTGGCAGCTCGTGCACATTACTCGGCAGATAGGACAAGAACTGTGTGATCTGCTCTATCGCCTCATTCTCGGTATCGAAGGCGTTGTCTATCATGCCGCTTTGCTGGGTGTGCATCTGATGGCCGCCGAGTTCGAACTTATCGACCTTTTGACCCAGTGCATGCTCGACCAACGGCGGGCCACCACCGAACAAGCACCCGTTCGGGCGACTCATGAGGGAAAAGTGTGAGCACACCGCGCGCGCGGCCGAGCCACCTGCTGTCGGACCCATGACCGCCGTGACGGAGGGCACTCGATCCAGCAATTCAAAAATTGGATGCCCGCTGAGTGCGGATGGCAGGGTGTTCATGGCATCGGCTGATGCGGAATCGACGTCACCGCCGACACTTTGCAGGAACAGCACAATCGGGATGTTCCACTGGTGGGCGAGATCTTCCAGATAACCGGGAAACACGCCTTTGCTCTTTTCCAGGTAAAGCCCGGTCCACGGCCCCATGGCGACGGTGTAGTCTTCCGCACCGACCGCTATGGGACGCCCGTCTACTTTTGCGAATCCACAGACCAGACTGGAAGGTAACGTTTGTTTGGGTGTGCCGTCGCCAGTTCGGGTTTCCAGGGTAGCGAGCTTGCCGACCTCCTGAAAGCTGCCAGCATCGACCAGCGCCTCGATGCGCTCACGGGCCGTGAGGCGACCGCGGTTGTGTTCACCGGTGACTCGTCGCTCACCGCCCAGTGCCTCAGCTTGCTGCCGTCTGCGGGCGAGTTCTTCTAGATACGGCTCCCAACTGTTGCTCATTGTCTGAGTTCGCTGTGTTTCAAAAAATATCCAGCCAAGTGGTCTTGACCAGCTGGCATAAGTCAACAATACCTTAACACTCACTTTCGACGCTCTCATGTGCATACTAAGGTTTGAACGCTTTTCTCGATGGACTATGGGAACAATTCGCAGCCAGACCACGCGATGCAGTTGGCGGCTTTTCGCAAGAGGTAGTCGACATGAAATGGATGAGGCTCGACGAGCTGCTCGAAGAGCAGGCCCGCGAACTCGGTGACAAGGAGTTCGTGCACCTCATCGACACCGGCGAGAAGTTGAGCTACCGGACGTTCAACGATCGCTGCAGCCGGTTTGCCGGTGGGCTCGCACGTCATGGCATCGAAGCTGGTGATTTTGTCGCGTTGATGCTCCGCAACTCCATTGAATATCTGGTTGCCTCCTACGCGCTGAAAAAACTGGGCGCGGTAGAGGTTTCACTCAACGTTGACTTCAGGGGGCCAGGGCTTGCGCGAACGGTGAACCTGACCGCAGCGCCATTGCTCATCACTGCAAGTGAGTTTCTGGAGCCGCTCTCTCAAGTCGAGGAGCAACTCGTTCATTTGAAGACCTTGGTGCTCATTGATGAGCCTGCCATCGAACTTCCCGGACGGAATCACGTCCCTTTCGCGGATCTGTTGTGCGATGACACACAGCTACCAGAGCGTCACGGCAACGACCAGGAAATAACCGCGGTGCTGTTCACATCGGGCAGCACCGGTTTCTCGAAAGGCGTGCGGGTCTCGCATCGATACTTCGTCTGCAATGGCGCGCTGGTGGCCGAAGCTTATGGATTGAACGAGGACGATTGCGTCTACACGCCGTGGCCGCTGCACCACTATGGTGCCGCTGCATGCGAGGTCGTCTCCACGCTGCTCACCGGCGGGCGGGTCATACTTCGCAGCCGATTATCCATCAGTCGATTCTTCGATGAGGTGCGCGAAACGCACGCGACCTGGGCAATGATGATGGGCGGCTCGCAGAAGTGGCTGTGGGACCGGCCGCCAGGACCGCAGGACCGGGATCACAGCTTGCGCTTGTTTTGGGGTGGACCATTTCCGGTCGACCGGCCAAAGTTCGAGCAACGCTTCGGTCTCAGGACGGGCTACTGCTACGGCTTGAGCGACATCGGCAACCCTTGCATCGAGTCAATCGACGTTCGCGAGCCCGCGAACTCTTGCGGAAAAGTGCGTACCGATCTGTTCGATATCCGTATCGTCGACGAGCATGACGAAGAAGTGCCAAACGGTAAGGTCGGTGAGCTCGTCTGCCGTCCCAAGGTACCCGGCATCATCCTGCACGACTACTACGGGCAACCGGACTACACCCTGCAAGCATTTCGCAATCTCTGGTTTCACACCGGTGACCTGGGCCGTTTCGACTCCGAAGGACATCTGTTCTTCCTGGACCGAAAGAAACAGGTGTTGAGGCACAGCGGTGAGAACATTTTGCCGGCCGAGGTAGAGGAAGTGGTCAACGCACACCCTTTGGTGAGGGATTGCGCGGTCGTGGGTGTGCCGAACGAAGTGAATGAACACGAGGTGGCGGTGTTCGTCGTCCTCAACCCCGGTGAGATGCTAGAGCCTATGCAGATTCAAGAGCACTGCCGGGGGCAACTCGCCCACTTCATGGTGCCAAGCATAGTACGCATTGTCGACGAGATGCCGATGACCTCGACGGAGAAGCCGGCTCTAGGCCTGTTGCTTGCAATGATCGAATGAGCGCCGGGACGCCACCGAATAGGGAAAATCGCCCCAACACCAGTCCCTGACCAACACGAACAGGAGAACACCATGGAGTCGACAAAGTTTGACCTGAGCGGTAAGACCGCGATCGTCACCGGCGCGGGACGGGGCATCGGCCGAGCGTGTGCGCTGGCATTGGCTGCGAATGGTGCCTCGGTGGTGCTGGCGGCACGCAGCAGTGATCAGATCGAGCAGGTGTGCGAGGAAATCGAACGAGGGGGTGGTGAAGCGCTCACGGTGACGACCGACGTCACCCGAAAAGCAGATACTGAATCCATGGCCGAGCAAGCGCTCAAGGCCTTCGGATCCATCGACATCCTGGTGAACAACGCCGGGGTGTTCGTGATGAAACCGTTGGTGCCGCTCGAGAACTGGTCGCCACCATTGGCCGAGGTGGTGCCGGACTTCGAGGCCGGCTTCAATGATGAAGACTGGTATCGAATGCTGGAAACCAACGTGACTGGTGTGTATCGCTGCTGTCAGGCCGTAGCACCCCATATGATGGCTCAGAAGAAGGGACGCATCATCAGCATCGCCTCCATCGACTCGGAACACGGACTCACCTTCGCGGCCCCCTACTGTGCCACCAAGGGCGCGGTGAAGTCGTTGACCAAGGCATTGGCTAGAGAATGGGTGCGCTACAACATTACCGTCAACTGCGTGTCGCCCGGATATACCGACACCGATCTGTTCGAGCCGCTCGCAGGCAACGAGGAGATGAAGGCGGCAGCTGCGAAGCACAACGTGCCCATGCGTCGATTTGCACAACCAGAGGAAATCGCGGTGCCGGTCGTCTATCTCGCCTCCGATCACGCCAGCTACGTCACCGGTGAATCCATTTACATCGATGGCGGCGTGCTCGCTTGAGCCAACGCCACCGAATCATGGCCAGCGTCCAAGCTTCTCGTATCGAGCAATTTCAGCTACCACCCGGGAATCTGACTCAGTGGTTTCGACCGAGCACTTTGGACAATTTGGAAATGTGATCCGGGCCAAGACCGCAACATCCGCCGATGGCCTTAACACCGCGTTCGACCCATTGCATGGCGTCGGCGGCGAACTTGTCCGGCGCGACTATGGAATCAAAATGCCAGTGGGGGCGGGTATAGGTGCCGCTGTTTGGATAAACGGCGACAGGACCTGACCAGTACTGGTCGAGAAGATCGAGCGCCGGCAACGTGGCCTCGACTTCGCTATGCATGATCCCAGCCACATCGGCACCCTCGGCGAGCAGCGCTTGGATGCCCGTGTGTAACGCCTCGCCAGTATCCTCCGCACCGTCCTGAAGGTGCAGTGTCCCACTGTCGGCCATCTTCAGCGCAATCCCTACCCACACGGGCAAACCAGTGCGCTTCGCAATGGCTGCGATTTCGGCTTGAAACTCAAGGTCTATGGCGAACTCATGCGTAAGCATCATCTCCATCATCAGCAAGTCACAGCCTTGCTCCGCCAGGTTCTCAGCATGTTCCGTATAACTGCCGCGTAGCATCGAGATATCGAGCATCTCATCTCGGCGCGATTCAACCGTCGTCGAAATCGAACCGGCGATCCACACCGGGTGTGCGGGCTCGGCTGCATCGATGCCTTCGCGCACCAATCGCATCGCGGTTGCCGTCAGCTCCCGGCTGGTGACATCGAAGCTGGATGGATTGATGACGTGTGGGGCCGTGTTGTAGGTCGCTGCAATCTGAATTTCCGCACCGGCGCGAAGATAGTCGACATGAATGTCACGGATGACGTGCTGGTGGGTGAGCAGAGCGGCTGCGCTCCATATCTCACGATCCATCGGCACCTCACGACGTTGCAGCTCAGTGCCCATTGCACCGTCTATGATGGTCACTTCGTCGTGTGCCAATCTGGCGGCAATGTCCATACGGTGCATCTCCCATGCTGTGTCAAGATCTCCGACAAGAGTCTAACTGCCTGCCGCTGCTCCGTCACCGAAGGTGCACAAGAACGCCAGGACACTCACGAAGGCGGACTTGAACTCCGCACAGGGAAAATCACAATGCTGGAAAGCTAGCACTACGCGGATCCAAACTCTGACATCATGTTCGTATCCAGGTACTGCTTGGGGATTCGAGCGCGTCTCTCACCACCTCCAATGAGCTGGTCGCGCACCGCACTTCAGTTCGTCGGGTCCACCATCGCGTCACGGCTGCAATGGGGTAGGCCGAAACTCCGGGGCGCTTCGTGCGTTTCTGCATTCCACCAGTTTACTGCGACTTGTTCTGCTGCCTCACTCCGGTCGCTTGCCGTCATCCCCCAGGATGCCCGTGTTGGCCGAACCCGGTGTTGCAAACTCAGCGGAAAAGTCCTCGGTGGCGCCATAGCCTCGCCAAACCTTGAAACCAAGCAGTGCCCGGAGTTCATTC
>MDTE01021949.1_pt1 | contig 15305 bp, 15 predicted proteins | sample 811231 | NCBI WGS metagenome assembly MDTE01 (sample SAMN05326651, study PRJNA326480) | marine metagenome | isolation source: seawater | place: Indian Ocean: Red Sea | collected 2010 | reverse complement strand
TTAATATCATTTGAAAAAATAGATATAAAATTAAATAATGTAATTCAATTCACTTTCTTAACAAATTTTTTTAGAGAAATTATTTTTTTATCATTGAGATTAAAATATTTGTATTCATCTACACCTGGTTTAAATCAAAATTTATTTAAAAAATCCCGATTTTCTAACTGTAAATATATATATTTACAACATTCTTTATGCAGTATGAGCATGATATATCCAAAAAATTCTTTTAATAATTTTGATGGAATACAAGCAGTAACTAATTATCAATTTGACGAATTAAATGAAATTAAAAGAATTAATAATTTAAAATTAAAAATATTTAAAAGTAATTATTTATTTTTGAAAGAAAAAAAGTTGTTTTCAAATAAAAAAATAAAGAAAAATGTTTTAATTGCACCATCGTGGAATACTAATTTTTATAAACATGGTTTTCACGAAAAAATAATATCTTTATTAAATAAAAATAATATTTCTTTTGACTTGAGGCCACACCCGATGTCATTTAAAAAAAATGAAATATCTTTAAAGGAAATTCAAAAATTAAAAATAGATGTTAATAATGAAACCAACTTAAATTTTTTTGAATATCAAATATTAATAAGTGATTGGTCAGGCTTATTTATTGAGTTTTATGTTTTTAATAAAGATATTATATTAATAGAATCAGAAAAAAAAATTTTAAACAAAGACTACATTTTATTAAAAAATCAACCAGCTGAAATTAGACTAAGAAATAAAATATCCAAAACTTTTTCTTTTGATGATTTGGAAAATATTATTCCAGAATTAAAAAAATTAATTGAAAAAAAGACTAATAGATCTAATGAGATTGACAAATTTTATTTTGATCTATAATTAATTGATATGAAAATTTCCATGACACCAAGATTCCTTGAAAGCGGACACGATCAACTTTTGGCTATTGAAAAAAAATATTACCCTTTTTTTGAAAAATTTGATTGCAATATAAATCTCGTTCCTTTCTCAGGTATTTCAATGGAAGAATATTTAGAAAATGAAAGACCAGATGCGATAGTATTTGCCGGAGGATATAGATTATACACAAAAGAAATAAGCGAATTTGAAAGGAAATTTTTGAGAGAAGTGCTAAAAAAGAAAATACCCATTTTAGCTATTTGTTGTGGTATGTGGACTGTCAATAATTATTTTGGAGGAAGCTTAAAATTTACTGATGATCATCAGTGCTTTGATGGAGAAAAAATAGATATTAAAAAAATGATTCATTATGTAGATGCAACAGATCTAGTAAATAAAAAAAGTTATAAAGTAAATTCTTTTCATGCGAAAAGTTGTGACAAAATTGGAGATGATCTTAAACCATTTTTAATATCAGAAGACGGAATAGTTGAAGGTTTTTATAATATTGAAAAAAAAATAGTTGGTGTTCAGTTCCACATGGAAAATAAAGGTGTATCAGATGATCTGACAGATCAAATAATGAGTAAATTTATGAATTTATAATATTATGTTTTATTTATGTCCTTTAATAACAGAAATATAATTTTTATTTCTCTAGCTACTATTATCATTTCGATTCCCTTTTTAGAATTCATAGCTTTTAATCTTAATATAATAAATGAAAGAACAGACTTAAGAATTAACACTTTAACTATTAAAAGAATATTTTCATTATACCTGTTATTTTTTTTTATTTTTATGATTGCTTTTTTTTCTTTAAGAAAAAAAATAAAAACATTTGATGCATTAGTTTATCTCTCTTTTTTATATTGGATAATTTTTAAATATAATGATTTAAAAAAAATTTTTAATATAGAATTTTTATCTTCTTTAAGAAATTATGATGGTTTTTTATCTCTTATATTAACAATTTTAATTATAATTTTATTTACAAAAACATTTTTTAAAAAAAAAAATAATTTTTTAAATATTTTAATAACATTTTTTTTTATAATTAATTTTATTTATCTTTCGTCATTAATAATTTTTAAAAAAGATTTTCAAATTAGATCTAATCAGCAAAGTTTTGAATTTGAAAAAATTAATGTTGAAAGTTCTACAAGACAAAATATTTATTTATTTATTGTTGATGCTATGCCTCCGGTGGAGATAGCTGACAAAGTACTAAATACTAATTCAAATCAGTTCTTGAATCAATTAAGCACCAAGGGGTTTACATATATTAAAAATTCACAATCTCTATATGGTAATACTTTTTTTACGCTTGGATCAATTTTCAACTTAAAACCTTTAGAAAAAATTGATAATAAATTAGGTGATGATTTTAATAATTTAAAGTATCCTAAACTGACATTTCCTACTTTGTTAAGAAAAAATAATACTTCTAACCTGGAATATAATCTTCAAAAATTAGGCTATGATCTCAAATGGATAGGTAGTCATTTTGCAAATTGTTATGGGTATAATTCTTCTTATTGCATAGATTCAATAAGTAGTTCAAATATTTTGTTTAATTATGAAAATTTAAGTTTTTTAAAAAAAACAGCTTTCCAACCTATAATGAGCTATACTTTTAAAATACTTGATATTGATATAGAAAAAAAAATTATTTTTAAATCTAATAATGCAATAGATAGGTTCAACAAATTTTTAAATCAAAATGGTAAACCGAATAAACCAACTTTTGTTCTGATACATCATTTAATTTCCCATTGGCCGTATTTAGTTGATAGTGATTGTAATTATGAAAAAAATTATGGAAGATTAAATAAAGTAGGAATTAAAAAAACTTTTGAGTGTAACAAAAAATTGATAACAGATATTACTAATACTATTAATGATGTTGACAAAGACTCTATTGTATTAATTCAATCAGATCATAATTGGGAATTATCTTATCACGATCCTGATTTTTATGGCGACAGAAGAGATATATTTAATTTAATTAAGACTAACAATTTTTGTAAAGAATATGATAGGTTTGCAAAAAATAATATTAATGCAATTAGGCTTGCACTGTACTGTGCTACAAATACAAAACCATTTTTTTTAAATAATTAATGAAAATTAAAAATTTAGTTATTTATTATCCATCTTTTGAAAGTGGAGGAGTTGAAAAAGTTATTAAAAATTTAATTAAATATTTTATATCAAAAAGTATAAATATTTATTTAATTACATCTAATAAAGAAAACTTAAAGATTATAAAAAAAAAAAAAAATTTAAAAATAATAATTATTAAAAAAAATTATTTTAGGTATCTTCCAAGTAGGCTAACAAGCTCAATCAATTCAGTAAAATATTTATATTCTTTGTTAAGAAAAATGAACAATTCAAATACAATTGTTCATTCTATGCAAAGTAATTTTATACCTATAGTAATTTCAAAAATTTTAAATTTCAAAATTGTAATTAGAAATTCCGAAGATGCTATCGAGTCTATTAAATATTCTGAAAATAAATTTCTTTCGTATTTGATTTTTTTATTAAGATTTGTTTTCTATAACTTTGCTGATTTTATTATAACGAACTCTAAAGGTTCTGCAAAGTCTCTTGAAATTTTTGTGATTAATAAAAAGAAGATACGTCATATTTATAACCCTTATGTAACTGAAGAAATGATCAAAAAATCAAAAATAAAAGTTAAAAAAAAAAATATTGTGATGGCTGCTGGAAGAATAACAATACAAAAAAATTTTGTTTTTTTGATTGATGCATTTAAAAAAAGTAGTTTAATAAAAAAAGGTTATATTTTAAATATTTTTGGAAAAGGATACCTAGAAAAAAAAATAAAATTAAAACTTAAGTCAGAAAAACTGAATAAATCAGTTTTTTTAAAAGGTTGGTCCAAAGATCTTACGCAAGAATATAAAAAGTCAAAAATTTTTGTACTACCTTCTTTATATGAGGGCTTGGGAAATGTTTTGCTTGAGGCAATAAATTATGGATTAATTACTGTTGCTACTAATTGCAAAAGTGGCCCTAAAGAAATTTTGATGAATGGAAGAGGGGGCTTAATTGTTCCAATCAATAATATAGAAATTTTAGCAAAAACTTTAGATAATATTGTTCTTAATGAAAAAATTGTTAAAAAAAAATTAAATATAGCAAAAAAAAAATTAAAAAGATTTGATTATAAACTACAAAGTGAGAAATACTTAAATTTATTAAATAGTGTTTTAATTAAATGAAAAAGATATTTTTTTGGGCTCCTTATAACTCGAATATTGGAACGATAAGATCTGTTATAAATTCTATTAAAAGCATAAAACAATATTCAGATAAAGAGCTAGATCCAGTATTGATAGATGCTACAAATGAATGGCAAAGTTACAATGATATTTGCCAAATTATTCATTTGAGAAAAGACAAGTTTGATTTTAGAAAAATTAGAAACAAAGGTTTTTTTTGGAGCAGGCTTTTTTACATAAATATTTTTTTTTCTTGTTTTTTTAAACTTCATGAAAAGTTAAAAAAACATAAACCTGACTTTCTGATAGTACATCTTGTATCTTCATTACCTTTAATATTATTTTATTTGTTTAATTATAATACGAAATTGATACTACGAATTTCTGGCGAGCCAAAACTTGGTGTTTTAAGAAAATTATTTTGGAAGCTTATTTCAAAAAAAATTTATGCTGTTACATGTCCATCAAGTGATACACGATATAACTTAATTAATATATTTGATGAAAAAAAAATTCATATTTTATTTGATCCAGTAATTGAGATAAAAAAAATAAACTCAAAAAAAAGAGAGAACTTAAATTCTGAAATCTTAAAAATGGATTATTTACTAGCAATAGGTCGATTAACTAGACAAAAAAATTTTTCATTTCTTATTAAAAATTTTAAAGAAATTAAAAAAAAATATCCTGAATTAAATCTATTAATATTGGGTGATGGAGAAGATAAAAGTTATTTAAAAAAAATAATTAAAAAATTATCATTAGAAGAAAGTGTTTTCTTGAAAGGTTTTCAAGATAATGTTTATAATTATTTGAAAAATGCAAAATGTTTAATTTTGCCATCATTATATGAAAATCCAGGACATGTTCTTATTGAAGCAGCTGCATCTAGTTGTCCTATTATTTCATCTGATTGCCCTACTGGGCCAAGAGAGATTTTAATGAATGGTGAGGCAGGTTACTTGTTCGAAGTTAATAATTCTTTAGAATTTATGAAAAGTTTTGATGATTTTATTAATCTTAATAATAGAAAATTAATGTTATTTAATGCAAAAAAAAATTCGATGAATTACACATTGTCAAGACATTTTTTTAATCTGAGAAATATAATATATTAAATCTTTTTAAAAATTTTATCATATTCTAAGATTATTTTTTTTACATTAAATCTTTTTAAATTTTTTTTTAAAAATTTATTTCTTTCTTGAAAAATTTTTTTATTTTTAAAAAAAAAATTTATTTTTTTTTCAAGCTCAATATGATTTTCTTTTTGAAAAGTATTAATTCCTTTTTTTTGCAGAAGAATTTCCGAAGGACCAGAATTACAATTAGAGGAAATGACAGGTATATTAAACATTATAGCTTCAGTAAGAACATTAGGAAATCCTTCATACAAAGATGACGAAACAAATAATTTTGCAATTTTAAAATAAGGATAGGGATTAGTTATTTTATCTAAGATAATTACTTTTTTACTTAGTTTATTTTGTTTAATGTAATTTTGTAATTCAATTTTTTTTTCACCGTATCCAATTATTATTAAATATATATTTTTAATATTTTTAATAGCTCTGAGTAAAGTTATCTGATTTTTTTGAATTTCTAATCTTCCAATATTAAGAATTATATTTTTTTTGTTAATTTTTTTTATTTTTGATTTTGATAGTTTGTATATCTCTTTATCATAAGCTGGATTATAAATTGTTTTTACCTTGCTGCGAGTAATTTTTTTTAGGTCAATGCATAATTGTTTAGCATTTCCTAATACTAAATCAGCATGTTTATAAAAAATCTTTATTAGAATAAGTATTATTTTCTTTTTAAAATAATCAAAAAAATTTCTATAATAATATAATTCATCTATATGATTTCTTTCCATTATAATATGTTTGATATTTGAAAAACCAAATAAGATAAAAAAAGAAATAATATTTGCAAAATTTTGATTTGAAAAAAAAATTACTTTTCCGTTTGTTTTTAGAGATTTTAAAATACTTCTGATCTTTGTTATTGAGAAAATGGTTTTTGAACTTTTTATTTTTATGATTTTAATTTTTTTTATTAAATAATTTTTAATTTTAGGCTCTCCTATGGTTATAAAAATTACTTCATATTTGGATGAGTCTAATTGATTAATTAATCTTGATAATGATCTATCTGCTCCTCCTATTTTTGAATAGGGATGAAAGATAATTAATTTAATTTTTTTTGATTTCATTAATTATATAAATAATTATATTGTTTAATTATGGATTTAATAAGTGTAATTATGCCTTTTTACAAAAAAAAACCATATTTTTCTAAAACTCTTAAATCTGTTTTAAACCAGACTTATAAAAATATTGAAATAATAATTGTTTATGATGATAGTGATTTAGAAGATTTAGAATTTATTAAATCGTTAGTTTCAAATCAACCAAATATCTCTATAATTTTAAACAATAATAATTTAGGTGTAGCTAAATCCAGAAATAAAGGTATAGAAAAATCAAATGGCAATTATATTGCATTCCTAGATTGTGATGATATTTGGGTACCAGAAAAAATTGAACTTCAATACAAATTTATGAATGAAAACAATTGTAGAATTTCACACACAAACTACAAAATTATTGATAAAAATGATAATGTAATTGGTGAAAATATTTCAAAAATCGAATTGTCATACAAAGATCTAATTAATTCTTGTGATATTGGTTTGTCTACAGTCATGTGTAAGAGAGAAGTTTTAAATATATCTAAATTTAAAGATTTAAAAACAAAAGAAGATTATGCTCTATGGTTAGAGTTAAGTAGAAAAGGAGAAAAATTTTTATGTTTACATAAATCTCTAGTTTTTTGGCGAAAAACACCTAATTCCTTATCAAGTCCTTTTTTAGTTAAAATAATCAATGGATTTAGAGTTTACCACGATTTTGAAAAAAAAAATTTGTTAATATCTCTTTTTTTAGTTATTAACTTAGGTCTTCATTACATAAAAAAAATTATTGATCAAAAAAAAAAAATATGAAAAAAAAAATTGCTCTGATTTCTGGGATTACTGGTCAAGATGGATCTTACCTTGCAGAATTTTTGTTAGAAAAAAATTATGAGGTACATGGAATTAAAAGAAAGTCTTCTTCATTTAACACTGAAAGAATTGATCATATTTATATTGATCCACATTTAGGTCCTAATTTATATTTACATTACGGTGATTTGGCGGATTCGAATAGTATGTTTAATTTAATTAACAAAATTAAACCTGATGAAATCTATAATTTAGGTGCCCAGAGTCATGTCGGACATTCTTTTGAGATACCTGAATATACCTCTGAAGTGACAGGACTAGGTACCATGAGAATGCTTGAGGCAATAAGATTTTTAAAATTAAAAAAAACAAAATTTTATCAGGCGAGTACCTCAGAATTATTCGGGGAAACATTTGGAAAAAAATCTTTCAATGAAAATTCTAGGTTCACTCCTAAGTCACCATATGGTGTTGCAAAACTATATTCTTACTGGATGACTAAACTTTATAGAGAAGCTTATAATATTTATGCATGTAATGGAATATTGTTCAATCATGAAAGTCCAAGGAGAGGAGAAACATTTGTTACTAGAAAAATAACTATGTTTTTAGCAAAAAAAATTTTAGGTCACAAAGGTATATTATATTTAGGCAATGTGAATGCAAAAAGAGACTGGGGACATGCAAAAGATTATGTTGAGATGCAATGGAAAATATTACAACAACGAAAACCTAAAGATTATGTAATTGCTACAGGAAAAGCATATAGTGTAAGAGAGTTTATTAATATTTGCTGCAAATATTTAAATCTAAAAATTAAATGGGAGGGGAAAGGACTTAAAACAAGAGCTTACATAGTTAAAGGAAAAAAAAGAGATTTAATAATTAAAGTTGATAAAAAATATTTTAGACCTGCTGATATTGATTATTTAAAAGGTGATTCTCGAAAAGCTTTAAAAGATCTAAACTTTAAATTTAAATACAACATCAAAGATTTAGTAAAAGAAATGTTAGATTCAGATATTGAAAAAGCAAAAAAAGCCTAGATGGATAAAGGAAGCTCAATATTTTTAGCAGGACACAAGGGTTTAGTTGGAAGTGCAGTCCATAAAAAATTGATAAGTAAAGGATATAAAAAAATAATTACACTAGATAAAAAAAAAGTCGATTTAAGAAATTATGATAATCTTTTGAAATATTTTAAAAGTATAAAAATAGATTACATGATTATGGCTGCTGCAAGAGCGGGAGGTATAATGGCTAACATGACTTTTCAAAAAGATTTTTTTTTTGAAAATATAGAAATACAAAATAATCTTCTTAAACTTGCTATGAAAAAAAATGTTAAAAGAACAATTTTTCTTGGAACTTCCTGTATTTACCCAAAATATTCAAAGAACCCTATCAAAGAGGACTCTTTGCTTTCAGGAAAGCTTGAGAAAACAAATCAATGTTATGCTATTGCAAAAATTGCAGGAATAAAACTTTCCGAGGCATTATATGAAGATCATAATTTAGATATAGTGTGTTTAATGCCCACAAACATTTACGGTATAAATGATAATTTTGATAAATTTTCAGGTCATGTTATTCCTGCAATGATAAACAAAATTTACGAAGCGAAAATAAAAAAAAAAAAAATCAATAAAACTCTTGGGTACAGGCAAACCTATAAGAGAGTTTTTATTTGCTGATGATTTAGCAGAATCAATAATACTTACTCTTAATCTTAAAAAAAAAAATATTCTCAGGGCATGTAAAAATAAATTTCCATTAATAAATATTGGATCAGGAAAAAGTATAACTATTAAAAACTTATCAAAAAAAATTGCTAAAATAATTGAATATAAAGGAAAGATTATTTTTGATAATAAATACCCTGATGGAACACTTAAAAAAAATTTAAATAGTAAAATAATAAATTCTTTAGGTTGGAGGGCCAGTACCAATTTAGATAATGGTTTAAAAAAAACTATTGATCATTATTTATTCAATAAATGAGTATTGAAATAAGCTACTTTTTTCTTGGAATAATTTCACTATTAATTTTAAATTTTTTATTATTAAAATTTAATTTTTTGTTAGAGGATGAAAACAAAAGTTCTCATAGAAAAATTTTTTCTACTAAATCGCAAAAAATACAAAGTGGAGGTTTGTTCTTTCTAATAACACTAATTATAACTACTTTTCAGCAAAATATTTATCTAACTGTATCTTTAATTTTGATGTTTGTTTTGGGGATGTTATCAGATATCAATCTATTGAGTTCCCCAAAAAAAAGAATTTTTTTTCAAATATTTATAATAATTTTTTTAATTACTTTTACATCTACATATGTAGAACAAACTAGAATTATTTTTTTAGATTATTTAATACAAAATTTTATTTTTAGTTTTTTTTTTACAACGTTTTGTTTTTTAATATTGATTAATGGCTGTAATTTCATCGATGGAGCAAATAACTTACTCATTGGTTATTTTTTAATAATCTCAATTTGCATTTTTTACACTTTAAATGTAAATGAGAATATTTATACTAATCAATTACATATAAATATTATTATACTATCTTTAGTAATATTATTAATATTTAATTTTTTTTCTAAAATAATAATGGGTGATTCTGGAGCTTATATTTTAGGACTATTTTTTGGATTTGTTTTAATTAATTTTTCAAATAGTAATTTAGATATATCACCTATCTATATTCTTAATTTATTATGGTACCCAGCTTTTGAAAATCTATTCTCCATAATAAGAAAATTAAAAATGAAAATTTCAGTATCCCAGGCAGATAACTTTCATCTTCATCATATCATTTACAAATATATTAATGGTAAATATAAAAAGGGCAATTATAATAATTCTATCTCAGGATTAGTAATAAATTTATTTAACTTAATTACTATTTCAGCTGCAACAACAATTTCCAGTCATTCATTTTATCTTAGTTTAATTTTAATATTTAATATATTTATGTATTTAATTGTATACTTTCTATTATTTAAAAACGCTAAATTTAGTTTTTAAAGAAAAGCCTAATTAATTCAGCTAATATTAAAAATCCATCCTTAAACTCATTTACTTTTTTAAATCCTTTGATTCTTTTTCTTTCATGTGAACCTATATTTGTATATTTCTTGTTTGTTCTTTTTGCTTTTATTGGAAGCTCAACACAAAATCTAAAATCATAATTTTTTAAATTTAAATTTTTGAAAGAAGAAGTTCTACCTAAGACATAAGTAAACAAAATGTCGTGAATTTCTAATCTAAAGAAGATATTTCCTATTGCAGTAAATATTTTATTTCCTAAAAATGTCAAAAAAGTATCATCATCAGTTTTACCATTTAAAGAATATCTGGATGCAAATACAAAATCTTCCTGTAATTGAGATTTTTCAAGCATTTGACTAAGATATTTTGGATCGAAGGATCCATCTGCATTAAATATACAAAGATAATCCGTATCTATTTTGTTAATTCCTTCAATTAAAGCAGATCCATATCCCTTTCTATTTTGAAACAATATTTCACATTTAAATTGTTTTATAGCATTTGCAGTTTCTACATCACTTTTATCCATTACAACTAATTTATGACAATCAAATTTTTCAAGTTCTTTTAGAACTATGGGCAATGACTCTGCTTCTTGTTTTGCTGGAATTAATAGGGTTAAGTTAAACATAGATTAGTAGTCGAAGCTTAATATCAAAAAAAATAGTCAATAGATATAAAAAAAAATATGTAAAAATTTATATAAAGAAAAATTAGTGAACTAAGCTTATTTTTCATCTTTATTTTTCAAGAAATAAAATAAAGAAAATTTTTCAATTTCCTTTTTTTTGATGTATGACATTGTAAATATGTCATTAATTATAATTACAATATATTTTGTTACAATATTACTTTCGATTATAGGAATTGGCTTTCTCTCCTCTAAAGTTTTAGAAATTGAAATTAATAGGTCTAAAATATATTTGTTTGGTCTAATAGGAATAATTTCTTTAACATTTATTTCTTATTTCACAAATTTATTTATTGCTCATAATTTTTTGCACAATATTTTATTGTTAAGTATTGGGTTAATTTCGCTTTTTTTTGGAATTAAAAAAAAAAATATAGATTTTTTTAATTTAAAAAAAATTATATTTTTATCAATTTTACTCATTTTATTGAGTTTGTTATATAAAACACATGATGATTTTGACTGGTATCATTTACCTTATATCTTAAATATTGCTCAAAATAAGTTACAATTTGGATTAGGTTCATTTAACCTTGGATTTAGAACCCCATCATCTTTATTTTATTTAAATTCTTTATTTTATTTACCTGTAATTGAATTTTATTCATTTAACTTTGCACAATTATATATTTTTTTATTTGGATTAATTTTTTTTTATACAAAAATTTTTTATGAAAATAATAAGAATTCATTTATTTTTTTTTATAGTTTACTCTCTTTTATTTTCATAATTATTGTATTTTATAGACTTGCAGAGCATGGTACTGATAGGTCAGGTCAATTATTAGTTTTTTTAGTTGCAATATTCATTATAGAAATATTAAAAGCAAAGAAATTAAATATAAATTTAATATACATAATATTAATTTTTTTAGTTTATATAATTACTATAAAAACCTATTTTGTAATATTTGGTATTTTATTTTTGCCTTTGTTATTTAAAATAAAAAGTAATTTTAAAATTTATAAGCAAATTTTACTTTCAAAAATAAGCATTTTTTGTATTTTATTTTTAATTCTCCATTTTAATATTCAAGTAGCAAATACTGGTTGTTTATTTTATCCAATTAATTTTACATGTTATTCTAATTTTATTTGGTCAATAAATGAAAGCCAGTTAATCTCAATGCAAGAACATTATGAACTTTGGGCAAAAAGTGGAATGAATCCAAATTTTAGAATCGAGAATAGTTCAGAATATATTAAAAATTTTAATTGGGTTTCAAGATGGTTTAATGAATATTTTTTTAACAAGGTATCTGATTTGCTTGCAGGTATTTTAACAATTTTATTAATTTGTTATTTTATTTTTAGAAATAAAAGTAAAAAGTTTTTAACTGAAAATAAAATAAATTTATGGTTAGTATTATTTTGTTTATTTGTCTTATTAATCATTTGGTTTATTAAATTCCCACAACTTAGATATGGTGGATATGCTATAATCGCCAATTTAATTTTTATACCATTTTGCATTTATTTAATTAATCACTCTATAAATAGAAAAATTATTTTTAGAGCAAAAATTTTAATTACTATTAGTTTATTAATATTTACATATAGAAATATAGACAGAATTATTTATGAAATTAATTTTTATAAATTTGATCCTTTAAGTAGTGCTTTTTATAGAGTCCAAAATCCAGAATATAAAAAAAAATACCTTGATGATGGCATTGAGGTAAATATTACTAGTGGCGCATGTTGGGCAATTCCTCAACCTTGTTTTAGAAGTGAAGTAATACAAGCAACCAAAAAAAATAATTATATTATCTATTGGAGAGATTAGTTTTATGTTAAGCATTTTTCATTTTTTTCTAAATTTAATTGAATTAAATTATAAAAAAAAATTAAATTTAATTTTAAAAAAAAATTTACCACAAGAGCTAAATGTTTTTTTTGATGTTGGTGCCCATAAAGGAGAAACAAGTATTGAGATGTACAAAAATTTTTCTATTAAAAAAAGCTATTTATTTGAGCCTGTAATTGAAAATTTTAAAATTTTAGAAAATAAAATAAATCATATTAAATCAAAAAACGATTTAGAGTTACATAATTTCGCACTTGGAGAAGAAAATAAAGTAACTGTTATAAATGAGGTTCTTGAAAGTTCTTCGTCGACACTTAATAATATTGATGAAAATACTAGGTACTACAAAAGAAAAAAAAAAATATTAAATCTCTTTTCAAATAAAAATAAAATAAGTCAAAAAGAGGTAGAAGTAATTTCTTCTATTGAGTTTATAAAAAAAAAAAATATTAGCAAAATCGATTTTATTAAAATTGATACAGAAGGTTATGAGTACAAAATATTAAAAAATTTAGAAAAACACTTAAAGAATGTTGGTGCTATTCAGTTTGAACATCATTATGACTTAATGATATTAAAAGATTACAATTTTCGTGATATTAACAATTTATTAATAAGAAATAATTTTAAACAATTGTATAAGTCGAGAATGATGTTTAGAAAATCATTTGAATACATATATTTAAACAAAAATTACAAATTTGATTAAAGAAAAAAATATTTCAATTTTAATTTCAACATATAATAAATGTAGGTTTATTAAAAAAACTATTAGATCATGTTTAAATCAAAAATACTCAAATTATGAAATAATAATTGTAGACACTCAATCAACAGATGGTACAGATAAAATTATTAATTATTTCTCTCATTTTAAAAAAATTAGTTTTTTTAAAATAAAAAGAAAATACAAAAACTCTCCTTTAAATCAAATTGAAGCAATAAAATATGGTTTGTCTAAGTCAAAGGGTGAAATTATATGTTTGTTGGATGGTGATGATTTATTTAAAAAAACAAAATTAAGGGAAATTAATAAATTTTTCCAATCAAATAAAGCAACAAATTTTGTTCAAGATAAAATCAATTTTACAAAAAATATAATTAAAGAAAACAGGACATTTTTATTTTTTAATATTTTACCAAATTTTTTCCCAACAAGTACTTTTTCAATAAAAAAAAATAGTTTAGATTTTTTTCTTAAAAAATATTCCTCAAATAAATTCAATTTACTTGAAATTGATGCACGGCTATTTTTTTTTTCAAGGATTTATAAAAAAGATCATTCGTTATTAAATAAAAATCTAACTATTTATAGAATAGATCATAGTGGAATTAGCTCTAACTTTAAAAAGTTTTCTCTTGAGTGGTTTAAAAAAAGAAATCAAGCCCATGTTTTTTTAAATAAATTTTTTAAAAAAAAGAGTTATCCTTATAAAATAGATTTTATACTATCAAATTTATTTTTCTGGTTATCAAAAAAATTTAATAAATAAATTTAGTTTATATTTAAATTTTACCTTTAAATAATTTTTCAAAAAGAGTATGTTAATAATCAAATTATAACTCATGAAAAATATTATTGTAGTAACTGGTGGTGCTGGATTTGTAGGGTCCAATTTAATTGATTATCTTCTTAAAAAAACCTTGTTAAATATAATTAGTATTGACAATTACTCTACTGGATCAAAAAAAAATCATATTAAAAATAGAAGAGTAAAATACATTAGGTCTCACACAAAAAAAATTTCCAAAGTTTTAAAAAATTATGAAAGCAAAATACATTCACTTTTTCATTTTGGGGAATTTGCGCGGATATATCAGAGTTTTTTGAAAATGAATGAGTGTCTTAATTCTAATACTATTGGTTCAAATGAAGTATTTAATTTTTGTTTATCAAATAATATAAAATTGATTTATTCTGCAACATCAGCTTCAATTGGTAACAAGGGTAATGATAAGAATTTATCCCCATATGCTTTTTCAAAAGCAAAAAACCTCGAATTATTAGAAAACTTAAAATTATGGTTTAATTTCAAATTTGAAATAATTTATTTTTATAATGTTTATGGTCCAAATCAAATCAAAACTGGAAGCATGGCTACTGTTATTGGTATATTTGAAGATCAATATAAACGCAAAAAACCGTTAACTGTTGTTAGACCCGGAACTCAATCTAGAAGATTCACTCATGTAACTGATACTATTGAGACATGTTATTATGCATGGAAAAAAAATAAATGTAGACATTACAGTATTTCTAATAAAAAATGTTATACTATCTTGCAAGTAGCAAAATTATTTAATACTAAAATTAGAATGTTAGCACCTAGGAGAGGTGAAAGATTTGCATCAGCACTCACAGATATGAATCTGTCTAATAAAGTCTACAAATTCTTTGGAAAAGTAAATTTAGAGGATTATATAAATAAAATAACTCACAAAAATACTAAAAATTGATTATTTCGCTGTTTACAATAATCGTTAATCGGGTATAAGTTCCACGCCGGTAATTATTGCGAAAGTGTTATACCCGATCCCATTCCGAACTCGGAAGTCAAGCCTTTCTGCGCCGATGGTACTTTGTCTTAAGACATGGAAGAGTAGGACA
>MDTE01090228.1_pt1 | contig 15306 bp, 11 predicted proteins | sample 811231 | NCBI WGS metagenome assembly MDTE01 (sample SAMN05326651, study PRJNA326480) | marine metagenome | isolation source: seawater | place: Indian Ocean: Red Sea | collected 2010 | reverse complement strand
CTCAAGCAGGCCTAAAATATGCGGATAATGGAAAGTTAATAACATTTGGAATAATCCCAAATTCTCCTCATACTGGTTATGGCTATATAGAAATTGAAAAAGGTAAGGAAAATAAATTTCTTGAAGCAAATAAAGTCGTAAGATTTATAGAAAAACCTAAACTTGAAATAGCAAAAAAAATCTTTAAACAAGAAAATTATTTGTGGAACAGCGGGATTTTCATGTTTCATTCTAAATCTATTATTGGAGAGTTAGAAAACACAAATAAAGAACTAATTAGTGTTTGCCAAGAATCATTAGAAGGGAATTTATTAGATTTAGATTTTCAACGTTTAAATAAAAAAACATTTAAAAAATGTCCCGATATATCAATTGATATTGCTGTTATGGAGAAGACAAAAAATGCTCTAGTTCTTCCGCTTGAGATCGGATGGAATGATATTGGGAGTTGGGAGGCAATATGGGATATTTCTCCAAAGACTGAAACTGGGAATGTTATACAAGGAAACATAATTGCAAAAAAGACAGAAAATTGCCTTATAAAAACTGATAAAAAACTTGTCGTGACTCTTGGTATTAATAATTTATTGATAGTTAATACTAATGATGCTTTATTAATTGCAGAAAAAAATAATTCACAAGAATTTAAGGAGATAGTCAAAGAACTTAAGAATTCTGGAATAAAAGAAGTTAAGGAAAATAAAAAAACTTTTCGACCATGGGGTAATTATATCTCTCTTGTTGAAGATAATAGATGGCAAGTAAAATTAATCTCTGTAAAACCTGGAGAAAGGCTTTCGCAACAAAAACATCATCATAGATCTGAACATTGGATAGTTGTTAGTGGGACAGCAAAGGTAGAAGTTGATAATCACAATTCGATACTTTCAGAAAATCAAAGTGTTTATATACCATTGGGATCGATTCATAGATTAAGTAATCCTGGCAAAATACCATTATTATTAATTGAGGTGCAAAGTGGATCATACCTTGGAGAGGATGACATAGAGAGATTTCAGGATAATTACGGGAGAATTACAAGTTAATTACTAAAAGCATTTCTTAGAATAAGGAACCATTATTATTTGATATAATAAAATATCAAATTATATAGATCGAAAATTATTAAAGGGGGAATACTATTTCAAAAAAGAAAGTAGCATTAATTACTGGGATTACCGGTCAAGACGGAAGCTATTTAGCGGAATTTTTACTTGAAAAAAATTATCAAGTGCATGGAGTTAAAAGAAGAGCCTCAAGTTTTAATACTGAGAGAATAGATCATATTTATGAAGATCCTCATAATAAAAACGATATGAATTTTATTCTCCATTATGGAGACCTAACAGATAGTACAAATTTAATAAGAATAATACAAGATGTCCAACCTGATGAGATCTATAATTTAGGGGCACAAAGTCATGTAGCAGTTAGTTTTGAAACGCCTGAATACACTGCTAATAGCGATGCTCTTGGCACTTTAAGAATTCTTGAAGCAGTTAGAATTTTAGGTCTTAAAGATAAGACCAAAATATATCAGGCAAGTACTAGTGAGCTATATGGGAAAATAGTAGAAAGTCCTCAGACAGAAAAAACACCTTTTTATCCAAGAAGTCCGTATGGTGTTGCTAAATTATACGCATACTGGATAACAGTAAACTATAGAGAAGCATATGGTTTATATGCTTGCAATGGAATTTTATTCAATCATGAAAGTCCAAGAAGAGGTGAAACTTTTATTACAAGAAAAATAACAAGAGGATTAACAAGGATTCATTTAGGAATAGAGGATACTTTATTTGTAGGGAATTTAGATTCTAGAAGAGACTGGGGACATGCAAAAGATTATGTTGAAATGCAATGGTTGATGCTACAACAGAAAAATCCAGAAGATTTTGTTATAGCAAGTGGAAGAATGGAAAGCGTAAGAAAATTTATTGAATTAAGTGCAAAAGAACTTGGTTGGTTTAGCAAGGAAAAAGATAAATCAATAATTTGGGATGGTGAAGGAATTGACGAAGTTGGAATTAGAGCGGATACAAAAGAAGTTGTAATTAAGGTTGATCCTAGATACTTTAGACCTTCTGAAGTTGAAGAACTTTTGGGAGACGCTAAAAAGGCACAATTAAAACTAGGTTGGAAACCTAAATACAGCTTAGAAGATCTAGTTTCTGAAATGATAGAGTCTGATAAAAAAATTGCACAAAATGAGGTTAATTCAAAAAATAAAAAAGCGAAGGAACTTTAATTTTGAGTTTATAACCAAATATTATGAAAACACTTTTAGTAAATTTTTCAGAATCTATTCCCAATTTATCTAAAAGAATAAAATTTGATTTATATTATCAAATAGGTGTATTAAACATTGATCCTATTGGCAAAATTTCTGTAAATAATCAGAAAAGACTTAATCAAATAGCAGAAATTGAATTAAAAAAATACAGCAATTGGATTTATAAAATTAATAAATTATTTTTAAAAAAAAATCTTATATTAAATAAAAATTTATCACTTTTTTTTCTTACCGATTTATCAAATAAAAGGTCTGAATTATTTGATACGTTTAATAATGTATGCAATATATTACTTATAAAAGAAATTGTTAAAGAAAAAAAAATTAGTAGGATTATTTTAAATGAAGCAGAGGAAAGTTTTATTCAATCAATCAATTCACTTTTAAAAATTAAAACTACAATTATTAAAAAAAGGAAAAATATTAAATTAATAAAATATAATTTATTAACAATCATTTGTAAGCATTTAAATCTATTATTAAAATATTTTATTTATAGATTACTTTTACATCCAATAATAAGAAAAAGCTTAAATAAGAACTATAAATGTAATAAAATATTTTTTACAAGATATCCTTTACATTTTCTAAGAGATACTAATATAGAAGAAAAATATAGATACTTAGTAGGGAAAAAAGATAAATACATTACAAATTTAAATGCAGATGGATTACATCAATCATTGGGTATTTTAAAATGCTTTAAAAGTAGACTAAAAATTAAAAATGAAAATCCTCGCCAGCATATAGTCATTGATGATTATATAAACTTAAAAAATATTGGGAAATCCTTTTTTGATATTTTCAAATTTTACAAACCATTTTTTATACTTTCTAATAAGAAATATATTTATAAAGGAATTGATATTTCCTTGTCCATCAAAAGTGAGTATGGGCTTTCAATGCAGAGACTTCTAGGTTTGTTGCTCTGTCATAGAGGACTAGATAATTTACTAAAAAAGATATCTGCGAATAAATATATCTTTTATTTGAATGAGTATGCATTCGGGAGAATGATTTCATACACACTCCATAAAAATAACATAATTAATACTGTAGGAATGCAACATGGTTTTGCATCAAGAAGAAGATTGTGTCTATGTTTATCTTCAAATGAAACCCCAAATAATTTTTCTAATTATTTAAATTCAGTACCTCTACCAAAACAGTTTCTTGTTGAAAATAAAAATGCAAAAAGTATTTATGAAGATTTTGGTCATAATAATTGCAAAGTAATGAAAAAAATCCCAAGGCTGGCTTACCTAAAAGATATTAGGAAATCAAAAGTAGGAAAGAAAATATACATAATTGCTGGCTTGCATGATTTTGAAATGCTTATTCAATTTATGAAAAAAATAGTAAACGAACAAAAAAAAGAAATTTTTTATTTAAAAACACATCCAAGATCAATGGTAAATTTAAATAAATATAAATTTCCAAATAATCTAAAAATAACCAATAGGAATATTACTGAATTATTATTAGATGCTAAATTAATATATGTCTCTTATAGTTCAGTTGGTCTTGAAGCAAGAGATTTAAATATTCCTGTTATTCAAATAGAATATCCAGGCAAGATTAATGAATTAGGAATAAATGATTAAAAAAATAATAAAATTATTATGAATACAATTTTACCCTCAATATTTTTTATCATTTATGATATTTACTATTTATAAATAAATATTAAGAAGAAGAATATTTCTAATGAGGTAAAAATTGAAATTTATAAAATCATCCCAGAGTATCTTAAAGTAATAGAAATTAATAATAAAAATGCCTGGCTTCGAATTAATTGGAAAAGAAGAATTCAATGAAATACAAGAAATATTTAAAAATGGAGCCGTTCTCTATAGAAATGGTTTTGAACAACAGAGAAACGATTGTTTTAAAGTAAGAGATTTCGAAAAAGAATTTGCAAAGTATTTATCTATTGAGAATTCTTTGGCAGTTACATCTGGAACTGCAGCTTTAAGAGTAGCTTTGGCTGCACTAGGAATTGGAGAAGATGACGAAGTAATTACTCAATCTTTTACATTCGTCGCAACTTTAGAAGCAATCATTGAATCAAATGCGACTCCTGTTTGTACTGAAATTGACAATACACTAAATATGGATCCTATTGATCTAGAAAAAAAAATTACTCCTAAAACTAAAGCAGTAATTGTTGTTCATATGCTAGGTACACCGGCTAAATTAAAGGAAATTAAAGATATTTGTAAAAGATATAATTTATTCCTTATTGAAGATACTGCATGGGGTTGTGGAGGAAGTCTAGAAGATAAAAAACTTGGGACATGGGGAGATATTGGGACTTTTAGTTTTGATTTCGCTAAGACTATTACCACAGGCGAGGGTGGAATGATAGTCTTCAAAGACAAAGAAATAAGGGAAAAAGCAGCAGCATGGCACGACCATGGTCATGAAAACAATCCAAATTTCCCAAGATGGGAAGATACTCGATCTATGAGTGGATTTAATTTTAGAATGAGTGAATTACAAGGAGCTATTGGCTTAGCACAGTTAAAAAAATTAGATTACATTGTCAAAAAACAAAGAGAAAATAAATCTTTTTTTTGGGATCAAATAAAGGATATAAATGAGGTTAAATTGAGAACTGCTCCAGAAGGATCTTACGAAACATGCGATGCTCTAGTTTTCTCTCTAAGCGATAAAAAAAGGGCATTAAAATGCAGATTAGAGTTAAACAAACTTGGCATGGCAACTAAAATTTTGCCAGAGGCATATACATGGCATTTTGCTGGGAGTTTTTTCCACATGGAAAATTTTATTAAAAAAGATAATTTTAAATTATCTCAAGCTTTCCAAAAATCTCGCGAAATACTTGATAAAACTATTTCAATTCCTATACAAGTAAAAATGGATTATAGTAAAGCAGTATTATTAAAAAGTGCTATTGAAGAATCTCTTTTAAATGGCTAAAGACAAGAAAATATCAATAATAATACCTATTTATAATCAAGCAAAATTTATTGCAAGATGCCTAAGATCTCTTTGTAATCAAAGTTTTAATATAAATCAATTTGAAATAATAATAATTAACGACGGATCTGATGATGATCCACTTAAAGAAATAAAACCTTTTATGGGACAAGCACTAGATATTATTTTTCTAAGTAATGAGATTAATAAAGGATTACCTTTTTCAGCAAATAAAGGGATACTAAAAGCTTCTTCAGATTACATAATCAGAGTAGATGCAGATGATTACGTTAATAAGGATTTTCTTTTATTTCTTTATAATGAACTGCAAGGTAATAGAACAATTGATGCATTAGCCTGCGACTATATTATGGTTGATGATGATGAAAAATTTTTAGAAACAAGGAATTGTTTAGATTATCCTATAGCTTGCGGAATTTTATTTAAGAAAGCCAATTTACTTGATATTAATCTTTATGATGAGAATTTCTATTGCCATGAAGATAAAGAACTCAGGATTAGGTTTGAGAAGAAATTCATAATAGGAAGATTAGATAACCCCTTGTATAGATATAGGAGACATGCAGCAAGCCTTACTAATAATGAAAATATATCTAATAAATACGATAAAATCTTAAAAGAAAAACATCCCTTAGAAATAAATCCTAAATGAAATCAGTTAATCTAAAAATAGGTAATAGAATTTTAAAAGAAGGATGTGACCCTTATATTATTGCTGAAATTGGTGTTAACCATGAGGGAGATTTTGAAAAGGCAAAAAAGTTAATTTATGAGGCTAAAGAAGGTGGCGCAGATGCTGCTAAATTTCAAAGTTATAAGGCCTCGACTTTAGCATCAAAGAATTCTCCTAGTTATTGGGATACAAATAAAGAAAAAACAAAAAGTCAATATGAATTATTTAAAAAGTTTGATAGCTTTAATGAAAAAGAATATGTTGCTCTAGCTGAATTCTGCAATTCAATCGATATTTCTTTTCTTTCAACACCTTTTGATAATGAATCAATTGATTATTTGTACCCACTTGTTCCTTTTTATAAAATTGCGTCTGCAGATATAACGAACGTGCCATTTTTAAGGAAGGTGGCAAAGAAAAATAAACCAATAATTCTTTCAACTGGAGCTTCTAACCTAGATGAAATAAATTTTGCCATAAAAACAATTAAAGATTGTAAAAATAATGAAATTGGTTTATTACATTGTATTTTGAATTACCCCACAAATAATATTGATGCAAATTTATCTATGATTACAAGTCTTAAAGAAAAATATCCTGATTACATAATTGGTTATTCTGATCATACTTTGCCCGATGAAGATATGAATGTTCTTACAGTGGCATATTTACTAGGATCTCAAATCATTGAGAAACATTTTACAGACGACAAAACTAAAAAAGGCAATGATCATTATCACGCTATGGACATAAATGATCTAAAAAATTTTAAAAATCAACTAAAAAAATATAAAACGATTTTAGGTAATGAAAAAACTAAAAAACCTTTATTAAATGAAGAAATTTCCAGAAAAAATGCAAGAAGAAGTATAGTTTTAAATTCTTTTGTTAAGTCAGGGCAAATTCTGACTGAAGCAGACTTAACTTACAAACGACCATGTTCAGGAATTAGTACTATTTACTGGGATGAAGTAATTGGAAGAAAATCAAAATCTAACTTGGAGAAAGATCATATTCTTAGATGGGAAGACTTATTAGATATCTAAATGAAAAAAGTCTGCCAAAAAGTAAGATATGGTTCTCATAATTTCTTCACTCAAAGGTGTAGGAGCTGAGAAAATAACATTTAACTTGGAAATAAAGTGATTTAATAATTTTAATGTTTAAAAAATAACCCTCATAAGCATCATTTAATGAAAAATAAAAGATTATTATTAAATAGATACATGCTTTTATTTTTAGTTTGAAACATGAAATCTTATTTTTATCTGTCCTTTATCAAATTAATTACATCATAATATTCTCTACCTATATTAGAAACCCTAAATTTAAGAGCAATTTCTTTGTTTAGTTCATTATTTCGCTCCCGGTTTAAGTTATCAAGAATTGCCTTAGCCAATATCTTATATTTTTTTATAGGAACTAAACTACCGATATTTTTGTTAGTGATTATTTCTCTAGAGATACCTTCACATGATGTTGAAATAATAAATTTACCTAATGCCATAGCTTCAATAGTGACATTACCGAATCCTTCATATAAGGAAGTTAAGCAAAAAATATCTGCACCTTTAAAATATGAATAAAGATTTTTGGTAAATCCAATTAAATCAATATAATCATTCAAGTCATATTTTCTAATAAGTGTGTTTAAATTTTTTCTTTCAGAACCTTCTCCACATATAATTAATCTAGTATTTTGATTTTTACCGAAGACTATTTTAAAAGCTTTAATTAGAGTAGGGAAATCTTTTTGAGGATGTAGTCTTCCAGCCCCCATTATTACTTTTAAATTTGGATTATTTATCCACTTATGTCTAGCTATTTTTATATTTTCAGGATTAAACTTATCCTCTAATACTGGATTACTTATTACATATATTTTGGATTTTTTGTAATCTAAATTTTTAAGAAGACTTTTCTTTGTATCCTTAGAGCATGCAATTATTATATTACTTCTTTTATAAAGAAAACTATATATATGTAGTAAGACTATTTTGGAAATTGAATTTCTCATATTTAAACTTTTAAAACTATTTTGTTCATTGAAAATAATTTTTTTATTGAAATATAAAAAGAAGCTGCTTATGGATAAAATTAAATTTGAATCTCTCATGATCGATAAAATATATTTTGGTTTTATACTATTTAATTTCCTTATTAACTTATAAAAAGAAAATTTTGCTTTTTTACACCCTAAATTTATAACGTTAACTTTTTTAGAAAAAGTAATATCATATTCTATCTGATCACAAAGAATTATTAAATAAACCAAATCAAACTTTTTAGCAAAATAATTTGCCAAATTTATAGCAACCCTTTCAGCACCGCCACCCTTGAGTGATGAAATTATTAATACAATTGAGTTATCTTTGCTTTTTTCTCTGATTTTTGCCAATTTCATTTATATTTCAAACAAGTAAACCTAATTTTTGATTATGATCCTTTTTTAAGGAGTACTTTATTATATATTAATTGAAATGATTAAATTTATTATTCTTGATAATTTGAAAAAATATAACCCAAATAAAATTTATCAATTAAGTAAATTTAATTTACACAGAAATATAGTTTTAAAACCTTAAAAAAAATATCATAGCTACTTTTATACTTATTATTTTTTAAATTCATAAATTGACTTTAATTTCAAATCTATCTATTTTTAAAACAGTTTTATCTATAAAAAAATCAAATTTATTGTCTTAGGATATATTTAGATATAAAAATTAAGTATTCATTTTTCTCTTACAAACCCATTTTTGACTTCGTAAATTTTATCAAAGTCTGATAGGGTTTCAATTCTATGAGTTATCATTATTACAGTTATATTTTTATTTAAATTCTTAATTGTGTCCATAATATTTGATTCAGTTTTTTTATCTAATGCACTAGTAGCCTCATCTAATATCAAAATAGAGGCATTTCTATAAAAGGCCTTGGCAATCCCTATTCTTTGCTTTTGCCCACCACTAATTCTATAACCCCTTTCTCCAACATTGGTTTCATACCCATTTTCTAATGAATTTATAAATTCATTAAGATTAGCTTTTCTTGATGATTTCTTTAAAAGTGAAGTATTAATTAATTCCTTTGATTCTTTGAAAGCTATATTTTCACCAATTGTTTTATCTAATAAAAAAATATTTTGTGGGACATTTGCTATAAGTGATCTCCATCTCTTTAATTTATTAAAATCATCATTTCTAATTAAATTTTCATCAATATATAAATAGCCATTTGTTGGAGATAATAAGCCCATTAATATATCAACTAATGTACTTTTGCCAGAACCCGTTTTGCCGATTATGCCAACTCTTTGTCCCTTATAAATTTTTAAATTAACATTTTTCAAAATATATTTTTCTTGACCTTCATATTTGAATGAAACATCTTTTAAAGCAAATGAATTCCTAAAATTTAACTTTGATTTTGATTTAATATTTAATTTAGGACTAATTTCAAGAGTTAGGATTTCTAAAAATTTAATTACTGAAGGCTTAAGAGATTTAATAATTGCCCATCCGGCATAAAACTTCTGGGAATATGGCAAAAGCCTTTGAGATGCTAAGGCAAAAGTTCCAATTGTTGGTATGTAGGATTTCCCATCATTTATTTGAAATGAAATATAAATTGATATAGTTGCTAAAACAGTAATACTTATTGCCTCCAGAAAATATCTTGGATATTCTCCAAGAAATCTAACCTCACATTGAGAATATCGATAATCCCAATCAATATCTTTAAAATTTTTCACAAAAATATTTTGAGAATTATCCAATGTAATATCTCTAATAGAGCCAAGACTTTCTTGTAAAAATTTAACTTTGTAATTTATCATTTTTGCAATTTTTTTACTAAGATTAGTTATTTTTCTTCTTGATTTTCTTGCTATTAATAAATAGCTTAGTCCAATAAAAAATAAAGATATGAAAGCTAATTTCCAATCAATAATTAATACTGTAGCTATTAAAAAAAAACTGATAATTAGAGAAGCTGTTAAATCGAAGAACTTACTTAATACAATTATTGTATTATCAGAATGTGTTGATAAAGCTGCTATAAAATTTGAGCTATTATATATCGCAAATTTTTCATAAGGTTGATATAAAATTAATTTGTAAGCATTAAAAGCAAGATCACTTCCTATCGCAATTGAGAGTTTGTTTGAATACCAACAATTAAAAATTTTTAATAAGGCAGAAAAAATTGTAAATGCTAAAAAAATTAAACTAACTAATATAAGCGCAGTATTTGCATTACTAATTGATAGATATGAGAAAAAAGAATCTAGTAATTTAATTTCAAAAATACTTTCCTTATTAACAATAGCTGTCATAAGCGGAATTAAGCTTGCAACATTAAAAGTCTCCAGCAGACCTGAAAAAAAAAGTAAAACAACACCAATAACTAATTGAAACCTCCTTTTTTTAGAGAGCTTCTGCAATAATTGAAAAATAAAATTTAAAAAATTCAATTTAAATATCATTCCCAAAAATATCTTTTTAAATTTTAATCTAACCCATTGTAGACAAATTTTTTTAAAATTCTACTTTTAACATTGATATAGAAATTTAAGTATATTATTAATATTAAAACTATTTATATAGTAATTTTTTAAGTTATATTTCTTACTATTTATAAATTTATAATTTATAGTTCCAAAATCATTATCTATCATCAAATTGACTAAATTTATTTAAAAATACTTTAATATAAAAAAACAGCCTTTCAATTTTTTAAATGAAATTTACTGTAATTAGTCATGCTTGTTTATATATTGAACACAAAAATATAAGACTCTTAATTGATCCATGGATTATTGGTTCTACTTACTGGAGAAGTTGGTGGAATTATCCGGAAGTAAGTGAAGAATTAATTAAAAAAATAAATCCAACTCATATTTATATAACACATTTGCATTGGGATCATTTTCATGGTCCAACTCTCAGAAAGTTTTATGATTCTAATCCTATTATTTTGTTACCAAAACACTTTAACAGAAGAATGAAAGAAGATATTTTAAGAGATTTCAAATTTTCGAAGATTAAAGAATTAAACCATGGACAAAGATATAAATTAATTGATGATTTCCAAGTTATTAGCTATCAGTTTAATCCTTTTATTATTGATTCAAGTATTTTGATTGAAGCTAATGGTGTTACTCTTTTAAATTGCAATGATAGCAAAACTTTTGGGTTGAGTCTAAGACAAATAATAAGTAACCATCCTAAAATTGACTTTGCATTTAGAAGCCACTCCTCTGCTACTCCAATTCCTCAATGTATAAGAGGTACAAATGTAGAAAAATCTGATAGATCACCATCAGACTATGCTGATGATTTTATAGCATTTGCTATGGCAACAAAGAGTAGATACGTAATTCCATTCGCAAGTTCTCATATTTATCTTCATGAAATGACTAAAAAATTTAATAAATACTATAGTGACCCATCTTTTATTAAGAAGCAATTTAATTTAAAAGTTAAGTCAGAACAGAAATGTCAGATAATGGTTTCAGGTAGTTCATGGTCTAAATTAAATGGGTTTAATATAGTAGAACATAATTTTGAAAATTTGAAATCTGATGTAGAAACTTATTCTAATAGAAATAAAAAAAAGATATTCCATCATATTGAGAAGGGTGAAAACCAAAAATTAAATAAAAGAGCCTTTGAAAATTATTATCTAAAGTTTTTAAAAGCTTGCTTATCTCCTTTAAATTTACTCGACTTTAAATTTGGTTTTCTAATTGATGAGAAAAAAAGCTCAAACAAATATCTTTGCATAATAGATGGTAAAAAAGGGAAGGTAGAAATAATTGAAATTTTTAATGAAAAAGAAATTTATAATTATAACCTAAGTTTTGTAATACTTACTCCAGTTTATGTTTTCAATGACTGTAATTTAAAGAAAATGCATAATACGTATACACCTTCAAAATTATTAGAAGTGATCGCAATCGAGAAAAATGGGACCAAAAAACTTATTAAATATTTTAATTTAGTTGATTTATATGAAAATGATTCTTTGCCTTTTTATAGATTATTCAGTATTAGAAACATTATAATAATCTTTAGAAGATGGAGAGAATTGATTGATATAATTTTCTATTTTTATATTATAAAAATTAAAAAGAAAAAAATTCATCACCTCTGGAGCATTATTTAAATTTTTTTCAAATAATATATATAAATTTGCAAATGTAATTCCAGATAAATTAAAATACTGAATATATTAAGGTCAATATGAAAAAAATTTTTTTTTATATAAAATTTCCAACAATATTAAAAAATTTTTTTTTTCAAAAATAATTAATTTGATTAGAAATAATAAATTTTAAATTTCATGTTAATAATTAAAGATAAAAAAATTAATTTATTTAATTTAAATAATTTATTTTTTATTAACTGCTGCTTTCCATGGGTAAGCTTTTCAATTATTAAATCGGATTCTCAGCCTTACTATACAATTATGGGCTTAGTAATCTTATTGTTCTATTCAAAAATTAATTTACCTAAACCAATAGCCTATTCTATTCTAATAACTTCTATAGGTATTCCTATATCAATACTATTCAACCAAAATGATTCTTTTTTAGTTTTCAAAAATTTATACAATTTTATATCTTTTTATATTGTTTTGATAGTAAGTTATTCATTAATTAGAGTTAATGGTCAAAGAGAAAAATTATTGAATATTTTAAAAATAAGTAACTATATCTATATATTTTTTGCATTAATACAAATCTATTTCCCGGACATTATTTACTTCATATGTAAATTTCAAATGGGCCAAGGAAGAGGTTTGACTTCATTAACTCCTGAACCTGGATTTTTCGGCATATATCTCATAGCATCTTCAATGTTAATTATTTTATTGAATAATTTTTCAGTTAAAAAAGATGCAAGAATTCATCTAATAAATATTATATCTATTATTTTTCTAGCACTCTCTATAATGAATTTTTTATATCTACTAACATTCCTATTTTCATTTTGTGTTTTTAAAGTATTAAGCCTTAAGATCTATAAAAGCTACATTTTTTTGTTACCTATTTTAATTTTATTATTTACAGGAATAATCTACTTTGATGATTTTCTATCTAATTATAGAATTTATGATTTAGGGAAAGTAATTTTGCTAAATCCTTATAAGTTTTTAGTTGGATCTATTGGAGATAATAGTTCTTTCTGGAGAATAGCTGACATTATTTATCCTTTACAGATTTCAATTAATAATTTTTTCTTTCCACAAGGATTTTCAGGTTTATTGTTTAAGGAAGGAAATGTAAATTTTCAAAGTATTTTTGAAAACTACAATAGTACTATTATGTCATGGCTATCATCTTGGATTTTTTCATTAGGAATATTTGGAATAATATCCTTATCGACTATTTTTAAATCTATTCTAAAAAACTATAAATCTTTTAAAGAATATTTTTTTATATACTGTTTCCTCATATTCACACTGACATCTATTCCATTAAGTTTCCCATTAATACCAATCATTATTTCAGTTTTATTAAAAGGAAATAGTCTTGGAATGAATGAAAATAATAAATTAAAATTAACAGTGGATAAATGAGTAATCAAAAAAAATTGAAAGTTCTTTTGATATCAAAATCATTTAAAATCGGAGGCTCCGCTGTAGGATCCAAAAATTTATCAATTGCTTTAAAAAATTGTGGGATAAATATAATTGAAATTGACGGATTTGAATATCTTAGAAAGAATTTCTTCTTATACTGTATAAGGTATTTGGAAAGAATTTTAGATACGTTAGTTTGCGGAAAAGAATGTCATTTTCTAAGACTAGCCCCTTACACTATTAATTTAAAAAATTTAGCTATTTTACATAAGCCTGATGTTATTCAATTATGTGATATTTCCCACAATACAGTTAATCCTATTATTCCTAAAAATTTAAATATTCCAGTTTTCCATAGATTAAGTGATTTCTGGCCATATGGAGGGATTTTTCATTACCCAACAAAAAAAAATTTTATTAATACATATATTGATAATATATTTAAAAGTAAGATTATCAGCAAATCAAATAAATTGCCTATACTTATTTGTACTTCTTATTGGACTTTAGAGAATTTAAATTTAAATCTAGAGAAATACTTAATAAAAAATGCTGTTAAAACATATAGTTTCAAAGAGAAAAAACTTTCAAACAAAAGAATGATTAAATTAGGATTTATATCTAATAATTTGAACCTAAAAAGAAAAGGTTTAAATGAAATTATAGATATTCTTAAAATTATTAGAAATTTTAAAATAGAACTTTTACTTTATGGAAACAACTCAAAAACAATTTTTATGAATAACAAAAATGTAAATATAGTCGAAAAAGGACCTTTCAACAAAAATAAAAAAAAGTTAGTTTATAATTCTTTTGATATACTCTTATGTCCCTCAAAATTTGATAATTCACCAAATGTAGTCACTGAGTCAATTTCTTCAGGAACACCAGTAATAGGTCAAATGAATTCCGGGATGAATTCATATATAAATAATAATATAGGAAGGCTTATAAACTATCACTTAAAGAATAAAGAGCAAGCGAAAGATTTTTTTGAACAAGCTCTCAAAGAAATTATTAAAGACTATTCCTTATTTTCGAAAAATTGTGTAATGTATGCCAACTCAGAACTTTCATACTCAGAGATTGGATCCAAATACAAGAAACTTTATAGACAGAAATTAACTTCTTAGATAGAAATTCTTAAAATATGAAAAAAGTTTTTATTATCGAACAATTTATTTTCCCAGAAGGATGGAGCGGAGCAGAATATCCCAAAGAAATTTCTATTTATCTTGCAAAAAAAGGATATGAAATAACGATCATATGCAGTAAAAAACCTAACATCTTAGAAAATATAAATTATCATGATGATCCAAGACTTCATAACGTGAAAATTATTCATATTGACGTACCTTATAGAGCCAAAAATACAATAAAAAAACTTTGTAATCAAATATATTTTTGCTTTGCTGCTTTTAGTAAAATGTTGTTTATAAAAGACATTGATTTATTCCTTACATTTAGTAATCCCCCACAAATAATACTATTAAACCGATTAATTTTATTTTTAAGAAAAATACCCTATATAATAAATGCAATGGATCTATACCCAGATGCATTAATTAATCATATAGATAATAAAGTCATATCAAATTTAACCGGCATATTTCTAGATATTTTTTATAATGTTGCTTACAGAAATGCAAACCATGTAATCTGCAGAGGTGAAAATATGTTATCCAAAGTCAGATCAAAAGGTGTTGATGAACAAAAATTATCAATAATAAATAATTGGTCAACAGGTGATATAAAAGAATCTAATAGCTTAGTTTATAAAAAAAAATGG
>MDTE01113109.1_pt1 | contig 15307 bp, 10 predicted proteins | sample 811231 | NCBI WGS metagenome assembly MDTE01 (sample SAMN05326651, study PRJNA326480) | marine metagenome | isolation source: seawater | place: Indian Ocean: Red Sea | collected 2010 | reverse complement strand
TTTCTTTGCACCAACTGGCAATAGACATGATAGGTGCCGCCAGAACCCGAAGGCACTTGCACCGTAATCTGTTTGCCGGCGAAATAATCTGCTGCCAACGTTGGGGCGCTCATCACCGTGAGGGCCGCCGCAGCTGCAACAGTCAATTTTAAAGTTCTAATCACTATAAACTCCTCCCTGAATCGGACATTTAATTAAAGCCAAAAACTAACGACGATAGACACAATTCCTCTAAAGTCTAAAAAATGCTAGCATCTAAAGTCAGGCGCGTCGAATCGAATATTGATTAGGAAACAAACTCTTAGAACACGGAACAACGACTAAGATTCCCAATTCTCTGCCTAAAAAATCTTTAAAAAATCGATTTCAAGCCCTTCTCAAGCCAATACCAAAAAACTAACGGAAACACCCTATAGGTCATTAGACATATTTCAAATAAATAATTCTTATACCTTCGATTGATTTTATGAATATATAATTTCTTAAATAAAGAGGGGTATCGTGTTGTCGCCGCGAAGGACCTGTTAAATAAAATTACTATATCAAATTTTATTAGTTTCTAAAAAGAAAACAGTTGTCGAGAGGAGCTGACCGTAATCTTTTTATGCTAAATTAAATGGAATTTGTGTTGGTCCCTTGTAGGTTGCAATATGCCCGTTTTTTAGATTGTAACGAAATTGTTTGAACGTCCCTGATTTCTGGCTGCGGACTATAAAACCAATAGTGCGGTGGTCGCCATTTGTTTCTTGGTGAATTTCCCACGGGGGCACCACATCAATATAGCCGGGTGTTACATCAAACTCACCGTTCAACTTTAGTTTGGCCGGGCCTCTCCCTACAGGATTGTCGTCAACACGACTGAAACGCTGGATATGCTCGCCACCGTCGAGCACCCCATAAAGGGTCCAGCTTGGCCCATGATCGTGCACGTTGGTCACAGAATTGGGCCCCTTGACCAGTGCGTTAAAAACAAAGCCGTATTCAGGGTCCTCATAAAAAAGAAGGTTTGATGGAGGGCCATCTCCCTGTTTTGTGTTAGGCCAACTCTTCGATTGTTGAATTAGTGAAGGATTGGCTAATAGGGTTTTTAAGTCCTTTGAAACGCACTGCCATAATTCTGCCTCTTTTTTACCATCTGCAAAATGTCCACGTATTGCGTTGACAAAGTTTTGAAAGGGCTCGGGGAGCGTGTCGGCGGACATGTCTGAAAACTCCTATGGGTAAAAAGAAGCTAAAATGCTTTTTGGGTTTTTGTAACAATGCAAAATAGCCAATAAGCAATAGTTTTAATAGGTAGAAACAACAGTCTTTGTTCGCAAAATACTAAGGGGTCGAAGTAATTATTAATTAATTAATTAGTTTTTCCATGTTTTGTAGGGGTTTCAGGGTATTATTTGAGAATTCCAGGCTTGCTTTTCATAGCCAAGCCACGTAAAAACACCCTCAAATCGGGTGCTCGACTTTTCGTTAAATTTGTATAAAAGATACCAGATTTCGGATATTAGACGATCACAGAACGGATTAGGAGATAAAAATGGCTACTGCCAGAGAACAGCTCAAACCAACGCCAGTAACGGACTCCCTTCGTGATCTGCGTTCCACAATCGACTTCCTAAAACAGGAAGGGGACATTATCGAAACCGATACCGAAGTTAATCCTGATCTTGAGATTACTGGTGTCCAAAAGCATTTAGATGGCGCTTGCCCGCTTTTGTTCAACAACGTCAAAGGAAAACCTAACCACCGGGCTATCACCAACTTATTTTCCGACCAGGGTGTTATGTGTAAACTGTTCGGCGTCAATGGTATGCAGGAAATGACGCTGGCAATTGCTAATGCAATCCGCAACCCACTGCCACCGGTTGTGATTGATTCTAAAGATGCCCCTAGCCACGAAGAGGTAATTCTTAACCCGGCTGATGTTAATGAGCATATGGTGCCAATTCGCCATACGACATACGAATCAGAATTGACAGTAGGGTCTGGGCAACGTCTATTTGCTGGCGAATATTTCGAGGGCGGCACGGATATGGCCTACAACAGAATGAATTTTCGTTGGGGCAATGTCGGGACGTTCCAGATCTCGCCTGGTTCTCATGGCTGGCAGGTTATGGCGAAGCATTATCGTGATGATGAGCCAATTCCTTTGACTATGAATTTTGGCATCCCCTACGGACCGAACCTTCTGGCTGGTGCTGGCTTTGATTATGTCATCCTGCCCACCGGTTGCGACGAGCTAGGCGTCGCGGGTCGTTTGATTGGTGAGCCAGTTCGCATGGTTGAAGCAAAGACCGTACCAGGTGCTTATGCTTTAGCTGACGCGGAAATTACTCTTGAAGGTTACCTGCATCCGCGCGACCGCAGGTATGAAACAGCTGAATCTGAGGAAGCAGGGGTTCAGGGTCGTTTCCATTTCCATCCTGAATGGGCTGGCTACATGGGTAAGGCTTATAAAGCACCAACTTTCCATGTTACAGCTGTTACTACGCGCGCCCGCGAGTCTAAGCCAATTGTTTTTCCGCTTGGCGTTCACACTATGGATTGTCAAAACATCGATACAACGGTGCGCGAAGCCGCCATGTATGAGCTCTGCGAGCGAATGCAGCCAGGTATTATCCAGGACTGTAACATTCCATATCCTATGACGGATTGGGGTGGAGCAATAATCCAAGTCAAAAAGCGTAGCCAGATTGATGAGGGCTGGCAGCGCAACTTCCTGTCGGCGATCCTTAGCTGTTCGCAGGGCTCGCGTTTGGTAATTGCGATGTCTGAAGACACAGACATTTATGATATGGATGATGTGATCTGGAACTTGACTACGCGCGTAAACCCACAAACGGATATCTTGAACCCAATCCCCGGTGGACGTGGACAAACTTTTATGCCTGCTGAACGCATGACGGCAGGTGACCGCGAATGGACAGCTTCCAATACCCAATTTGAAGGCGGGATGGGGATTGATGCTACTGTGCCTTATGGTTACGAGAGCGACTTTCTGCGCCCGGTCTATCCAGTTGATCAAGTCTTTCCCGACAAGTTCTTCACTAAAGAACAAATCAGCCATGCTAAATCTTATATGTCTAATAAGGGGTGGGTGCATTCCTTGGCACGAACTGGTCGATAAATCGAAGGATTAATTCTAAAATTAGGGCGGCTTATTGAGCCGCCCTTTTTGTATCTATAGTATAAATACGTTGCCACCTTTCTTACGCTATCGCCATTATCTATGGCGAGAAAATTTTGCGTCTGCAGAGGGGATGAGAAGAGGAGTGGAGATTTTTTGAATTGGAGAGCGTTATGTACTTAAAGAACGCATGGTATGTAGCCGGATGGGAAAACCACCTCGATGGGGGGCTGTTGGCTCGTACAATTTGTGAGGAACCCATCGTTTTTTTTCGCGGTGAAGATGGAAGAATTGGCGCATTGGAAGACCGCTGCTGTCATCGTAGCGCCCCGCTCTCCGTTGGCCGGTTAAAGGGTAATGAAGTTGAATGTGGCTATCATGGACTGCGTTTTGACAGGACTGGTCAATGTACGGCAATTCCAACCCAGGAACTTGTGCCCCCGAGCGCGTGTGTGCGTTCCTATCCTGTGATACTAAAGAATCGTTGGATTTGGGTTTGGATGGGAGATGCAGCTAAAGCGGATGAGAGCCAAATCCCTGATTATTTTTTCCTTGAAAATAATGCCTGGGCGAATATCGACGGTTACTTCTATGTGGAGTGTAACTATCAATCCTACATTGATATTCAGCTAGATCAGACCCACTCGCCGTATGTGCACCCGGATACGCTTGGTAATGCTGCAAAGCTTCGCGTAAAACCCAGCGTCAAACGCGAACCTCGCGCACTAAAATGTGAACGATTATTTCCTAACGATGATCCCCCGCCCCTTTGGGCTAAGGCTGCAAACATTAAAGGCAAGGGCGATAGCTGGAACCGCTGGATATATACGCCACCGGCAACCATCATGTTTGACGTTGGCGCGGCGCAAGCGAACACCGGAGCATTTGAAGGGAATCTTGAACACGGCATCACGGTGCATAATGCTCACGGCATTACTCCAGAGACCGGGACAACTACGCACCATTTTTGGTCAAACGCGCGGGATTTTGGGCTTGATGACCCTGAAACCGAAGAACAGTTAAGTGTTATCCGGAGAGTATTTCGGGAAGATGTAACAATCTGTGAGGCGGTACAGAGGCGGGTATCGCAATTCCCAGACGCACATCAGATTGATGTCGCAATGGACTATCCGACGTTACAAGCCCGCAATATGTTGGCTCGTTTAATTAAAGAGGAGAGAGAATAGCGCGGTCTAATTGGAATTTAAGTTTCACCCCGTTCAGCCCCTTCTTGCTCGAATACTATGGCGTCGCTGCCTGGGTCTTTTTCCATTCTAAAATTAGCGCTCTGCGGTCTAATTTACCTCGTTCATTCTTAGGCAATTCTTTTACAAAAAAGACCCTTTTGGGGGTTTTGAATGGCGCCAATAACTCGCCGCAATGTTTGATGATAGAACTTTCTGAGAGTTCGCTGCCTTCACGACGGACGACATAACAAATAACTTCTTCACCGTAGATTTCATCGGGTATGCCGCAGGCCGCTGCATCTACGACATCGGCATGGCGGGACAAAATATTATCTATTTCAACGGGCGAGATATTGACGCCGCCGCGAATTATTAGATCCTTTAACCGTCCAACAATAGTTAGATGACCGTCCTCATCAATCTGGCCAAGGTCACCGGTCCGATGTTCCAGAGGCAGTTTCTCAATTTGGCCATTAGGGTGCAGATAACCCCATGATTTTTGTTGTCCAGATACTACGATCTGGCCGTTCTGCCCATTAGGAACCTCGTTATCATCTGCGTCGAGCAGGCGAACATTCTGATATTTTAACGGGAACCCAATAGTGCCAATCTTACGGTTAATGCCGCGATGACTAGACATAAGACCCCCTTCAGAACAACCTGCAGACTGACAGATGCGGATACCATACTGTTCCTCAAATTTAGCCCAATTCTCTGCTAGCATCGGCGCAGACGAAGTCATCAAGAACCGGAGATGTGGCATCTCCTTTCCGTGAACCTCGACGGGTCTATTTAGAAACATGTTGAGGATCGTGGGTACGACGACGCCAATGGTCGCGTGGTATTTTTTTATCCAATCGAAGTAACTACCACGTGAGAATTTCTTTGCCATATAAACGGTTGCGCCGCGGGCTAAGGGTCCTCCGAGGCTCATATTTTGTGAAGAGAGCCAGGTATATGAACGACAATCAACGACGCGACTAGTTTCGTTGAGTTCTACGCAATCAGCAGTGGCATCATAATTTGGCCATACGGCAGAATGAGTTTGCATAACCCCTTTGGGCTTGGTCTCTGTTCCTGAGGTGTAAAAGATTACAGCAATATCATTGGGTCTACAGACTTCAACTATGTCGTCGTCGGCAGGATAGTTCGACACAACGTCGAAAAACCCAGTTGATTGGCCGACCTCATTCCAAATCCCAAGTGGGATCCACTCTGACGTCATATTGGGATTGCGCAGCTTTTCCAAGCCAAGCCCTTCTTGAACCAAAACGATTGCTGGATCGACGGCCTGCAGTATTTCTCCGATGTGCGAAGTGTTCATCTCGATATTGGCGGTGGCAATAGTAGCGCCGTAGCGTTGCACACCGAGAAACACTGCTATGAATTCGATAGAGTTTTCCGAAAGCATTAAGACGCGGTCATTTGCCTTCAATCCTCGGGCAGCAAAGAGGTGCGCCATGCGGTTGCTTAGCTGATATAGTGCATCAAAGCTCAGCACTTTCTCGTCCTGATCTATGGAAACCATATATGGCTTGTCGCCGAACTTGGCTGCTTGTTCAGCTAGCACTGTCCGCACCGATTTATATCTTGTTTTTTGTGTTCCCTGCATACAAAAACTTTATCACGCTGAGCGGGAGCGATACAAATCCAGGTTAGGTGCTACCGAACTCCTTTTGCCACTCTTCCTGGAGAAGTAGGCGGTTCATTTTGCCGCGTTCTGTTTTGGGAAGTTCGGCTTGCACGATTATTTGTTTGGGCATTCGAAATTCCGGTAGCTTGTCGCTGCAATGTTCAAATATGTCTTTCGGAACGAGACTCAGATTAGGTTTTGGCGCAACATAACAGACCACTTCCTCTCCATATATCCTGTCAGGCACACCGATGGTCGCCGCCTCGGCGACGGAAGGAATTTGTAAAAGAATATTGTCGACTTCAGCTGGCGAAATATTTACGCCTCCGCGAATTATGAGGTCCTTGGCGCGACCTGTGACCTGGATGCAGCCATCTTCATGCATGACGCCGAGGTCGCCTGTACGAAGTCGGTCCACGGCATGGATGTTTTCATTGCCGTTTTCGTCGAGATAGCGGTAGGCGTTGTTATTGAAGCCTCCAAGTTCAATTTCGCCGATTTCTCCTGGGGGCACGCCAACACCGTCACCATCAACAATAGTGAGTTTGTGATAGGCGAGCGGTTTTCCTACTGTTCCAAACTTCCGGGTGAATTCATTGGAAACAGCAATCCAGCCAATTTCGCTGCATCCATATCCCTGTGCTACCGGGACACCATACTTTTCTTCAAACTGTTTCCATGTCTCCGGTAGGAGCGGTGCAGAAGACGACGTCATAAACCGAAGGTGCGGAATGCTGTCGTGATGGATATCGATAGGCCTATTTAGAAACATTGCTAACCCTGTAGGGTTGCAGACGCCAATGGTAACTTTATGCTCTTTTATCCACTCGAAATACTGACTTTGGGAGAATTTGCGGGCGAGAATGATTGTAGCACCTTTGGAGAGGGGGCTGAGGCCGCTAAGCACCTGTGCTGAGATCCAATTAAAGGCACGAAATTCTAGAATGCGATCGTTTTCAGTCAGCGCCAGACCTTCAGCGGTTGGCGGTGTATTCTCGATGAGCTCGCGGAACGAAACAATGCAGCCTTTTGGTGCGGAGGCGGTGCCGGATGTGTAATAAATAGAGGCGTCATCTTCCCAATGGCTAATGGGCTCGACGGGGCTTGCAGGGTATTTTTCTATTTCGCCATAAAACCCAGTGCTGCTTTCGGGTTGCCAGGTCCCAAGTTTAATCCAATCACCTGGTGTCTTGATACGCAACGTTGCGGAGTCAATTCTGTCCTCAGAATCTTCAAAAAGGGTCAGCTTGGGCTGCAGAGCATTCAAAATTTGTTCAAAATAAACGGCGTTCATTTCCACATGGATAGTACAAACCGTAACCCCATAAGCCATGCTTCCAATGTAAACGCAGAGGTGTTCAATCGAATTATTAGACAGCATGGCAACGCGATCATTTGGACCGATTCCTTTGGATTGCAAATAGTTGGCCATTTGATCGCAGACCGATTTAAACTGACTAAAGGTAATAGTTTTTTTTTGGTCAATACTTTGTATAAAAACTTTGTTCGGATGTTTTTCGGCGTTTGCCGCAATCCAGTCCCGCAGATTAGTTTCGTGCGCGCCTTTGTTATTTCTTGTACCCTTAGAGGTTACGGTGTCGGTATCCATTCTTATTTTGGTCCGTAAGTCGATAAATTGCCGCCCTGGAACCGGTATTTGAAACAATATTTTGGTTAGATAATACCGTTATTGACGGGGCCAAACCTGTTGCTATATATATACGTGACTAGTCAACAATTAGCAATCGAAGTTTTTTTAGGATAGGAAAACAGGGATTAAGCACTATATTAGTAAAATAAACGACTAGTCGGTCAGCGTCCTAATGCTAGAAATAAGGATGAAAAAGCACCGATAGTTTCGGTTAACTGGTGAAGGGAGGAAACTGCAAGATGGCACCGGGAGATAATGCCCCCACAAATGAGCCCTCATCCGGGACAGGCGGTGAGCCGGTAGTCAGATTTGCCACGAGTCCAGATCAGTATAAGCACTGGAATTTAACAATCGATGGGAATGTCGCGAGGCTCGCGATGTCAGTTGCTGAAGATGCTACGTTAAAGCCAGGATATGAGCTGAAATTAAATTCTTATGACCTCGGTGTTGATATCGAGCTATATGACGCGATCCAGCGTCTCCGCTTTGAGCATCCCGAAGTTGGCTGCGTTGTTCTTTGTTCAGATCATCCACAGGTTTTTTGCGCTGGTGCCAATATTCGTATGCTAGGAATGTCGACGCATGATCATAAGGTAAATTTTTGTAAGTTCACTAACGAGACCCGTAACGGTATTGAAGATGCTACCGAGTTCTCCAAACAGAAATATATTTGTGCGATTAACGGCACTGCTGCAGGTGGCGGATATGAACTTGCGCTCGCAACCGACTATATCATGTTAATTGATGATGGCGCTTCTACAGTATCACTGCCGGAGTTGCCATTATTAGCCGTGCTTCCCGGTACTGGCGGGCTTACCCGTCTGGTTGATAAGCGCAAAGTACGCCATGACCGCTCAGATGTCTTCTGCACCGCTACCGAAGGAATGCGCGGTCAGCGCGCTGCAGACTGGAACTTGATTGATGAAATCGTGCCCAGATCTAAATTTGATGATGCGGTTACAGAAAGGGCTAATGAATTTGCGGCGATGTCTGATCGTCCTAAGGATGCTATTGGCATCTCTTTTACTGCTCTCAATGTCAGCGATGATGGAGATAAGCTGGTTTATGACCATTTGAAAATAGAGGTCGATCGCGGGTCGAATGTTGTGAACTTTTTGATCAAGGGGCCATGTGACCTTCCCCCAAAAGATGGCCCGGGGGTCGTGGAACAGGGCGTTAATTTTTGGCCATTAGCAATCGCCCGGGAGCTTGATGCAGCGATTGTCCATTTGCGGCTTAATGAAAGCCAGGTTGGCACATGGGTGTTCCGCACTGAGGGCGACAATGAGGTGCTAGAGGCCTACGATAAGCTTCTTGAAGGACACCAAGATCACTGGTTGGTGCGAGAAATTACGTTGTATCTCAAGCGCACGTTGAAGCGTATCGATGTTTCGGCACGAAGCCTGATTGCACTGGTTGAACCCGGCAGCTGTTTCACTGGAACGTTATTGGAATTGGTCCTCATTGCTGACCGTTCTTTCATGCTCGATGGCCAAATGGAGGGTAGCAATATTCCCGCGCCTTCGGTGCGGTTGACTAATATGAATTTTGGGCCCTACCCGATGTGCAATGGGCTAACTCGTCTTGAGACCCGCTTGCTGGGGGAGCCCGAAAAAATTTCAGAAGCGAAAGCGGCTGTCGGGAGAGACCTTGAAGCACTTGACGCTGAGGACGCCGGCCTGGTGACCTTCGCTCCTGATGATATCGACTGGGACGATGAAGTTCGGCTAGCCATTGAGGAACGCGCTAGCTTTTCTCCTGATGGTCTGACCGGGCTAGAGGCCAATCTTCGCTTCGCAGGACCGGAAACTATGGAAACCAAAATATTTGGGCGTCTTAGCGCTTGGCAAAACTGGATTTTCCAACGACCAAACGCAGCGGGTCCAGAGGGCGCACTTAAGCTATACGGTACAGGACAACGAAGTGAATTCGACAAGAAGAGGGTGTAAAAATATGTCGATAGATCTCAATTCTAGAATTCCAAATAACGTCAATCTTGCCGATGATCGGCGACTCCAGCGAGCGCTAGAATCGTGGCAACCAAGTTTTATTGATTGGTGGAAAGAAATGGGCCCGGAAGGGACCCTTGATCACGACGTTTATCTGCGCACGGCAGTGAGTGTCGAGGCAGAAGGTTGGGCTAACTTTGGGTATGTCAAGATGCCAGACTATCGCTGGGGGATCTTTGTTGCGCCACCAGTTGAGGGTCGTAGCATTCCGTTTGGGGAGCATAAAGGTCAGCCGGTCTGGCAAGAAGTACCCGGCGAATACCGGGCCTCGCTGCGGCGTTTGATAGTAACGCAGGGAGATACCGAGCCGGCATCCGTTGAACAGCAGCGTTTGCTCGGTCTGACCGCTCCCTCACTGTATGACCTCCGTAACCTTTTTCAGGTAAATTGTGAAGAAGGGCGCCATCTATGGGCGATGGTCTATTTGCTGCACGCCTATTTTGGACGGGATGGCCGTGAGGAAGCCGAGATGATGTTGCAACGCCATTCCGGTGACGTTGATAAGCCTCGAATTCTCGGTGCCTTTAACGAAGAGACTGCCGATTGGCTTTCTTATTTCATGTTTACCTTTTTCACTGATCGGGACGGTAAATTCCAATTGTCGTCATTGGCTGAATCCGGATTTGATCCGCTGGCACGTACTTGCCAGTTTATGTTGACCGAAGAAGCCCATCACATGTTTATTGGGACAACGGGGGTCATGCGAGTAGTGACCCGGACTTGTGAAGTGATGAACGAACTCAAGACTGATGATCCCGAAAAAATTCGTGAGGCAGGAGCGATAGACCTGCAGACGCTGCAGAAATATCTCAACTTTCATTACAGCGTCTCTTTAGATCTTTTTGGTCAAGAGGTCTCAACCAATGCTGCCAATTATTACACGGCAGGTCTTAAGGGGCGTTTTGAGGAATCTAAGATTGATGATGATCACGTCCTGAAAGATGGTTTTTCCAGGGTTACGATGCTAGAAGACGGGGTCATTAAGAATGTAGAATATAATGCTCTGTTGGCAGTGAACGAACGTCTCCGTGATGACTATGTTGATGACTGTCAGACGGGCGTAACCCGTTGGAACAAGGTAATCAAACGACATAAGATCGACTTTGAGCTTAAACTTCCGCATCGTGGGTTTCATCGTGCGATTGGTACATTTTCTGATGCTGACATCTCTCCTGATGGCCAGGTGATTAGTAAAGAAGACTGGAAGAAGAACATTGATAACTGGCTGCCATCTGAAGAAGATCGGGTTTTTGTTATTTCGCTTCAGAAAGCCTGCGTCCAGCCGGGGAAGATTGCAAGCTGGGTAGCGCCGCCGAGCCGCGGCATTGATGGCCACCCCTTCGACTATGAATATGTCCGATTTAACTGACCGGTTTGGTCGCGCAGACGAAAATCATGCTTGAAGTTGTTTCGACTGCGATAATGTTGCTCGTAACTGTTTAAGCGCCTCCTGGTAGGTCCGTGTTTCTCCCATATAACCATTCAATACCGGCGTAAGGGTTGCCTTCTTTTTTGCTGCTAAGCATCAGGTTCCGGAGCTCGCGTGTGACACCCTCCGCGTGGTAAATATCGCCGTAGAAGCGAGCAGTTAACTGCACTCGGCCTGTCCGCATGTAGCGCTTTCCAGGATAGTCAGCGAACGTACGGACTATGTCACCATCATAGGTTTCCAGCAAATCAACTAGGCACACGGCATCTTCCATCGCCATCCCGGCGCCTGCCGCGAGATATTGAAGCATCGGGTGTGCCGCATCACCAATTAGTGTGACCCGATTTTTGGTCCATTCCTTTACCGGGATGCGGTCGCACAATACCCACATTTTCCACACATCAATTTTATTTAGTAGCGCTCGAACTTCCGGTCGTGTTCCTTTAAAATGTTCATATAACTCTTCAGGGTCACCGTACTCGTCCCACCCTTCTACATATCTTTGGCTATGGAATACGGCAACGATGTTGAACAGCTCGCCACGGCGCAACTTATAATGTACCAAATGGTTTTTTGGTCCTGCCCACAGAACGACATCTTCCATCCACTGGTCGAGTTCGGGTGGCACCTCGTTAATTGGCAGGACCGCGCGATAGGCGATGTGCCCGGAGACTATGGGGTCGCCGTCCTCTATGATCTTGGCGCGGATTTTTGACCAGAGGCCGTCGGCTCCAATCAAGGCGGATCCTTCAATAGTTTGGCCCCCGACGATCTCGACTGTTACACCGTCGCCCGTATCGGTATAACCGGAGACCTCAACGCCGGCGCGGAGATCTATCTCTCCCATCGTTTTGCACGCGTCATAGAGTACGGTGTGTAGATCAGCACGATGGATAACGGCATAGGGTTTGCCGAAATGAGACTCGAGTTTTTGACCGAGTGGCATAGTCAAAACTTGTTCGCCGGTTAGGCTGTCGAGCATGATAATATTTTCAGGGAAATGTGCGATCTCGTGCATGGCTTTAGTGACCTGTAGCCGGTCAAACATACGGTGTGTGTTGGGGCCAAGCTGAATTCCAGCGCCAATTTCGGCGAAATTCGGTGCCTGCTCTAAAATAATACTTCGATGACCTTTAATCGCGAGCATTCTTGCGGCGGCTAGACCGCCAATTCCGCCGCCGGCAATGATAATAGGTTTTACGTTTGTCATGCTTCTCTCTTTTGTCGCATTGCATTGCGCTGTAGAATTTACCCAACCACAAAGGACAAACAATATGGCAAATAATCAGATCAGCGTCGATGATAGCCAAATACCCGTAAACGTCTCCTTTTCCAAGAGTTTTAACGTCGCTGTGCCGATGATTGACCGGCATCTCGACGAGGGCAGGGGCACCAAGATCGCCATTCAAGGCGATTTTGGTGATGTGTCCTACACGGTACTGGCAGAAAACGTGAACCGGTACGGCAATGTGCTCTCCGCCCTTGATCTCACGATTGGTGATCGTGTGCTGATGATGGTTAAAGATTGTCCGGAGTTTTTCTATATTTTTTGGGGTGCAATTAAGGCTGGTTTTGTTCCCGTGCCCCTTAACACTCTTTTACGTGCCGATGACTATCAGTTCATGATCGAGGATTCGGGGTGTTCTGTCATAATTTATAGTCCTGAATATGAGACAGAGGTCATGACAGCGGTGGCCGCAGCAAGTCGCACACCAAAACATTTTTTTCCTACGGATGGGGATGGGTCAATTGGTGAATTAGTTGTTGATGCAGCAACTATTCTCGAGGCCAAGCCGGCAACAGCAGACGATGATTGCTTCTGGCTTTACTCTTCAGGTTCAACTGGACGCCCAAAGGGCACAGTTCATGCACATAAGGATATACCGGTTACCTGCGTCCATTATGCGGTAGGCGTGCTGGGGATAACGGAAGATGATATCTGTTTTTCAGCTGCAAAGTTATTCTTTGCTTATGGATTGGGTAATGCCATGACTTTCCCTCTGTGGGTCGGTGCGACGACTGTACTGTCAGCCCTGCCGCCAAGCCCCGCAATGACATTCGAGATTATCAAGAAAAACAAAGCCACGATCTATTATGGGGTGCCGACCCTTTATGCGGCACAATTGCAGGCGATGGAAAACAGTACGCCTGACCTTTCGTCGGTTCGAGCTTGCGTTTCCGCGGGCGAGGCGTTACCGGCCGACATTCTTAGACGCTGGAAGGAGAAGACCGGTGGCTCGATCCTTGATGGAATTGGCTCGACTGAAATTCTTCATATCTTTATTTCTAATGCCCCCGATGACGTTAAACCAGGCGCCAGCGGTCGAATTGTCCCTGGTTACGAGGCCAAGATTATCGGAGAAGATGATAGAATTCTGTTACAGGGTGAAAGCGGGGCGCTGTGGGTCAAGGGTGGTTCAATAGCCAAATATTATTGGAACAATCCCAAAAAGACAGCCGAAACATTACGGGATGGTTGGATTAATACCGGTGATACGTATTATCAGGATGAGGCGGGCTATTTCTTCTATTGTGGCCGTAATGATGACATGATGAAGGTCGGGGGCATATGGTGTTCACCATTTGAGATTGAAGCAAAGCTGATCGAACATCCGGCTGTCTTGGAGGCGGCTGTTGTTGCCTGTGCCGATGATGATGAGTTGATTAAGCCGAAAGCTTTTATCATCGTTGCTGAGGGTGCGGATGGTAATGAGGCACTGGCTGCTGAACTTTTAGAACACTGCAAGGCCGGTTTGGCACGTTACAAATACCCGCGTTGGTTTAACTTTGTCGATGAATTACCGAAAACAGCGACTGGCAAGATACAGCGATTTCGATTGCGGACCTAATTATTGGAGCCCAAGAGGAGAAACAACATGGTTGATCTTACAAAAACTGGGCCGATGGGTCTGAATGGGCTGACAGCCTCCGAGGCATCGGCTCTACTAACGTCAGGCGAAATCACTTCAGAGGCGCTTACCCGTGATTGTCTTGAACGCATTGCGGAAAGAGAGAGTGTTATTCACGCCTGGGACTACATTGATCCAGAGTATGCGTTGGAGCAGGCTAAGGCGCTGGATCGTGAGCCACGACGCGGACCACTTCATGGCGTGCCCGTCGGTATCAAGGATATTTTTGACACGAAGGACATGCCAACGGCCCATGGTTTTGAGCCTTACAAAAATAAATATTTTGGTGTTGATTCAAATTGTGTCGCTAAGTTAAGAGATGCTGGCATGGTTATCATGGGTAAGACGGTGACGACCGAATTTGCTTGTCCAAAACCACGCCATACCCTTAACCCCCATGACCCAATCAGGACGCCAGGTGTTTCCTCCAGTGGCTCTGCTGCTTCGGTGGCGGACTATATGGTTCCTCTAGCCAATGGTACCCAAACTGGCGGTTCGGTGATCGGACCTGCCGCTAATTGTGGTGTATATGGTTATAAAGCGAGCCTAGATGGTATTGATCGAGGCGGTTTTCGACATTGTAAGAAATCTATCGATACAATCGGCCTGTTTGCTCGGTCAATTGAGGATTTGATTTTGATGCGTCATGTCCAAGTTGGAGCCGTGCCAGCAGTGGAAGCGGACAAAATTAAGATTGCTCTTTTGAGGTCGCCTAACTGGGATGAAGCGGAAGCCCCCATGCAGGTAGCCGTCGAAAAAGCTGCAGAAATTTTAAGGGATGCCGGTGCCATGGTAACCGACTTTAATCTGCCACAGTTATTCACAGATATTATTCCGTCCGCGGCCGTGATAAACGCCTGGGAGGCCTCTTTAATGTTAGAGGCCGAAGTGCGCGATAATCTAGATAGCTTTAACGACCACAATCTCGAACGAATTGAATGGGTTAAGGGCTTAAGCGAAGAGGACTACCTAAATGCAGGCGCAGCATTGGATAATGCCCGGCTTGAGATGGATAAAATTTTTGGTAGTTTTGAAATTATACTGTCACCAAGTTTGCCGGGTGAGGCGCCAGTCGGCTTAACGGAAGTTCGTACTGCGACTTTCGCCCGACTGTGGACCCAGATGTATACCCCGTCGATCAATTTTCCTTTGTTTGAGGGCCCGAATGGCTTGCCAATCTGTTTCCAAATGGTTGGCAAGCGCAATACAGATGACGCGTTACTAGCCAACGCTCAATGGGCTGATGCGCAGTTGCGGGCAGCTTTGTTAGAAATACCCACGAAAGTCTGATTATTCAAAAAGCCAGAAATACCCATAAGCGATGATAAAGGCCGGGATAGCGCTATAGAGCGTCGCGATGACAGC
>MDTE01157816.1_pt1 | contig 15310 bp, 17 predicted proteins | sample 811231 | NCBI WGS metagenome assembly MDTE01 (sample SAMN05326651, study PRJNA326480) | marine metagenome | isolation source: seawater | place: Indian Ocean: Red Sea | collected 2010 | reverse complement strand
TTTTTAGATTCTGCTGACTTTCTTTCATTTTTTTTTCTATCTCTTTTGCTTTTTCAAGAATTTTATTAAAATCAGTCATTAATTTTGTTTTCTATGTCAATCAATTCAATATCGGGAATAATTTCAAGTAAATTTTTATAATCTGAAGAATTTTTTAATTTTTTAATTTGTTGCTCTTTAAAGTTTTTTATTTTTTCCTTTTTAGATTTTTCACCTTTCTGTTTAGAAAATAATATAATCCATCTGTTTCCAGTCCAATCATACAATTTTTCAGATAAATCTTTGACAAAACGCTTACTTAATTTTTCATTAAACGAAATCTCTATTTTATTATTTGAGAATGAGACTAAATTTAAATTGTTCTCTATTTCATATTTCAAAGTAATTTCTTTTTTTTGTATACAAAGATTTAACAGTTCATCTAAATTTTTTATTTGATTTTCCTCTTTTTTAATATTTTTATCTTTTCTTTGTTCAATTTGATTTATATTTTTAAGCTGACTTACTGGATAAGACTTTTGAGATAAACTTTCACTTGAATTGTTTAAATTATTTTTTTCATCAGTCTTTTCTTCATATTCTGCAGGTTTTTTTATTAAATACATAAGCTGGATAAGAAACATTTCAATTGAAAGGTTTTGATTGCTGACTAAACCTATCTCTTTAATAGCTCTCAAAGTAAATTGCCAGTAAAGCAAGATATCGCTGGGAGATATCTTTTTTGATAATTGTAGTATTTTTTTATAATCGTCATCATTGAGTGAAAAAATTGATCCATGTAAGGTTATATTGCTTATATTTTTTATGTAATAAAGTATTTCTAAGAATTCATTTAGAAAATTAATGGGTTGTACGCCTAAAGTATAAATACTCCTGTAATGTGTAATTACAGAATTTTCATCCCCTTTTAAAAGAATATTTACGAGATCTATATAAGAGCTTTTGTCAGTGTAACCAAAAATTTTTTGAGCTTCATTTAAAGTCAGTATATTTTTCGAATTAGAAATTAATGCTCTATCAAGCAATGATAATGCATCTCGTACGGAACCCTCTGAGATTTTAACAATTAATTTTAATGCATTATCTTCAATTTCTTTATTTTCTTTAATTCCAATACTCTTTAAAAATTTAAACAAAGTTTCAGTCTCGATTCTAGATAAGTCAAATCTTTGACATCTTGAAACAACCGTAATAGGTATTTTTTGAATTTCAGTTGTTGCAAATATAAATTTTAAATATTTTGGAGGCTCTTCTAATGTCTTCAATAAAGCATTAAATGCTTGTTTGCTCAACATGTGCACTTCATCAATTATAAATATTTTATAATTTGCAATAGATGGTCCGTATCTAGAGAATTCAATTAATTCTCTTACATCATCTACTCCTGTCCTACTTGCTGCATCAATTTCTAAAACATCGATATGATTTGAATTAATTATTGCTTCACAATTGCTACAAAAATTATTTTCACATAAATTTTCTAAACCTTTTTCACAATTTAAAGCTTTTGCGACTATTCTGGCAAAAGTAGTTTTTCCAATACCTCTTATTCCTGTAAATAAAAAAGCGTTTGCAATTTTGTTAATTTTAATTGAATTATAAATTGAGGTTGTTATTTCTTCATGCCCGATCAAATCTTTAAAAGATTGTGGTCTATATTTTAGTGCGAAAATTTCTGAATTATTAGTCATACTAGGAGACCAACCAACCTGGAAAAAACTCATTACCCTTGCTCTTTTTCAAGCCTGGGGGAGTTCATGGTAATCCCACCTGGAAGGCCTCCAAAGTTATTATAACAATAATTTTTTCTAATCTACAATAAAGTTAGTTATTTTTTTTCTCTAAATTCGTGAGCTTTATAAACACCTAGGACGTGCATATCCTCACAATGAAAAGCTAACTCTTCCAATGAATTTTTGATTTTTTTTTCGTCTAAATGACCATCAATGTCACACAAAAAAAAGAATGATGAAAATGAATTTTTTTCAGGAAAACTTTGAAGTTTGGTCATATTAACACCGTTAATTGCAAATCCAGACAATGCTGAGTATAAGGCAGCCGGTTTATCTCTTAGCTTGAATAAAAAAGAAGTTATAAATTTTTTCTTATCCATTTCTGGTTGCACAATATCTTTCCCCATTATTAGGAATCTTGTATAATTCTCATCATCATCTTGAATACTTTCTTTTAAGATTTCAAGATTATAAATTTCAGCACTCAATTTTGATGCAATGGCACCTTTAGTCTTATCTTCTTGTTCGGAAATATATTTAGCTGATCCGGCTGTATCTGCTCTAACATTTGCTTGTAAGTTATTTTTTTTAATAAATTCCGAAGCTTGACTCAGTGCTTGAGTATGTGAATAAACATTTTTTATATTTTCCAATTTGGATCCCTTAATACCTAATAAATTGTGATTGATAGGAAAGAAAAATTCCTCATAAATATTTAATCGATATTTAAATATTAAATATTCGACACCAATATTTCCTGTAGTTTTATTTGACTCTGGTATTATTGTTTTAATACTACTATCCAAACTAGCTTTTTCAAAGCACTCATCAAAAGTTTTGCATGCTATAGTTTCTGCATTCGGAAACATGAGCTTAGCACAGCTTTCACTATAACTTCCAGTTATACCTTGATAAAGTATTTTCATATCTTTTATTTATTCAATAATTTTATGTATTCGTCTAGATCTTTTTTAGTATCGATTCCACTAGAAAAATAATTTGCTAATAATACATTAATTTTCATATTATTATCCACAGCTCTTAATTGTTCTAATCTTTGACTAAGTTCTTCTTTGCTCTTTTGCAATTTTACAAATTTTTTTAAAGATGAAAATTTATACAGGTAAACTCCGATATGATGGTATATATTTTTCAAACTATTTGGGTTGATAATTCTATAGAAATTCAAAGCTTCAGCGGTTGTTTTATTTGTTATTTTATTTTTTGTCACAACCTTTACGATATTTTCATTTTTATAGTCATTTTTTTTTTTGATCTTATGAGCTAATGTTGAAATGTCTAAATTCAATTTCCTTGATACAATGTTTAAATTTTTAATATCAATCGGACTAATCATAGGTTCATCACCTTGAACATTTATAACAATATCTTCATCCTGAATTCCTAATTTTTTTGATGCTTCAAAAACTCTGTCGGTTCCAGTTGTATGCATTTTATCTGTCATAACAAATTTACCTCCATTTTTTTTAACTTCTGACGCAATTTCATCATCGCAAGTTGCAACATATGCCTCTCCCACTTGACTTTTGAGAGCATTCTCATAGACATGCATAATCAAGGTCTTATTTTTAATATTTATTAAGGGTTTATTTGGAAGTCTTGAAGCTGCTAGTCTTGAAGGAATTATTATAATTGATTTTCTCATATATTCATATTTTATGCGTCTTTGAGACGCAAATTAATAAATTAAAATTCGTTTTAATTTTGTTTAACATGTTATACGACCATATTAATAAAAAATCATGGACTCATTCGAGATAAATAAAATTATAGGTGCGATTCTTCTTATTGCACTTATTGTTATAGGGATTGGTAAAGTTTCTGATATGGCCTTTCATGTAGATAAACCTGAAAAATCAGCATACAAAGTAGATGTTCAAAATTCTACATCTTCTGTAAGTTCTGTTGAAGTAAAAGCTGAGGAAAAAGTTGATATCGCAGCATTACTTGCATTGGGAGATGTTGTTCATGGGGAAAAGGTTTTTAAAAAATGTGCTGCATGCCATTTGGTTAATAAAGGAGGGGAAAATAAAATTGGACCAGCTCTATATGGGATAATTGGAAGAAAAGTGGCATCAAAAGAGAATTATAAATACTCCAAAGCTATGGCTGCGTACGACAAAAATTGGACATTCGAGGAAATGAATGGATATCTAAAAAAACCTCAAAGTTATATTAAAGGGACTAAAATGGCATTTGCAGGATTAAGGAAAGAAAAAGATAGAGCATCAGTCATTTTGTATCTTAATCAAAATTCAGATAATCCATTACCACTACCTTAGTTTCTCAAAGCAATATAATAAAATACTTTTTTGAACATGTACTCTGTTTAGAGCTTGCTGCCAAACGTGCGAGTTTTTTCCTAAAAATACCTCTTCATCAACCTCATTACCTCTTGGTAAACAATGCAGAAATATACAATTTTTTTTTGCACTATTAATAAGTTTTTTATTAATTTTAAATTTTTTAAAAAATTGCATTTTTTTCTTCTTGTTGCCTTTATCATGCATAGATATGACTTTGTCGGAAAAAATTACATCTGCACCCTTTGCGGCTTTTTTAGGATCATTATAGATATCAATAATTTTACTATATTTTTTTATCCAGCTTTTTATATGATTTGTAGGTTCATATTTTTTTGGACAACCAATATTTAATTTGAATGAAAATTTTACAGAAGCCTCTATTAAACTTGACAAAACGTTGTTTGAGTCTCCAATCCAACAAATCTTTAGTTTAGAAATAGGTTTTTTTTTTATTTCTTCAACAGTGAAAATATCTGATAAAACTTGCGTTGGATGAGAAGAAGGACTAAGGCCATTTATTATTGGTATAGTTAAATATTTTTTAAATATTTCAACTTTTTTGTCACTGTCAGTTCTAAACATAAATCCATCACCATAAGTAGAAAGTATTTTTGCAGTATCAGCTATGCTTTCTCCTCCTTGACCTAAATGCAATTCATTAGAACGAAGAGTTAAAGTTCCTCCTCCAAGCTGTTTGATTGCCAAATAAAAGCTTATTCTTGTTCTTGAACTTGCTTTCTCAAACATTTGAACTAACATTTTACCTTTTAAAGGCGACCCTTTGTCAATCTCCAAAGTATTTAATTTTTTTCTCAAATTTTTTCTTCTTTTAGCATCAGTAATAATTTTTCTGAGATCGGTTTTTGATATATCTTTTAAATTAATAAAATGTTTCATATCAATTTACTTCTTTGCAGACTTTATTAATGGTCCTTAAAGCCAAATCAATTTCGCTTTTTTTTACATTTAGGGGAGGCAATATTCTAATTACATTTTCTGATGCTCTAATTGTTAATAATCTATTTTCCATTAGCTTTTTAATAAAAAATGTTTGATCAGAAAAGAGTTGTATCCCTATTAATAATCCAACTCCTCTCACTTCTTTGATTGTATTGGGATATTTCATTTTTAATTGATTTAAACTCGAAATAAAATATTTAGACATTTTTTTTACATTATTGAGCAAGTTATTATTTATTTGATCCATAACTGCATTACCGACAGCCATTGCAAGAGGATTTCCTCCGAAAGTTGAACCGTGAGTCCCAGGCACCATAGCTTTTGAAACTTTTTTTGTCATTAAAACTGCACCTATTGGAAACCCTCCACCAATTCCTTTTGCAATTGGAACAATATCTGGTTTAACTTTTGCATGTTCAAAAGCAAAAAATTTTCCTGATCTTCCAATACCACATTGTACCTCATCAAGAATTAATAGAATTCCTTTTTTGTTGCATAATTGTCTTATTGATCTAATACACCAGTCAGGAATTACTTTGATACCACCTTCTCCCATAATAGTTTCGATCATAATATCTGCGGTATTTTTATTAATTAAACTTTTTAACTTTTTATGGTCACCAAATTCAAAATGATCAAAACCAGGAATTTTTGGTCCAAATCCCTCTGTCATTTTTTTTGAGCCACTTGCATGAATTGCTGCAATTGTTCTTCCGTGAAAGGAGTTTTTTATACAAATTATCCTATTTTTATTTTTTTTTCCAATAGAATAGAAATATCTTCTCGCAACTTTAATTGCTGCTTCTGTTGCTTCCGCTCCACTATTTTGAAAAATAATTGAGTCAGCAAAAGTTTTTTTTACCAATTTACTAGCTAATTTTTCACCTTCAGGTATTCTAAATGCATTTGAAACATGCCAAAGTTTTTTTGATTGTTTATTAATCGCTCTTATAAGCTTGTCGTTTGCATGCCCAAGAGAATTTACTGCAATTCCTTGGACGAAATCTAAATATTTTTTTCCATCTGCTGTAATAAGAAAACTACCTTTACCTCTCGTAAATGATAAATTTTTTCTTTTATAATTAGGTGCCAATGCGCTCATAATTACTTATAATTTTTTTTAATTTATTTGACAGTTTAATTTGCAACCTCAAGTTATAAAATTAATTGATTTGTTGAAAAATATTAAAAAAAACTTGTAATAAACTAAGATTATGCAACATCATGTGATATTATTATAAATAGATACTAAATGTTGTAATTAAAAATGAGTTGGACAGAGGAGAAAGTAAACAAATTAAAAGAGCTTTGGGGCAAAGGTAGTACTGCAAGTCAAATTGCTGAAATTATTGGAGGTGTTTCTAGAAATGCAGTAATAGGCAAAGCACATAGGCTAAACTTATCATCTAAAGTTAAAGCTAGATCTCCAATTCAAAATCAAAAAGTTAGTGGCAAAAATGAACAAAGAGAAATCAAATTTAAAGGTAAAAGAGGTAAACTCAAAACATTACTTTTAGATCAAAATTTTGAGCCTGCTAAAAATTTGAGTTTGGAAGAATTATCAGAAGACACTTGCAAATATATGGAGGCTAACCCTGATGAAAAAAATGCAAGTTTTTGTGGAAGGAAAACAGTTGAAAAGTTTTCATATTGTCCTTTGCACCTAATGATTGTGTTTCAGCCAAAAGGCAAGAAAGATGATGTGGTTGATAAAGAAGATGAAGTGCCTCAATTTATAGAAAAAAAAATAAAGTCAGCTTAGTTTAGTATTTTGTCTTTGGCTTTTTTATATTCTTCTTCAGTTAAGACACCTTTATTCTTTAATTCATTTAACTTTAAAATTTCACTTGAAATTGTATCTTTATTTAGATTTTCATCATCATGATAATCAGGAATATTTTGATTATTTTCTGAATTGTCTTGAGGATCATCTTTAATATTTCTTCTAGCTTCAATGCCCATACTTATGGGTTTTGCAGAAATATATATAACTATTATTAGCAAAAATAGACAAAGTCCGACTACTAAATATGTCATCATTTTGGATTATCTATTATTGAATTATTAGCAAATTGTCCACCTTTTTTCCAATTATAGCTATATTTATTAATTTCGTCTTCAAATTTTTTTTTGGAAATATATCCAAGGTCATAGTTATTTTTATATTTACCTGATTTGCAATTATCATATTTTAACAATTTCAATTGATCCTCAGTTAATAATGGTCTTGGGAACAATTGAAGAAATTTTGCAGTTAATTTTGCAAATGGTAATGGCAATGGTAATAAAATTCTTTTTTTATCAATTGATTTTAACAATTTTATTATGATTTCTTTGAATGTAATAACTTCAGGACCTATACATTCCAAAATTAGATTATTTTCCTTACTTTCTATTATATTAAAAATTATATTAACCATATCCGATACATGAATTGGAGTAAATTTTGTTCTACCATTATAATATAGTGGCATTATTGGGAGCATACTAAGTAAACTCATAAATGAAGTAGTAAATTTATCATCTACAGAATAAACTATTGAAGGTTTTAAAATTATAGATTTATCAAAATTTTGTTTAATTTTATTTTCACCCTCTAACTTGCTTTTCGCATACCTGCTATCTTTTGCTTCCTCAATGCCTAAAGCAGATAAATGTATAAATTTTTCTAATTTAAATTCGCTTGCTTTTTTTGATAAGAGCGTTGGAAAGTCTGAATGTATCATTTTAAATTCATCTTTTTTTTTTTCATACAAAATACCAACTAAGTTTATGCAAATTGAAGATCTTTTAACTAATTTTTCAATTTTACTGATTTCAAAATTTTTTAATTCTACCAGTTCCAAATATCCGGGATTTGCCTGTGTCTTAAGAATGTAGCCAGTTCTATGAATATTCCTGGTTACTGCTGTAATTTTATAGTTATTTTTAGCTAGCTTTCTTATTAAATTTCTTCCGATCTGACCCGATGCACCGAAAAGTAGAATTTCTTTTTGTTTCATATATATATTCTATCAAATGAATTTAGATATTAAATTACACAATGAAGATTTGCCAGATCAATTAGTTCTTAGTGACAATATTGCAGTAGATTGCGAATTTATGGGGCTTAATGTTGAGAGAGATGGTCTATGTTTAGTTCAAATTTCCACAGGTAATAATGATGCACATATCATCAAATTAAATAGAGACACTTACAATGCTCCAAATCTAAAAAAAATACTTGTAGACGAGAATACATGTAAAATTTTTCATTATGCTAGAGCAGATTTATTATTTATTAAAAAATATCTTCATGTTGAAGTTAAAAACATAAATTGCACTAAAATAATGAGTAAACTTGCAAGAAGTTATAGTGATAAACATGGTTTAAAAGACTTAATTAAAGAATTCACAGGACATGAGATAAGTAAAAACTTACAATCATCTGATTTTGGAGGTGATTTGTCTGATAAACAACTTCAGTATTGTGCAAAAGATGTAATCTATCTCCATATAATTTATAAATCATTGATGAAAATATTAATTAGAGAGAAAAGGGAAAATTTGTATTACGATGCAATTAAATTTATACACTCTAGGGTCAATCTTGATTTAGCATCTTTTACTACTGATATTTGGTCACATTAGATGCAGAAAAAAAAAATTGAGAAAATCGCTAAAGATGTAATTCAATACGAAATAGAATCTTTAAAAAAATTAAAAAATACTATCAGTAAATCTTTTTTAAAATTAATTAAAATCATACTTAATTGCAAAGATGGAAAAATAATAATTTCAGGAGTTGGAAAAAGTGGAATTATAGGAAAAAAATGGTCAGCAACTCTTTCATCTACTGGAACACCCTCTTTTTTTTTAGATGCATCGAGTGCAAGCCATGGGGATATGGGTCAAATAACCTCTGGGGATGTTGTTATATTAATCAGTAATAGTGGTCAAAGTGAAGAGTTAAAAAATATAATTCAATACACGTCAAGAAATAAGAATGTTAAATTAATAGGTATAACTTCCAAAAAAGACTCTATTTTATACAAAAACTCTGATGCTGCTTTTTTAATGCCAAATATAAAAGAGGCAGGGCCAGAAAATATAGTACCTACTTCTTCAACTACTGCTCAATTAGCGCTGGGTGATGCAATAGCTATCGCGTGTATGAAATACAAAAACTTCACAAAATTTGATTTTAAAAAATTTCACCCTAGTGGTAGCCTTTCTATTAAACTTAAAACTGTTGGTGATTTAATGATAACTGGAAAAAAACTTCCAGTTGTTAGTGAAAATGTAAATATGAAAAATGCAATAAAAATTATAAATAACAAAAAATTAGGTGCTTTAATAATCGTCAAAAAAAATGGCGATACAGTTGGATTTTTAACAGACGGAGATTTAAAGAGAATAGCTCAAAAATACAGTGATTTTACTAATTTAGAACTAAAAAAAGTGATGAAAAAAAATCCAGTTAGTGTTGATGAAAATACTTTAGCTGCATCTGCGCTTTCTTTAATGAATTCAAAAAAAATAACATCTCTATGTATTCATAAAAAAAATAAGTCACACAAAACAGTGGGGCTTGTTCATATGCATGATATTTTAAATTCAAATATTAATTAATGACTGTTAAGTCTTTACTGCAAATTATATTATTTTTATTGATAATTATTATAGTTGGGGGAATATATTTTCTATACTTTTATTCTGGGACACAGAGTTATGGAACGATAAAAGTTGATAATAACTCAAAAATTTCTCAAGAAAACATGACCTTAAATCAAAATAATATAGACAAAGATAACCAATTAATAAAAATTGAAGAAAATAAAAGTTTAAAATTCAATGAGGAATCTATATCAGATAAACCAAAAGAAAATAAAGATAATTTAAAAAAAAATAAAGAAATCAATAATTTACAGTATGTACAAAATTTAACCAAAGAAATAGAGTATATTACATCAACCAAAAACGGAGATATTATTAAAATTTTTGCAAAATCAGGTAAAACAAATTTAAAAAATAATAATATCCTTGACTTGGAAGATGTAAATGGAACAATTTCTTCTGATGGAAAATCAAATGTATATATATCATCAAAATTTGCAGAATACAATTATTCAGACCAAAATTCTAAATTTTATGAGGATGTTGAAATTAAATATATTGATAGAATAATAATTTGCGATAACTTTGATTTAAAAATTAATGACAATATTGCTGTAGCTTATAATAATGTTATTATAAGAGATAACAAATCACTAATGAAAGCAGAAAAAGTCACTATGAATATTTTGACTAAAGATATAAACATTGAGTCAAAAGAAAAAATTGAGATTAATACAAAATAATGGCATTAATTAAAAAATTTCGAATTGATAGTTACAAGGAAATTTCATCTGTAATTGAACTAAAAAATATATCTGTATTTTATAATAACAGACAGATTATAGAAAATTTAAATTTAATAATAAGAAAACAAGAAATATTAGGCATGTTGGGGCCTAATGGGGTTGGTAAGTCTACAATTTTCAATTTGATAACTGGACTGAAAGATCCAAATTATGGTGAAATTATAATTAACGGTATAAATTCAAATAAGTTACCTATTAATGAGAGATTTACAAAATTCAAATTAGGATTAGTTCCTCAATATGGGGGACTTATTCATGATTTGACTTTGTCGGATAATTTGAAATTGGTGTCAGAAATACACATAAAAGAAAAAGAAATGAGAGAGCACAAAGTAAATAAATTAATAGCTCAATTTGAATTTGAATCGTTATTAAAAGTTAAAGCAAAAAACTTGTCAGGGGGTCAAAAAAAAAAGCTAGTAATTGCAATGGCTTTAATAAATGATCCAAAAATATTACTGTTAGACGAGCCATTTGCTGCTTTAGATATTTTAACAATTAAAATGTTGCAAGAAATAATACTAAATTTACAATCTTCAGAGGAAATAACTATTGTAGTGTGTGATCATCAAGCGAGAGATCTTCTGAATTGTGTAGACAGAGCTATCATATTATCGAACGGCAAGATAATTGCATCTGGCAGTCCAAATGAAGTTATTAGCGATAAAAAAGCCAAAACTCATTATTTTGGAGATGAATTTAATATAACTTAATTCATCAATGAAATCTTATATCCAGATAAGTAATAAAATTAAAAAATTTAATAAGACTATACAAGTAAGTGGAGATAAAAGTATTTCAATTAGATGTGTCTTATTAGCTTCACAAGCTATAGGTACATCCAAAATATATAATTTGTTGGAATCTGAAGACGTAATCAATGCATTAAAATCAATAAAAAAATTAGGAATTAATTATAAAAAGTTAAAAAAATATTATGAAATAACTGGTTTTGGTTTAACTGGATTTAATACCAATAGTAAAATTAAAATAGATGCAGGCAATTCAGGTACATTTGCAAGATTAATTTTAGGTCTTCTTGTAAATTCAAATAATCAAATAACTCTTATTGGTGATAAGAGTCTTTCAAAGAGAGATTTTTCTAGAGTTACCAAGCCATTGGAAATGTTTGGTGCCAATATTAAATCTCATAATAAAAATTTACCAGTTAAAATTATAGGGTCAAAATTTTTAAGACCTATAGAGTATTCTGAGAAGTTAGGAAGCGCTCAATGTAAGAGTGCTATAATGTTAGCTGCTTTAAAAACTCCAGGAATTACAAAAATTCTAGCCAAAAAATCCAGAAATCATACTGAGCTACTTTTTAAAAGTTTGAAAATTCCAATAAAAGTGAAAAATAGAAAAAATTCAGATTTAATTGAAATTAAAGGACATTCTAATTTTAAAAGCTTCAATTATAATGTGCCTGGGGATATAAGCTCATGCTCTTTCTTTATCGTGTTAACTTTATTAAGTGAAAATTCAAAATTAAAAATTAAAAATGTAAACACGAACAACTCAAGATTAGGTGTTCTAAAAATACTTAATAGAATGAATGCTAATATTATAGCAACAAATAAAAGGAGTTACAAAGGTGAAATAATTTCAGACTTGATTATTAAATCTAAAAAAAACTTAAAAGGTATTAATTGCCCTAAAAGTTTAAATAGTTCAGCGATAGATGAATTTTTAATTATTTTTATTGTAGCAGCAAAAGCAAAAGGTGTCTCTACTTTTAGTGATTTAGGAGAGCTAAACAAAAAAGAAAGTCCTAGACTGAATATTGCTATTAATTTTTTAAAAAAAATTGGAGTAAAGGTTTTGAGAGAGAAAAATAATATAAAAATTTATGGAAATCCAAAACTATATTTAAATGGCAACTTTACTATGAAAAATTTTAGAAAAGATCATAGGGTTTTTATGATGACTTGTATAGCGGCTCTATCATTAGGAGGTAAATGGAAAATATATGACAGAGACTCAATTAATTCTTCATTTCCTAAGTTCTTAAATATAATTAAACAATTAGGTGCAAAAATAAATTGAGAAGAAAAAAGAGAATTATTACTGTAGCTATTGATTCCCCAGCAGCGGCAGGTGCAGGAACTCAAGCGAAATATATCGCTAAAGAATATAATTTACTTTATCTAGACACTGGCAAAATTTATAGATACATTGCAAAAATAAAACTTAAAGAAAAAAAAAATTTTTCGTATAAATCCATAAAAAAAAAAATTAACAATATAAAGTTAAAATCTCTCAATAGTAAAAGTTTATTAACTGATGAGGTTGCAAATTCAGCATCTATACTAGCAAAAAACAATAAGATCAGGAAAATGGTAAAAAAATTTCAATTGAATTGTGCTTATAGACCTTCAAAATATTACTCGGGATCAGTTTTAGATGGAAGAGATATAACATCAGTAATCATGAAAGACGCCATGTTTAAGTTCTATATCACCGCGAATTTAAAAGTTAGAGCAAAGAGAAGATTTGATGAATTCAAAAAATTAAAAAAGAAAATTTCATACAATGAAGTTCTAAAAAGCTTGAGAAATAGGGACAATTTAGACAAAAACCGTAAATACTCTCCTTTAAAAAAAACCAAAGATTCAATCTTGATTAATACTTCTAAATTAAGTAAGAAAGCGTGCTTTAAAAAAATAAAGTCAATTATGGACAAAAAACTATTACATGGAAATATATAAAGACTTAAAATCAGCAAAAAATCAGCAATTTGAAAAACTTTTAAATTCACAACTTTCAAAAAATAAAATTGAAGAAGGCAAGATTATCGAAGGTAAAATTACAAAAATTACAGAGAAATTTGTATTTGTGTTTATACCAGGACTAAAGAGTGAGCCTATAATTGATGTAAATGAGTTAAAAATGATAGGTTTAAAAGATAAAATAATAGTAGGTGAAAATATACCAGTTTTATTGGAGAAAATTGAAGACAAAAATGGTGAAGTACTAGTTTCCGCTTTAAAAGCAAAAAAAATTAAAGGTTGGTATGAATTAGAAAAAGCTTATGAAAATAATTCCTCAATAGTAGGTAAAATAACGAGTAAATGTAAAGGTGGTGTTATAGTAGAGCATACGGAGACGGGCTCATTGATGTTTTGTCCAGGCTCTCAGATAAGTGACAAACCATTAAAAAATATAGATCATCTAATAGGGGTTGAGCAAAAATTTGCAATTATAAAACTAGATAAGATCAGAGGCAATGCATGTGTATCTAGAAGACAAATTGTTTCATCAAATAAAAGAGAAGATAAGGCAAAAATTATAGAGAAATTTTCAGTTGGAGATGTAATAAAAGATGCAGTTGTAAAAGGGTACTCGTCTTTTGGATGTTTTTTTGAGGTAAATAACGAGATAGATGTTTTAGTACATTTACAAGAAATTTCATATTCGAGAGTTAACCATCCTGATGAGATATTTAATATTGGTGAAAAACACAACTTGAAAGTAATTTCAATTGATAAAGAGAAATTACAAATTGGATGTTCTATTAAACAACTCTCACCTGATCCTTTTGAACATATAGGAAATTATGAAATTGGTCAAAAGTACAAAGTAAAGGTTGATAAAATAACTGATTATGGATGTTTCTGTTCACTAGAACCTGGATTAAGTACTTTATTACATAGTAGTGAAATGAGTTGGACAAAAAGAAATGTTGTACCAAAAAAACTATTTAAAGTTGGAGATATGATTGATTGTGTTATTACTGAGATTGACAAAGAAAAAAGACGAATTGCAATATCACATAAACTAACATTAGATAATCCATATCAATTATTTACTAATAAGTTTCCAATAGGTAGTGAAATCAATGGAATAGTAACAAGTATAAATGAATATGCATTATATGTTAAACTAGATGAATTTGACATTGACGGTTTTCTTCATGCAAACGATTTAAGCTATACCAATAACCCGGAGAATGAGTTAAAAAAATATAAAAATGGAGACAAATTAAAAGTTAAAGTGTTAGAAGTAAAAAAAGATGAACAAAAAGTTAGAGTTGGATTAAAACAATTAGGCACTGATCCTTTTGACTTCTTCAAAAATAAGAAAGTTAATGATATATTAACTGTACAAGTAATTTCCTCAGATAATAAGGGTCTAATTGTAAAACCAGAAAATTGTGAATTAGATTTTATGATAAAAAAATCAAATATTGCGGTAAATTCAGCAGATGCTAGACCGTCAAGATTTGTTGGAGGAGAAAGAATTGACACTGCTATCTCAGAATTAAATATTGATAAAAGAAAAGTCAGCTTAAGCATTAAATTACTTGAAGAGTTGCAGAATAAAGAAGCTGTTTCAAAGTTTTCAAGTCCACTTAGTGGAAAAAACCTACCTTTTTCATCATTGTCTGAAAAATTAGACGATAAAAAGAAAAAAGGTGAAGAGTAGTTATTTGGCAACTAGAAGATCAGATCTTTTAAATAAACTCTCTAACAACTATCCTAATTTTCTTAAAAAAGATTTAAAAAAATTTATAGATATTTTTTTTACTGAGATAAGAAGTGCATTAAAAAGAAATGAAAGGGTAGAACTTAGAGACGTGTTTACGATTGAACCAAGGCTGAAAAAGGCTAGATTTGCCAGAAACCCTAAGACTAATGAAAAAATTTATATTGATCAGAAATATTCAATATTTTTTAAATCATCTAAATTTTGGTCTAAAAAAATAAATGAAAAAGAATAAGATATTCGTTGCTTGCGATACCACAAATATAAATAAAATTAAAAAAATAATTACTGAAACTCAAAGTTCCAATTTAAAAGTTGGATACAAATTTGGTCTTGAATTTTTAAATTCAAAAAATGGAAGAACTTTTGTTTCAAAAGTAAAAAATAAAACAATTTTTGCCGA
>MDTE01033025.1_pt1 | contig 15310 bp, 15 predicted proteins | sample 811231 | NCBI WGS metagenome assembly MDTE01 (sample SAMN05326651, study PRJNA326480) | marine metagenome | isolation source: seawater | place: Indian Ocean: Red Sea | collected 2010 | reverse complement strand
TGGAACTACTCGTAGGCATAACACTGTGGTCGAAAGAGCAGTATTCACCTCCACTTAAAACTAGAAAAAAATTCCTACATGAGTTTCTGCACCCAAACGCAGTGGCTTGAAAAAGATACCGAGCGAATGTGCATCTATGCTGGGATGGACTGAACCTATAGCTATATGACTTCGAGACTATTCAGTTGCCTTTACTTTCCATAGCTATCAGTTCAAGCAAATCGTCGACAGAATAGGCGCCTGGCTTTAGGCTTCGACGGGCGACCGTATTCCCAATTCGCTGTATTACCGCGTTCGCCGGAGTAGAAACCCCATACAACCGACCGAGCTGAACGATTTCGCCATTTAAATAATCGGTCTCGATATCACCCGTGCCTCTCATAATACTTTGCAAAGAGGAGCCTCCATGTCTTTTAAAAGCACGGGGGGTTCCACCCTTTATGCCACCCCTACGGTCTCGGGTTTCTTCTACTGTTGCACATTCGATACCCGCTGCCTCATAACAAGCGAAAGCCTCTTGTCTTAGCGTTCTGCTTAAATCGTTAAAACCACCACCAGTGCTCGCTTCGACTGCATTATTGAGATTAATGACCAGCTTGGCATATTTGTGCCTCATTACCCGATCATCTGGTCGACAACTAAAACCGGAATTTTCAACGGCTTCTGCTATAGAAACGGCCACATCATCTGAACCAAATGGATATCTACCCACATCCAGCACACCCGCCTTATCTTCAGCAAAATTTACTACTAATCCCGGTTCAAGGTGTTCTGCCGGCAATAGGACCACCATCCCATAAACATTCCTAAACCGCCTTAAGGCTGCTCTCTCGTTAGCTACTCCATTTTGACAACTAACAACAGAAATCGAGTCCGGCGCATGAGCATATAGCTCGCGCAAGGCATCTTCCGTATGTTGACCTTTCATACACATAATAACGACATCGTTATCGGAGAGTGCCGCTTCCTTCGGATGCCCCACCGCAGGAATATTAATGTGTTTATCTAAAGAAGGAGTAACAAATCGCATGCCGTCAGTTTGTATCGACCGAAGGTGCTCACCCCGGGCAATCAATAACACTTCGTATCCTGATAAAAATAATCGGGCTCCGATCGTACCCCCTATACCGCCAGCTCCGTAGATAACAAAACGCATCTAACATTCTCCTCGCACACTCAAAGCAATCGATCTACCAGAAAATCTTGAAAACCGTTTAAATCTCGCCAACTCATCGCGGCATGAACTTCTCTACCTTCAGGACTTTCCACGGTCAACCCATCAGGGTTTACATCGATTCGTACATCTTCAGTAATCAGATACTGATTATATACTTCCGGTGATAATGCCAACAAAACAGCCACAGTATCGAAGAGTGTCGTGCTTCGACGTTGGTACAGGTCTTTATCTTTCGTTGATTTGCACCAAGACTGATAATTACTAATGATACTTTTTGCCGGATCGTTACCGCTTTTTCGAACGGATTCGTATTGACTTCCCTCAAGATATACAAGTCCACATGTGTCTAAGGGCGTCAAGGTAATGTCCCAATCGGCAGCGAGCACTTTCCGAAAAGACTCGACGTCTATAAATACATTGTACTCTGGTCTGGGTGTCCCACTACCACGGTAACCAAATCGAATTCCTCCATGCATGCCTATAAAGCTGGCTCGGTCAGCAATGCGAGGCTCTCTTTCCAACGCGGCCGCTATGTTTGTAGTAGGTCCAATACTCAAAACCACTGGCTCTTCCACCGACATAATGGTGTCGATCAATAGACCAACGCCATCGCTTGTGGCAAAGCCTGTATAGTCTTCGAATGTATATGTCCCCAAGAATTCGGACTGGGGTAGGACACTCAGAGCATCACCTACTTTACCTACACCAACGGCTACATCCGTGCGGGACCACACCTCCAGTAATTTCGCGACCAGAGACGCTCTATACTCTGTATCAGCATGCGCTGATACCACCGCTTTCAAATCCACTTCTGGACAATTCATGAGCATCCCCAAAGCCCACGTATCATCTATATCCGTACCAATATCAGTATCTAAAATTACGGCTCTTGGCATATCCACCCCTCCATTTACTCTCTATTACCTGCTCATTGCCAAATAATCCTAGCTAGTTCCTGAACCATCAGTCATCAAAATACGCGATGCTTTATGAGATGGACCTATAGGCACACTGTATCTCTATAAATATACGAATTACGTAATTACCCAATAATTGAAAGATAATGGATTCTTAAGAGATAACTGACTGAAGTGATTAGGTATTCTTCCGCAACGAGTTGCAACCCTCTCAAACACACTTTTTTTAGACGCCTCAAAACTGTATATTTGCAGTCCTCATTGGCCGGGTTCGTATCAAGGTACGGTGTGTTTTCCTCGGCAGGGCAAAGACACTTAATGGCCCGGCTAATGAGGCCAACCAACTGCTAATGAATACCAGCACTATAGGGTCTCATAGGGCCAGTGACACCGTGCAAACAGAGACAGGGATACGCCTTAAGGTGCTTGATTTCCCATCACGATGCAGCCACTAGCCGCAAACATTCCACCTACACCCAAACAAACGGATATCTCGGCGCCATCAACTTGAGCAGGAGCAATCCCACGCATTTGACGAACACTTTCTTGCAAAGCGTACATGCCATACATACCAGAGTGCATATACGACAATCCACCTCCGTTTGTATTTAGAGGAAGCTTGCCTCCCGGGCGAGTATTACCGTCGGATATAAAGCCCCCAGCTTCCCCTCGTCCCACAAAACCAAGATCCTCTAGTCCCCAAATTGGCAAATGTGCAAAGGCATCGTAGACCATAAGATGATCTACATCGCTATGGCTGATCCCAGCATCATTCATTGCATCCTTTCCCGCTATGCGAAACGAACGAGAACTGGTGAAATCGATCATCTGACTAATCATAGGCGTTTCAACGCTCTCACCTGTACCGAGCACATATACCGGCTTTTGAGGAAAATCTTTAGCTCTTTCTGCTTTAGTCAAGATCAAAGCACCGCCGCCATCGGTAACCAAACAGCATTCCAACAAGTGGAAAGGATATGAAATAATACGCGACTCCAAGACATCAGCCACGGTAATTGGGTCTCGGTAGGAAGCTCGCGGATTCTTTCCAGCCCACTCTCGTTGAACCACTGCGACCATCGCAAGCTGTTCATGAGTGAGTCCGTACTCCTTCATATACCGCAGAACGCCCATACCGAATAACGTTGTTGGGCCGTTAGGGCCGTATGGAGACTCAAATTGACCAGGCAGCGTGCCTCCCCCCCCACCACCAAAACCGCCGCGACCAACTCCCGAACGTCCGCTTTCGCCATGAGTGATTAGTATGGTACTTGCTTGACCCGATTCAATAGCTGCCACCGCATGCCGAACGTGGAGCATAAACGAACATCCTCCCACGGAAGTCCCGTCAACCCAACGAGGCTCGATTCCCAAATACTGAACTAAATCCATCGGACTGGCGCCTGCAGTTGCTACACCATCTAGATCAGATGGTTTCAATCCAGAATCTGCCAAAGCGTTCAAAGCAGCGTCTGCATGAAGCTGCAATTGGCTCATATCTGGCACTTTCCCCAGTTGTGTCGTTTCAGCGGCACCTACTATTGCTACAGTCATTAGAACCTCCCCTATCTGAGCCGAGGGAGTATACCTTGTCGACGCTAGGTTAAAACCTTTCTCTTACGTTAGTTACTCTGGCAACGGTGGAAGACGGTCCATCCAGGAGACCCGACGATCGGAAATGGCCATAAAGTCTGAATTCAAAAGCTCCGCTTTTTTGTTGTATAGCATGGGGGCCCCATCGAAAAGGCACACTTCTCCCCCAGCCGCTACCAAAACGGCTTGAGCTGCAGCTATGTCCCACTCAGAGGTAGGCCCTAAACGTGGATAAAAATCAGCTTCACCATCCGCCATGAGGCAGAACTTCAGAGAGCTCCCAAGGGACTTTCTCTCTACCACTCCAAATTCTGTTTCTACTAAATGTAGGTAGCGTTGCAAGCGTCTACCTCCATGAGAACGACTAACAACAACTGTGATTGAATCGTCCGGTAGAGGCCGAGTTCGTATAGTGCGCCGAGTATTCCCTTCAATGCAGAAAGCTTGTTTTTCTTCCACATCTCCGATGAAGACACGATCACCCACAGGTACACCAACCAACCCTAGTATTGAGCGATGGTTCTCTATTAATGCAATATTGACCGTAAACTCACCATTTCGATTTACAAACTCACGAGTTCCATCGAGTGGGTCTACCAACCAATATCGTTCCCAATCGCGGCGAATGGCGTAAGGAGGTATAGCTGATTCTTCGGAAATGATCGGTATCGACGAATCTATATCTCTAAGTCCAGCTTCTATGGCGCGATGCGCCCGCAGATCAGCCTGAGTGAGCGGCGAGTTATCGGACTTGGTTTCAACAGTGAAGGGGCTATCGTATATTCTAAGAATCTCCGTACATGCCAAACGAACTATCTGAATTAAATCATCGTACACGTGACACTCCTCTCGCATCGAAGCCAGATCACCCTACACCCGAACATTTTTCGATTCTCGGCTAAGAAATACCTCTGCTATTTTGATTGCCGCTATCGATCGTGACTCCGAAATTGAAACTGAAGAAACAAGCTCGTCTGCTTCCTCAAACGGGTATTGCTCCACTTCCATGGGTTCCGGTTCGTCTCCGGGTAGAGATTCAGAGAACAACTCTCTCGCGAGAATTACGTGAAGAGAAAATCCCATATGGCCAGGGGCTAATGTTATTTCTCGGAGATAGTCTAATTTTTTCGCGCCAAACCCCGCCTCTTCTTTTAATTCTCTGTTGGCAGCTTCCTCATAACTTTCGCCTGGGTCAACAGTACCTTTTGGAAGATTTAATTCATATTTATGAAAACCTGCCAGGTATTCTCGTATCAGGATTAACTCGTTTTTTTGGTTGATCGCAACAACAATTACAGCTTCTCTACCCCTTTTAGGAAGGCGTTCGTATAGACGCTCAACTCCATTAGAAAACCGTAGCTTCATTGACTCTATAGTAAAAAGTCGACTTTGAGCTACGGTACGTAACTCTAGTATTTCCGGCAACTTGGGCAAAATAGAATTCCTCCACACTTTCGTTAAGCCAGTTAGTATACGGAGATGGTGCATTGGCCGGACATAGACACAGTGATATTTGATATGGACGGTACGCTCCTAGACCTTAACTACGACAGCACTCTATGGAACAGCCTGCTGCCAAAAAGATTTGCGTCCGCTCGCGGCATATCTGACACAACTGCCTGGAAACTTCTTTATGAGAGGCCCATTTCGAAGTTTGATTTTTATTCAATAGATTATTGGCAGGATTTTACCAATCTAGATATTGTCTCTATGCATATGGAGCTAATACATCTTATTCGTTACCGGACCAACGCCAAAAGATTGATATCTCAGCTTCACAAGTTGGGTATCCGGAGCGTAATAGCTACTAATGCCCACCCAAAGGTATTCGAAATAAAAAACCAAGTCGCTCTTCTAGATAAGCTAATCGACACGGTCTATTGCGCACGCGATTTCTCGGCAACCAAAGAGGATTTAAAATTTTGGTTTCGATTGAAAAATACCGAAAAATTCGATCTCGAACGGACTTTGTTTATCGACGACAATATCGAAGTATTGGAAACGGCACGGAGATTCGGACTACTAAACTTGTTGGGTATCGAACAACCAGATTCAAGTAAACCCAACCCAAAAAAATCACGATTCAAATCGATAGGTAATTTTTCCCAGATTTTTCCACATGACTAAACCAACCATTAAAGAAACAAGAGTTCGATTGGATAAATGGCTATGGGCAGCCCGTTTCTTTAAAACACGCAACCAAGCCAAGCAGGCAATTGAAGGGGGAAAGGTTCACGTGAATCAGTCGAGGGCCAAGGCAGCCAGACCTGCAGAAATTGGCGATACCTTAGAAATCTCAAGAAACCGACAACGCTTTACGGTCAAAATACTTGCGATATCAGAACAGCGTGCTAAGGCACCTATCGCTCAATCCCTTTACGAAGAAACTGTGGAATCCATCAACGCGCGAGAAGGTCAAATAGCCCAACAAAGGATGGAGCGTGCAGGTCTAAGAATGCCTAACTTGCGACCCTCCAAAAAAGGCCGCAGAGAACTTCGCCGCCTAAAGCAAAACACCCGCGAACCTGACCTAGATTTGTTCGAATGACAGACGAACTCACTCGATTTCATTTTCACGAGATTCCCGTGAGGGGACACTGGATTCGTCTCAGTAACGTATGGACACAAGCTTTATCACACAAAGAATACCCAACCAATGTTCAGTTGATGTTAGGAGAAATGCTTGCGATCACAGCAATGGTTTCAAATAACATCAAATATAACGGAGCAGTTTCCATCCAATCAGCCGGCGAAGGACCAATTCACTTCAGTTTCGCCGAATGCAGACAAGGAACGAAACTAAGGGCCATCGCACAACTGAACGAGTCAGAAGATATTTCCCTCAGAGCGAACATGAACTTCAGAGAGTTGATTGGAAATAGCAAACTTGCGATTTCTTTACTTCCTGAGCAAGGAGATCCGTACCAAGGTTTGGTAGAACTGCATGCTCCAGACCTCGCCCAAAATATGGAACGTTATTTTGAGAAAAGCGAGCAGCTTGATACACGCATTTTGTTAGCCGCGGGCGAAAGTAGTATTACGGGATGCTTATGGCAGCGTTTACCGTCAGCTGATGGCGCAACAGATCTGACACTCGATGAAGATCAGGACGCATGGGATTCTGTATCTGCTTTGGTGAGCACTATCAGCAAGTCAGAGTTAAGTGAATTGAGTCCCGAACAACTTTTAGTTCGTTTATTTCCCGAACGTTCGATTTTTCTAGATGTGCCAAAGACTCTCGAATTTAAATGTACCTGCTCTACTCAAAGAACTTCCCAAGCTCTACGCACAATGTCGAGTGATGAAATTAACGAGATTCTGAAAACCGATAAAGCAGTCCACGTTACTTGCGAATTTTGTGGGAAGACCTACGAATTCGACGAGCAAGATATTTCCAACCTCAAGAAAGTAGTTCCTTTGGTCCACTAGTAGTCTTTTGCGTACAGGTTCTAGTACAACTTATCCGAGGCTTCACCAATATCACCCAGATCCATGCCAAAACGTCAACTATTAAATTCTGCAATGACGCTAACACCTATGCTCATGTATAGTTCACACAAGTATCACAAGTACCTTTATTTATGGCTCTCGATTTCGAAAATACTGTGAACACCGTGAAATATTCAGATCTCAGTGCCGCAATTCTCGCTGAAATGTCGGTCATTCGGGGAGAGGGAGAGTTCGCATCCAACGGAGCTCTCGTAGTACATACTGGTGACCGAACGGGACGCTCTCCCAATGACCGCTTCATCGTTCACGACTCGATCACTTCCGAGACCGTCGAATGGGGTACAAACAACCAACCGATTTCTCAAGATATTTTTGAAGAGTTATGGGGCCGTGTGTCATCTCACCTCCAAGATAGAGAGACATTTGTAACAGAGCTGCATGTAGGTGCTGACACGGATCACTATCTCCCCATCGAAGTAACAACCGAATACGCCTGGCATGCCCTCTTCGGACGGGCTCTATTTATTACTCCAGAGACCTTCAATCCGAAGTCTCGGGATGTATGGAAAGTAATCAATGCTCCACGTTTTAATTGTGAACCGAAGCGAGATGGCACCAACAGTAATGCTGCGGTAATGATTGATTTTACTAACCGTCGCGTCCTGCTAGCCGGCTTGAAGTATGCCGGCGAGATGAAAAAATCTATGTTCGGTGTTCAGAACTATTTGCTACCAGGAAAGGATGTCCTGCCTATGCATTGTTCTGCCAACCAAGACGCTAATGGAAACGTAACGCTCTTTTTCGGCCTATCTGGAACAGGTAAGACTACCTTATCAGCAGACCCTGATAGTCTGCTGATTGGCGATGACGAACATGGTTGGGCAAGCGGCCGGATTTTTAATCTTGAAGGTGGATGCTATGCGAAGTGCATAGACCTTACCCGGGAAAATGAGCCAGTCATATACGATGCTATACGCTTTGGATCGATCGTAGAAAACGTTGTAATCGACACTAATACCAGAGAACCTGACTACGCTGACAGATCCATTACCGAAAATACGAGAGCCTGCTACCCTCGTTCTAATATAGAAGCAAAACTACCAGCCAATGCGGCTGGCGAGCCCAGATCAGTCGTATTCTTAACCTGCGATGTCAGCGGCATACTTCCTCCTGTAGCGGTTCTGTCAAAAGAAGCAGCTGCATACCATTTCCTATCGGGATATACCGCCCAAGTTGGCTCAACAGTTGTGGGTTCTAAGGAGGCTTATTCCGCGACATTTTCAGCGTGCTTCGGAGCGGCCTTTTTCCCCCGATTTACACGCGTCTATGCTGAATTGCTTATGAAGAGAATCGAATCCTTTGGTTCGAATGTGTACTTGGTCAACACTGGCTGGATCGGCGGCGGACATGGAACGGGCAAACGCATTGGTATCCCCGAAACCCGCATGATTATTCATGCGATTCAATCAGGATCGCTAGAAAATATGGAGACAGAACACCTCGATGGACTCAATCTAGACATACCTAAAAAGGTTCCTGGTATAGATTCGACCATACTAAACCCCAGTCAAACTTGGGATAATCTAGACAATTACAACTCATCAGCGAAAGCTCTGATCACAAAGTTTTTGGCCAACTTTGAGAAGTTCGACGTGGACGAATCGATCGTTCAGGCCGGCCCACATCTCTAAAGCCCGTTATCCTGCAAAATTTCTCTCATCTTTATTACACTAGGATATATTGCGATTCGTCCAGTATGCCGAGACACCAGCCTACCTAACGCAGAAGTAAAAAAGAAAAAAGAACTGAATGATCAAGAAAATGGTTGAAACCAGCTCGCAAGAGAAAATTATGTTGAGCGCTATTAGTGGGCACGAAAGTCTTTCAAATCTGCGCCGTGGGATTGAAAAAGAGAGCCTTCGAATCACCAGGTCTGGAGAGCTTTCGAAGCGTCCCCATCCAACCACTTTAGGTTCGGCGCTCACCCATCCGAACATTACAACCGATTTCTCGGAAGCACAGCTCGAACTAATAACTGGTGTACACAGCAACGCAACTAACTGCTTGCAGGAGTTAGAAGACGTCCATCGGTTCGTGCAAAGTCAGATAGACGGTGAACTAATGTGGGGAGCGAGCATGCCATGTATGATCGGACCCGATCACATTATTCCCATCGGTCAATATGGCTCATCAAATATCGGTAAGGCAAAGTCAATTTATCGGACAGGTTTAAGTTTTCGATACGGTGCCTTGATGCAAACCATATCCGGGATCCACTACAATTTTTCCATACCGGATGATCTCTGGACTCTCCTAGCCGAAAGCCAAAACAAAACACCAACTGTTGAATTTGTCACGAACTCATATTTCGACCTAATTCGTAATTTTCGTCGACACAGCTGGCTACTCATATACTTATTCGGTGCGTCTCCTGCAGTTTGTAATTCCTTTATTCGAGATCTTCCACACGGCCTTGAATCCTTTGATGGGAGCACCTCGTTCCTACCATATGCAACCTCTTTGAGAATGGGCAGACTCGGCTATCAGAGTAACGCACAATCATCTCTATACGTCTCTTACAACAGTCTGGAAGACTACGCGAAGACAATATCCCAAGCGTTGACCGAGCCATATGAGCCATACGTCACCTATGGCGTAAAAGTAGAAGGCAAATATAGGCAACTCAACACAGCCCTTTTGCAAATTGAGAATGAATTTTATGGAACCATTCGCCCGAAGCCGAAAAATCGCCGAGGGGAGAGGCCTCTAGAGAGCCTAGTACGCAATGGAACCGATTATGTAGAGGTCAGATGTATGGACTTAAACCCATTTACAGAACTTGGCATCGATACCCCGACGATTCATTTTTTGGATACTTTTCTCTTACATTGTCTATTAACAAACAGCGAACCAGACAACCGAACCGAATCGAAAACTATACTGAGAAATCAATTGAAGGTTGTTGAAGAAGGACGGAGGCCTGGACTTCAACTGAGACGTAAACTGAAAGATGTCTTATTGTCTGATTGGGCACACGAATTACTTGAAAAACTCGAGCCCATAAGTGAAGTACTAGATCAAGCCAACGGCACCCAAGAGCACTCTGCTAGTTTAAAAATGCAAAGACAAAAAATAGTCAACTCGGCACTCACCCCTTCTGCCCAAATTATTCACGAAATGAATACAGAGCAACAATCTTTTTTTCAATTCGGGATACAGCAATCAAACCAACATAAAAAATCTTTAAACTCCGTTTCTTTGAAAGCAGATACCCGTAAACATTTTAAATCGCTAAGCGAAAAGTCGCTCTTGGATCAAAAAATACAAGAGGCTGAAGAGACCGAACCCTTTGAGGATTTTTTATCTAAGTACCTCAGCCTGCGCATAGAAAAGACCTAAATCATGAACTTTCTAGCCCACACACTACTGGGGTACCCTGATTCCGGCCTCATCGCAGGAGGATTTATCGGTGATTTTGTTAAAGGTCCCGTATCTGACAAAATACCCCTTTCACTACAAAGAGGTATCAAACTCCACCGACGCATTGACAGTATTAGTAACCAGTTACCCTCGATGCGCAGCAGCTATATACATTTCGGTAAATCTCTACGGAGATTCGCACCAATACTTCTAGATGTAGTGGCAGACCATGTTCTAGCACGCGAGTGGAAGACTTACGGGAATGAGTACAACTTAGAAACATTCACCAGTATTGTATACCGGGATATACGCAAATTCGATTTGCCACCTAATAGCATAGAATTTTATGAACACATGTCCAATACAGACCTGTTAGGCCGCTACGTAGAAACGACAACAATAGAAAATGCTATGAGGAACATTTTGAAAAGATTAGATAAAGCTCATTTGGCTCCACAATTGAATGGGTTGCTAGAAGCAAAAATAAATAATTTTGAAAACGACTTTAAGATTTACTTTCCTCAGATAAAAAATGCAACAAAAGAATATTTATCTGCAATTAGATACCCACTAAAGAGCTAGTCCAATGATTTTGAAACGAGACCTCATCCAATCAGAGGAAATTCTAAATATTACTTTCATTATAATTTGTACGTTAGTTGTTACGCTGGCGTTAATCATCGAATATGGATACGAAATCGAGCCATGTGCTTTATGCTTGACTCAACGGCTACTAATGTTTATTGGTGGTTCGATAGCGGTTGTCGGACTGGCGCACGATCCGCGACTAGGGATCTACCCAGTTTTATCGTTACTTGCGATTTTGTTTGGAATTATTGTCGCAATAAGGCATATCTATATTCAAATTAACCCCGATGCTTCTGGAACATGTGGGATGGAACTTCAGTTTCTCGTCCAAAATGACTATCCATTGACTGATATTCTTAACGCTATGATTTCAGGAACGGGTAGTTGTGCGGAACCTTCAATAATCCCAGTATTCGCACTTGTATCTTTTCTTATTCTTGGGACTATAGCGATCAAACAGGTGCTTCAGATTTTACAAGCAACAGACTGACCCTAAGTCTACGTGCTTGGTGTAAATACTAACAAAGACAAATGGCAATTCGAATCAGATTACTAAAGCTCCAATATGTTGCAACTTCAAAATCTACTATTCAAACGGGGCAACAGAGTACTTTTTGACCACGTTGACGTCAGCATACATCAAAACCAAAAAGTCGGCATTGTTGGGAGAAACGGATGCGGAAAGTCTACTCTGTTTGAGCTAATCCGTAGCCGAATTTTTCCAGAGGAAGGCGAGGTGTTTTTACCTAACAAATGGTCTATCTCTCATCTTGAACAATCCGTCTCGCCATCATCAAGGAATGCTCTGGATTTCGTGGTAGATGGCGATCAGAAACTACGTGCCATCGAAAAGAAAATAAGGCATATAAATGTAGAAAAAAATCCTGAGAAAGTGGCCCAACTATACAGCGAATTAGACGACGCCGGTGGTTACCAAGCTGAGGCCCGTGCCGGGGAAATTCTAAATGGATTAGGTTTTGTCGGGGAGGAATTCAACAAACCACATGCTGAATTTTCTGGCGGTTGGCGCATAAGACTGAATCTAGGACGAACCTTAATGGCAAAATCCGACTTGCTACTATTGGATGAACCGACAAACCATCTCGATCTCGACACTACAATTTGGCTGGAACGTTGGTTAAGTCGATTCGAAGGCACCTTACTTATAATCTCGCACGATCGAGACTTTCTCGACAAAACGGTTTCTCAGATACTTCATATTAATGAAGGCCGATCCACGATATATCGAGGGAATTACTCATCCTTTGAAAGACAGTATTCTGACAACTTAATGCATCAAGAATCTCAATTTAAGAAGCAAGAATTGGAACGTGAGCGCATTAAAGCTTTCGCCGCGCGATTTCGTGCAAAAGCCACTAAGGCAAAGCAAGTCCAAAGTCGATTAAGAGCGCTTGAACACCTGACCCAAGTAGCCCCTATCCATGCCGGGTCCCATTACAGCTTTTCGTTCAGCAATCCTGAAAAAGCATCCACGCCTTTAATCGATATAGAAAAGTGTCAGCTCGGGTATGAAGAAAACATCGTAATTAAGGATGCCACTCTGCGGGTTTATCCAGAAGATCGTATAGGCATACTTGGCATGAATGGTGCTGGCAAATCCACACTTCTTCGCACAATAATCGGTGAGATACCAATAATCAATGGAACCCTTATTAAAGGGAAACACTCGCACATAGGGTATTTTGCACAACATCAGTTAGAACTTTTAGATGAAGATAAAAGTCCTTTACAGCACTACCTAGAAAAACACGATTGTCGTGAACAGGACGCTCGAAACTACCTGGGACACTGGGGTTTTAGAGGCGATGATATAAATCGAATAGTGGCGAGTTTTAGCGGAGGCGAGAAGGCTAGATTGGTACTGGCTTTAATAGCCAGCGATCATCCCGCCATTTTAGTATTCGACGAGCCTTCTAATCATCTAGATATCGAAATGCGGGAAGCTCTTGTATTGGCATTGCAGGAATACAAAGGCGCTCTTCTACTCGTGTCACACGACCGTCACCTCTTGCGCCATTGTGTAAACACATTTTGGCTCATTCAAAACCAAGCCGTGACCGAGTTCAAAGAAGACTTAGAGACATATACTGAAAGCGTCATCAGAAAACAGCCTATTCAGGTGTCTGCTCCAACTACCAGCGGCCGCCAAAGGCGTCAAGACAGCGCTAAACAACGTGAGATTTTGAAGCCCCTACGGAAACGTCAGACCGAACTCGAGCAGTTAATCGATATAACTAACGATAAAATCGAGGCACTAAGCAAACTCCTCGCCGATCCTCTAACCTACGAAAAAGAAAGCGCCTCAAATATTCAGGAATTAACTCAAAAACATGGTCACTTGAAAAAGATGCTGGAAAAGCACGAAGAAGACTGGTTGAACATCGGCAACGAAATCGATCTGTTCTAACGTTATCTAAAGTCGTACGCCACAGCAAAATATGCGCGTTGTGACTTCATACAATAATCTCTATCGCGAAGATCTGTAGGAGGCCTTCCTAAGCTCAACGGAATTTCTTCGGTGAATAGACCTTCCAGGATGTCTGCCTCGATTACCACTCCGCCTGACCTGTTGACGATCATAGGGTTTCTCAACGTCGTTCAAATATGTAGCCATTGCAGGAAATCTAAAATCTGTTGGGATTGTGTTTGTTACGAACTGCTTGTCACGAGAATAAGCTGGATCAGGATCCATTTGATAGCTACTAGTTATGGCATTCTTGGTGTTTTTCGAACTCGCTTCTTTTAAAAATGAATCAGTCGACCACGCGACCTGATTGTTCCAGATATTTTCAATCGGTATCGACTGGAACTGCATAAATGCAAGAATCACCGTAGCAGCCAAAGTCCCTACAAATATTTTTTTCTCAACATAGAACAGCGGCAACATTTGGAAAAACTTTGCAAAATCCCATTTCTTAACAAATACTTTAGGCGCATGAACTTTCGTTCCATCCACTTCTCTTTCTATTGCTTTCCATATCCGCTCAGGCGGCTGCAACACAGGCTCTGTCAGAGCCGCATGTAGCTTTTTTGTGATTCGATTCTCCACTTTTTTCGTGCTCATACCTGATTATCCATTTGTCTCAACTAGACAGTGGAAGGCTCGAGTCCTTCATCAAGATGTTTCCTGTGACTACGCCTTCTTTCTTCTGAGTTAGATTCTAGTTTGCGGTATGCGATTGCTAATCTATTTTTTGAAAAACTGGCAGTTTTACTAAAAACCTTACCTATTTCATCGTGTGTATAACCCTCGATACAATGCATCCACACGATCATCCGATCTAGTGGACTTAATTTCTTAAGGGCAGCGTTAATATCTACAACTCGTTCAGTGACTTGAATATCCCCTGCTAATTCAAGCCGATCAGTATGATTTTCTATGTTCTCCCGACGCCTCATCCAGGGTGATCGAAGTCGCATAAAGCAATGATTCAGCGCTATGCTTCTCACCCACCCATGGAACGCTTTTGGATTACTCAACGTTCCTGCGCGATTAATGACATCGACGAAAGTATCTTGGGTAACTTCCTCAGCCAATTGTCGATCCTCAAGAATACGCGAAACCATCGTAAATACTGCCGACGATAGTTTTTCATAAATCTCGTGCTGAGCCTTCTTATCTCCAAGTTTCAAAGCTTCTATAGTCGAAAGATCTACGCTTGACGCAAATAAACTAGCCATGCTTACTAGATGCGTGCGCGAGAAAAAACGTCTCGACTCACAGACAATAATTCATGGCGTTCGCGAAAACCTTGAATCACCCTGCGGCTGGACGTTCGTATATAGATTTTTCATTTTTTGCTTCTTCCGATACCTTTCTACCAAGAGACATATACGTCGGTATTTCGGCATCTTTTAAGTCTCTCAGACCTCGCTTCCTATCCATAGCTGCATCTAAATATGGAGCTAGTTCTTCTAGCTTCTTTCGTTCACGCTCGGGCTCTCGCGATTTAAATTCCGGCATAACTTCTTCAGCGAAAATTTCCAGCGATTCACAAATATGCTCGTGTTTGTTGTTGCCGGCTTGCTGTATGAAAGTCACCTGATCTACGCCACAGGACTCGAATTTAAGTAGATGCTCTCTTAGATCGTCCGGTGTACCAATTCCTCCTCGACTACCATCGAGAGCACTAGGTGCTTGCTC
>MDTE01029409.1_pt1 | contig 15311 bp, 14 predicted proteins | sample 811231 | NCBI WGS metagenome assembly MDTE01 (sample SAMN05326651, study PRJNA326480) | marine metagenome | isolation source: seawater | place: Indian Ocean: Red Sea | collected 2010 | reverse complement strand
TCGCCGTCGTCGTCGTCGTCGTCGTCGTCGTCGTCGTTGGCCTCGTCCGATGCTGAATCGTCGTCGTCCAGAGACGACCCTCCACCGCCTCCGCCACCACGGGAACCTCCTCGCGGCCCACCACATGCCGCCAACAACAGGCTCGCAAGCAACACGATCCACAGCTTGTTGAGATTCACGCCGACCTCCAGGCATTCAGCCTAACGCAGGAACGCTTTGGTAGAGGTGAGGCTTGGGGGCCAGCTCGGGGGAACTCGGCTAAGTAGCCCGACGATTGGGACCCAGCATCGGCGAGGCTGCGCCTGCCGCTCGAAGCCTCGGGGGCTAGGTTCAGCTGCTGCAGTGGTCTTCCCACAGCGCATCGAAGACCTCACCGACTTCGGGTGTGCGCAAGGGGGGCTCGAGCTCCGTAGCGGTCTGCAGTAGCTCGATCGCTTTGGGACGGAGGGATGCAACCCGCTGTTCGTCATCGTTGTCGGCAGCCTGCTCGCAGCGAGCGGCTAGCGCGAGGCCCACCAGCATCGTGCGGCGTGGCTCGGGGCCGCCAGACATCGTGACAAAAGTGAGCAGCGCCGGTTGGGTCATCTGCTCGAACATCGAGATGGGCACTCCGAGATGCTGTTCGATGTCGATCTCGACCTCTTCGAGGTTTTCGTCTCCGGGCCGAAGCCCCATGAGCCTGAGGGTCGCTACGGCCAGCTCGTGAATGCTCCGGATCAGGTATTCGCTTTCGATGGACATAGAGTGCTCGCTGTTCCCGTGCGGCTCATCATGGCGGAGGAGCCTGTGGATCGGACTTAGGTTGCCCTAGAGAAGTGCTCGCACACACCACCAGAGGGTGTAAGCGCCAGCACAGAGGAACGCCAGGTGGGCAGTGAAGCTTGCCGTTAGGCAGGTGATGAAGGTCAGAAGGTCGACACTGTTGGGCCTGTTCTGCACTGGCGCCAGGTCTAGCTTTTCACGCAACTCGCCCACCGTCATGTTCAGGATAGTGTCGTCAAAAGGCTCCGAGTAGAGGCTCTTGCTTCGCCGACCTCGTGCCCACGCTTGGAGTGCGCGGCGGGCCCAAAGAGGGCTGATGAGGATGGCCTGCAGATTGAGGAGCCACGCCACCCACTTCGTTCCGCAGCCCGAGGCAATTTCCCAGGCTGCAATCTCGGTCTCGCCGGTCAGGTCCGTGTCGTACCCTGTGATCAGGTGATTGAGATCGTGGTAGCGAATGGCGTCCTTGCGGGCGTCGACGTTGCGCACTGGGAACGGGATGGGTCCGAGCTTCACGACCTCCCACTTCTTGTTGTAGCCACCGTCATCACCAAAGCCATTGGCGCGCCAGTAACGAAGCCGGGCGTCACGCAAGAGTTCACTGTCGTCGTAGCTGAGTTTCGCCATGGCGGGCCCCTTCACCGGAGCCTACCACCCACCACTGCACGGTGTTTATGGCTGTGCAGTACCCCATTGAAACACCTTGTAACGGAGTGAAACACCTGGGTTACGTCGTTGGGGGAATTCTGAGGACGTCGATGGCGAACGTCACGACGCCGAGAAACTCTTCCATCTCGCTCACCCAAAGGAGCCCGACATGTTCACTAAGATCCTGACCACTTCCGCAATCATCCCTGCCCTGATCTTGGGCAGCACACTCTCGACCGCTATCGCCGCACCCGGTGGTGACGACGGCCGTGAAGCCGCCACTAGCGAGCGCGGTGATGACCACTCTGAGACCACAGAGCAGGGACCGAGCCCCCTCCAATTCGACATCGATCTGGTGGGCGTCAATTCCACTGGAGCCAACGGGCAGGGGTCTTACCAGCTCCTCTTGGATGGGGAGTTTGTCACCCTGGAGATGAAGTTCGGTAGCCGCATGCAGGCGGTATCCATCTATGACGACGGAGGAGACTTCCTCGTTGGTTACGTCGCCAGGGGTCAGAGGGTCTCGATCATGGATGCCAGTGGCCCGGTAGAGCGCGGCTATGCTGACCAGATCGACCCCAACGTCCTGACCGACTATGGCGCTCCCGGCGCGCTCCTGGCCAACCCGTGGTGGGTCGTGAACACCCTCTTGTCTCTCGAGGAGCTGAGCTTCGGTGCGGGCGCCATTGGCACGTTCGACACGGATGATGGCGATGACCCACCGGCCTTGTGGTGGTGCCTCAAGGCCGAGATTTATGTCGACTGTGATTCCGAGGGCAACTGCAGCTACGGATTCTCGCTCGGCTGGGATTGCTAAGAGGCACTGGTTCGCTCAGAGCCCCCCACGAGCCCCCCGAGCTCAGTCGCTCGGGGGGCTCGTGTCGTTCTTGCCCCCTCACTGACAACTACAGGTGACCGACCCTTCGGGCATTGTCTGTGCGTCGCAGTCGCTGAGTGTGGGTAACCATGGCTCCTCATCACTCTAGCTGAGGGGCAGGTCTGCACCGGTGAAAAGGGCGGTGGGGGTCCTGTCGGGGCATTGGAGGGGGCCGGGGTGCAGCCCTTCTTGCAAAGGGACGGGGAATCCAAGAGTCCCTCGGCTGGATAAGGGTTGGCGCGGGATCTCCGCTCGGCTAAAAACGGAGCCGAACCACTGGGAGGCCACTCCGATGCAGTACTTGAACCCCACGATGCTCTCCATTGTCCTCAGCGCGACTCTGCTCGGCCTGGTGGCTTGCTCGGAGACGACGCCCATCGATGAGGCTCGAGATGCCTACTTTGCGACCCTCGACGGTGACGATCAGGACTGCGAGGGCTGGTTGCAGTGGTGCATCGACGAGGGCTACCCACAGGAGGCCTGTGAAGAGCGCAACGAGTACTGCGAGAATGGCCGGTGGGTCGGCGGCGAGCGCGGTGATGACGACGACTCTGCCGATCCCTGCGGGGCCGCAGCCGAAGCGGCCTACGATGACTGCATCGCTGATGGTGGCTCGGAGGAACAGTGCCGAGAGGCTGCCGCCGACGCCTACGACGACTGCGATCGCGGCTAGCTACGGACCACGGCTCTCGGTCCAGCGGCCCCTGAGCGGATCCGGAGCGCAGCCTCCGCAGCCTAGGGCCCTCAGCTATTCGCGGAAGAGCTCGATGCGTCGGGTAGTGACCGCTTCGATCTCGGCCCGATCTGTAAGCAGCCTTGCGTATCGCCCCTCCAAGTAGTCGTCCAATTGTCGGGCGTGGAGCGAGCCCTCAGGCTCAGCCTCTGCTGTCAGCGGGTAGTTCACCCACAACTCGGGCCGGCCCTGAGCGTCGAAGCGGGCGATGCTGCGCTCCACCGGAACCCAGGTCGTCGTCCAGACCTGAGCCTCTTCGTCGAAGGAGAGGTTCTGGGACACATTGAGGGTGTCTTCGCCCCCATCACTGGGCATGTCAAAGAGGGGCACGCCAAATCCGAGGGCGTGATCGAAGCGGGTCACCTTGAGGTCCCCCCAGGCAAAGGCCTCTTCTTCAACGGCCCCGAAGCGTTCGCGCAGCTCTGTCCCAGTGCGAAGAGCGGCCCTCAAGACGACGGCGTCGGCCGACTCGGACAGAATCGCGGTATCCCCGAAGGCTCCCTGGAGCGCGAGCACCGCGAGCTTCATGAGGAACACGGGCTTGAGCTCGATAGCAAAGTCGTATGCCAGGGGCATATCGTCAGCGAGGATGTCCTCGCACAGATGGTGGAGATAGGTCTGGAAAGCCAGCGCTGCTGCAGAGTCGCGCGCCATCTGCCGGTCCCAACGGGTCAGCAGGCCCACCAGGTCCTCGATGTCGTCCGAGGCTGTGAACTCTGAGAGCTCGGGGTCAGAGTCTCTGCGCTCCCAGGCTCCCAGGAGCAGAGGCACCACATCGTCTGCCAGGGGGCTGTGGATGTCGGTCTGTAGGTCCTTCATGTCTCCGAGAGCCACATCACCTCGTGCGGTCAGTCGCTCCAGCTCGGAGTGGATCCGCTGGGCACGGTAGCCGGGGGCGAAGAAGGAGCCGTAGTACCAGGGGTCGTTCTCGAAGCTGCCGTCTGCCGTGAAGCCGAAGGGGTCGTTGTTGGCGGTCCCAACCCAGCCTCTGTCGGCCCCCCGACTCCTGGGCAGTTGCTCGTCACTCAGGCGATCGTCGTTCCAGATGGACTGCACGTCGTCGCCGTCCAGCGCGCGCCAGGGCCCGCGGGAGCCGGTCACATCGGTGCGGTCGGGCACCTCGACGCCCACTCTGTAGGCAATGCCGTGGGTGTCTGCGGCGACGAAGCTGTAGTTCATCTCTTGCATCCGGTCGACCGCTGCCTCGAACTCATCCAGCGACTCGGCCCGGTTCAGCTCCATGAACCAACGGGCGGGCCGCGCGCGGAACCCGGTCCAGCCCGTCATGTAGTCCCCCAGGGGCAGGGGCAGCAGATCGGGCGGCAGCATGACGCCGAAGCCCGGTACGTCCTCGTATTGGCGGACCTCGATGTGTCCCTGTCCTGCAGGCAGGCCTTCCCCCCGCACCAGCACCGCCTCGCTGCGCACGCGCAAGGGGACGAGCTCGTCACCCACCTGCACCGCTGTGCCCTGTCGGTTGACCTTCCAGAGGTCCATGACGTCCGCGAACGCAGAGGTTGCCGTCCAGGCGAGGTGGTCGTTGTGCCCCAACGCAATGCCCGGGGTTCCGGGGAAAGCGAAGCCGGCTACGGCATAGGAACCACCGCCCTCTTTGCTGTCCACGTGGAGTGGGTAGGGCGAGCCGAAGAAGTCCATGCCCATGTGGGGGTCGCCAGCAACCAGCGGTGTTCCGGAGACAGTGTGGTTCCCTGCCACAGCCCAGCTGTTGCTTCCCGTTGGCCGGGCCCAGCGGAGGAGCGACCGCTCGAGCCCAGCCAGTTCGTTGCTGAGGGCACGGGGCGCAGCGGGACTCTCCACAGCTGCTCGGTGGGAAGCCGATGCGGTCATCCTGCGGTTGGAGGTTGTCGTGGGCCGGCGATGGCTTGCGACCGAGGGGCGCTCGTCTGGCGGTACCGAGAAGGCCCCGTGAGCAGGTCGGAAGACATCCACGGACTCCAACAGCGAGGGGTAGAGCCGCTCGATGATCGTCATGGCGATCTCGAACTCGACCGTCTTGTCCATCGCGAAGTTGGCGCCCGCCAGGACCGTGTAGGGATCCGATTCGTCCCAAAGCTCCGGGAGAAAGTCCAGTTGCTCGGCTCGGTAGCCCCAGGGACGGGCGGTGACGCCGTCCAGCACCTCCTGGATCCGTCGGTTCATGCCCTGGCGCCACATGTCGATCAACTGGGCGCGCTCGGGATCAGCCTCTTGGGTTGCCCGCATGTTGTCCTCGCCCAGCTGACCGATGTTGAAGAGTCGAGCCTGTTGATCGCGCAGCAGCGCCTCTTCCCCCAGGACCTCCGATGCACGCCCGAGGGCAAACCGCCGGAGCATCTCGCCCTGGAACATCCGATTGCTGGCTGCCTGATAGCCAGCTCCGTACCAGGCATCTTCATCGGTGGCTGCAAAGACGTGAGGCACACCGGCGTCGTCGATGAGGATCTCGATGGGTTGGCGGCAGGCCGCGCAGAGAACCATCAGGAGGGCCAGGAGCACGGGTGTGCCGAAGGCTTTGAGGAGGCGCTTTGTAGAAAGGAGTTGCTTGCGATTCATGGTGAGGACTCGCTCCTTGGCTCAGAGTGTAGTCAACTGACTACATCTCTTCTGCCAACTCCGCAAGCCTGAATTCCAAGGATCTCCGGCTCTTTTTCCTTGACGGTCCCGCCTTATGAGTTTACTTACTAGTCAGTTAATTAATTCAATACGTACTTTGTCCATCGCGGCGAAGACCTCGGCTACCTGGCCCGGGGGTGCTCCAAGGGAGGAGCTAGACCATGCCATTTATCCACTCGGTGGCCTGCCAAATGGCCCCGCACTACTACGAACAAGAGACCCTGACTCGAACTCTGCTCGAGGACTGGAGCGGCGACTACGTCAACACCGATCGCATCCTTCAGTTCCAGCAAAACGTTCAGGTCGGTGGTCGCCACTTGGCGGTTCCTCTTGAGCGTTATCGAAAACTCAAGACCTTCGGCGACTTCAACGATGCTTGGCTCGAAGCTGCCGTCCCCATGGCAACGAAGGCGGTAGATGAGCTGCTCGATGGAGCAGGGCTCAGCCCAGAGCAGGTCGGCTCGATCACGAGCACTACCGTGACTGGCCTTGCCGTGCCCAGCCTCGATGCCCGCCTCATGAATCAATTGGACTTTCCTCGCTCCACGCGCCGGACCCCGTTGTTCGGGCTTGGTTGCCTGGCAGGTGTGGCGGGGATCAACCGGGTAGGGGACTACCTGGTGGGTCACCCCACAGAGGCTGCGATTCTGGTGGCCGTCGAGCTCTGCTCTTTGACGCTCCAGAAGCAGGATCTGTCCGTGGCGAACCTCATCGCTTCGGGTCTCTTTGGTGATGGCTGCGCGGCAGTGCTGATGGTCGGTGACGAGCATCCATTGGCCGCCACGGCGCCGCTGGAGTGGTCCAATCCACGGTCGGCATTCTTCAACGACACCGAGCGTGTGATGGGCTGGGACGTGGTGGACTCGGGCTTCAAGGTCGTCTTGTCCCCCGAGGTCCCGCGCCTGGTTGCCAATGAGGTTCCCAAGGAGGTGGAAGCCCTTCTCGAAGAGGCGGACGTCGACCGAGACAAGCCGGACTTCTTGGTGGCGCACCCCGGCGGTCCTCGCGTGCTCGAAGCGCTCGAGGGTGCGTTGGATCTGGAGCCGGACATGCTCCGCTTCAGCTGGGACAGTCTCCAGAAGCACGGAAACATGAGCTCGGCCTCCGTGCTCTTCATTCTCAAAGAGACACTCGACAACCTGCCCCCGGCCGGCTCTGTCGGAATGATGACAGCGCTCGGACCCGGTTTCTGCGCCGAGTTCAACCTACTAAGGAGGGCAAGCTGATGAGCATCGGATTGACCGCTTACTTCTTCCTGGTCGCATGTGTGGCTGCCCAGAGGCTCCTGGAGCTTCGCATTGCGTCCAACAACACCGAGGCCTTGCTCTCCCGAGGAGCGCGAGAGTTCGAGAGTCGCCACTACATCGTCATGAAGGTCCTGCACACGACTTGGCTCGTGGCATGTGTGGCAGAGGCTAGCTGGCGAGGCGTTCCCCCGGCCATGTCGTTTTCCGTCTACGCCGGATTGTTCTTCGCCATCGGTCAGATCTTGCGTGTGGCTGCCATGACCGAGCTCGGACCTCGCTGGACGACTCGAATCATCGTGCTTCCCGAGGCTCCGCCTGTAGCTGGCGGCATCTACCGCTTCATCAAGCACCCCAACTACCTGGGCGTCATTCTGGAGATCGCGGCCTTGCCCCTGGTCTTTGGATCCTGGTTCACGGCAACGATCTTTTCCATTGCCAACCTGGCCCTGCTGTTGGGTGCGCGGATCCCTGCTGAGGAAGAGGCCCTGACATCCAACAATCCCGGCGCGGATCTCACTGAGTGGACCCGCAGGGGACGTTTTGTTCCTGGAAGGAGCTAGAGATGAATACTCGAAAGCAAGCAGAGGATGCCGTGTTCCACTCCCTTCGAGTGGTCTTTGGCAAGGAAGACCTCACCCCCAAGCTCAGCGACCGCCTACAGCATGACCTGGGCCTGGACAGCATGACCTTCTTGCACCTGGCACTGGACCTCGAGTCGTTTCTCGGAGCTCCTCTGGGTGAGGACCCGGAGCATCTTCCCGAGACGGTCGATGACCTGATCGAACTCATTTCACAGCGCTTGGGAGGACTGAAAAATGTTGCCTGACCGAGTTGAAAACGCCTTCCTGGAGGCCGCGGAAGTGGATGGACTCGGAGTGGGCTTCTGGCTCGGACCGGGTCGGATTGACCACTGGACCTATCGCAAGCTGGCGACCGAGGCCAAGGCCTTTGCCGCCGGACTTCACGACATGGGTGTCGCTCCCGGAGATCGGGTGGCTCTCGTGCTCTCTACCGGCCCCGACTTCTACATCGCATGGTTTGGCTGCATGCTGGCCGGAGCCGTGCCCACCGCCTTGTATCCGCCGGCTCGCCTGGGGCGAGTTGCCGAGTGGCGAACTCGAACAGCCAAGATGTTGAGTGTGTCCAGGAGCGTCCTGGTGATCACGGAGCATCGTCTGTACGGGTTCCTCGGCGCGCCGGTCTTGAGCGCGGACCCAGAGCACGGGTGCACCGATGTTGCCGACATCGTCGAGCGCGGTCGCAACAAGGAGATCAAGACAGGGCCGCGCGGTGATCTGGCTGCTGTTCAGTTCAGCTCGGGCTCCACTGGAAACCCGAAGCCGGTTGCGCTGAGTCACCAAAACATGCTCAGCAACGCCCGAAGCATCCTCGCGCGCCTACCTGGTGATCCCAGCGAGCACCGAGGAGTGAGTTGGCTTCCGCTCTATCACGACATGGGACTTGTGGGTTGCCTGCTGGCTGCGTTGGTCGGCAAGGCTGAGATCACGATGCTCCGTCCCGAGCACTTCGTGGCCAACCCCATGTGTTGGCTTCAGGCGATTAGCGACACTCGTGCGACGGTGTCGGTTGCTCCCAACTTTGCGTTTGGGCTGACAGAGCGGAGAGTCCGCGAGAGCGATCTGGCGGGCATCGACCTCAGCTGTTGGTCGGTCGCCATGTGCGGGGCAGAGCCTGTTCACCCGGATACGCTGGACCGCTTCGTCGCCAAGTTTGCTGCCTGCGGCTTTCGTGAGGAGGCGATTACGCCGGTCTACGGTCTCGCCGAGGCTACGCTGGCCGTCACATTTTCGTCTGTCGAGGAGGCACCCCGATGGACGATCTTCGACCGGGAGGCCATGGAAGTCGACCGGAAGGCGGTGGAGTCCAGCCATGGTCTACGAGTCGCTTCTCTAGGAACGCCTCTGGATTGCGACATTGAGATCCGAGATGAGAAGGGCATGTCGTTGCCTGTCCAGAGCGTGGGTGAAGTGCACCTCCGTGGCCCCGGTGTGATGATGGGCTACCTCGATCTGCCTGGCGAGACTCGCAAGGCCATTGACTCGGACGGCTGGTTGAAGACTGGCGACCTGGGCTTTCTCCACAACGGCGAGCTCTACCTCTGTGGCCGTGAAAAGGACTTGGTGATCATTCGCGGTCGCAACCACGACCCGGCGTTCATCGAGCAAGGCCTAGAGGGAGTGGAAGGTGTTCGAGCGGGTTGTTCGGCTGCATTTGCCGTACGCCCGGACGACGCCGATACCGAGGAGATCGTCGTTGTCGCCGAACTCCAGAAGGGCAACGAACTCGAGGAGACGGTGCTCCGGTCCAACTGCGTCGAGGCGATCCAGGAGGCGACGAGCCTTCGGGTGCACGAGGTGCAGCTGGTCCCGGCTGGCACCCTACCTAGGACCTCGTCCGGCAAGATTCGCCGGTCAAGGTCTCGTCAGCTCTATCTGTCTGGGAACCTCCACGCGCCCGAGAAGGCAAACCTCAAGCTAGTCGTTCGCGAACAGGCCCGAGGCTACTTCAATCACACGCTTCGACGGTTGCGTGTCGCTGCGCGCAACAGCGCTTAGTTGGGTGGTTGGTCGTGACCCAAAGACAGCCGGACGTCGTCGTTGTCGGCGGAGGACCTGCGGGTCTTGCTGCTGCGATCGCTCTAGGACGCCAGGGCATCGACGTCTTGGTGATCGAGCGCTCCACTTGGCCGCGCGACAAGGTGTGTGGTGAGGGCTTGATGCCCGTGGGTGTGGACGCGCTCGAACGGCTGGGTGTCTTCGATCAGATTGACCCAGATCACTTGCGCCCCTTTCGCGGGATCCGTTGGATCAGCGAAGACGGTGCACGTGCCGAGGCCGAGTTCGCCTCTGGACCTGGATTCGGCATTCGTCGAACGGCGCTCAGCAGCGCCTTGTTCGCCGTAGCGTCCAGCCTTCCATCGGTCGAGCTCTGGCCCAATACCCTGTTGAGCACCCTCGAGAGCGACGCGGACGGGGTCTCCCTCGGCCTTCGCCGAGAGGGTCGAAGGGCCGTCATCAATGCGCGCCTGGTGATCGGTGCTGATGGGCGTAACTCCAAGGTACGCAAGCTCTCGGGCCTGCAGGGTAAGCCTTCGGTGTCCGTGCAGCGCTGGGGTGCAAGGCAGCACTTTGAGGTGCGGCCCTGGACCGATCACGTCGAGGTGTGGTGGGCGGACGGAATGGAGGCCTATGTGACTCCTTCGGGGTCTCGCCAAGTCGAGGTCGCATTTCTCTGGGACAAGGCCCGGTTCACGCCAACACAAAAGGGACGTGACCTCGTGGTAGGTCTCTTGGAGAAGTTCCCCGGTCTGAAGGCAAAGCTCGGACGACAACTTCCCACTCCCCTGAGTCAGGCTGCGGGGATCGGCCCTCTCGCTCTGGGCTCAAGCAGCCCCATTGCCGATCGCGTTGTGCTGATTGGCGACGCGCTCGGGTATGTGGACGGCATCACTGGCGAGGGGATCTCCGTTGCGCTGAGCCAAGTGGAAGTGCTCGGCGAGACTCTGCCAGACCTCATTACTTCAGACCGGCTCTTGGCCCGAGACCTGCGGCCGGTGGGTCGCGGTGTGTTCGGGCTGTTCCGTGACACGGTCCCTCTGGTCAAGGCCGCTCTTCTGCTGAGCCGCTTCCCCAAGCTTCGGCGGCTCGCGATTCGGGGCTTGCGCAACTCGAGAGCCCTGTTCGTCCACCTGCTCGAGTCCAATATGGGTCGACGGCCTCTGTACCGACTGCCTTTGGTTGGGGTCTTTCGTTTCCTGGCAGGCGCCTTGCGCCTCGGACCTCTCAAGCTCCCGCACTACCGACGCGCGACGGTCCCCGTGATTCAGCAACAGATGGTCAGCGAAAAAAAAATTAACTGAGCGTAAGGTATAGGAATGAAACGGATCGGACGGCCCCCCAAAGACGCCAACCGCGCCCCGACCAAGGAGCGCATTCTTGAGGCTGCTGCTGAAGCCTTCTCGCAAGCGGGTTATGCCAGCGTTGGGCTCGACGAGATCGCCAAGAAGGTGGGGCTGACCCGGCCATCACTGCTGTATCACTTCGGCTCCAAAGAGGAGCTGTACCGGCAGGTTCTGCTGGAGCGTATTCTGGCGCTCGGACAAGCACTCGCTGAGTTCTCTGAGGGGGGCGACGATGTGTCTCAACACATCGAGACCCTCGTGGGCGGCTTCATCCGGTTTCTAGACGAAAACCCCGAATTTGCCCCGTTGTTGCTTCGCGACATGATGGATGGGCGTGGCCCGAGCCGCGAGCTCCTGGGCACGACGCTGGTGCCGCTGTTCGACGGTGTGGAAGCGAAGGTTGCCGCTGAGGACCAGGGGCAGCTATCCCCCGAGGTACCTCTGAGAGAGGCTCTTCTGCAGCTCGCTTCGTCGGCCCTGGTCTACTGGGCCTCGCCTTCGTTCCGAGATCAACTCTGGACCCGCGGTGACCGCACGATGGAGTTGGCGAGGCTCTTGTTGCTACGCAAGTAGAGCCCAGCGGCTTCTTCGCGCAGGCTCCTACCAGAGCAAAGTAACGAAAGGCGGGCCGCTTAGGGGCGGCGGTAACGCAGCTCGACCGAAACCGGGACTTCGTTCCGGATGGGCATTCCGAACAGCTTGTCTCGTCGGATCGAGAAGTCGTCCAGCAGCACAGTGAAGCTGCTCAGGACAATCAACTCGTCGTCCGACCACTCCAAGTCTACTGCGACGGGCCATGCGCTCTGTTGTCCGTGAAGCAGGAGGTCTGCTTGGCACGATCCCCGCAGGCGGGCTCGCTCAGAGTCATCGACCTCTTGCATCTCGATTTGCTGAAGCCCGCGCAGCTGAAGGGTGGCGGATGGAAAGACCCGCGTCTGCAGCGAGCGCTGAGCATGTTTGTCCCTTGCCTTGTTTCCGCTAGAGAAACCCAGGAGGTCGACAGTGACCGACCCGGAGGTCTTCTCGGGTGCGTTCTCGTCAAAGAGGATTGTGCTCGCGACGTGAGAGGTGTCCAAGAGACCCTCGAAGGAAGCCAGCGGGTGAGAGACACCGTAGCGGACGCTGGCTTGCTGAAGCACCGCTCTCGCGGGCTTGGCCACAGCGGCGAGAGCATCGACGCGGTCGACGGGCAGTTCGGACTGTGCCGCCGAGCCTTGTGCACTTCCCATGACGACGAATGCGCACAGCAGAGCGAAGCCCGAACGAATGAGCACATCCCGTTGGGAGTGCGATGAAGTGAGGGGACTACTGGGCATGGAGGCCTCCAGGGCAGTGACTTGGCACTTAAATAACTGACTGGAAGGTAAATTAGGTCAGAAAGGGCGTCAAGAGACATTTCACAACCGAGAACATTTCGTATTTTTCTTCTTGACACCTTCGTCAGGGGAGTTTACTTACTGGTCAGTTAATAAAAAACATTCATCCCAACGAACTCGATGGAGTCGACAAAATGAACAACCTGCTTGAACTTGAAGGCTTGAAGCGCAGCGGGGCCCTGTACCGCGCCAGCTTCGCCGCATTGCTCACCCTTCTCCTCGTCGCAGCATGCTCGCAACCGACTGCTGTTGAGCCAGTGCCCGAGGGCATTGAGGACGTCGAGGACATCCCAATTCCTAGCCAAGACCTCTCGGATGAGGACGATGCTGACGAGAACGACGACGTGGTCAGTGATGATGACGACGCTACTGAGGACGAGGGCGAGGACGTTCTCACCGATGACGACGACGCCGGCGACGACACGGGTCAGGACGGTGGTCAGGACGGTGGTCAGGACGGTGGTCAGGACGATGGTCAGGACAGCGGTCAGGACGGTGGTCAGGACGGTGGTCAGGACGATGGCCACAACGATGACAACGACGACATCGTCGGGGACGAGGATGACGATGACGATGACATCATCGGAGACGACGACGACGACGACGACGACGACACGCCCATTGTGACCACACCGGTCACCTACACCCTGACCGACGCGGATAGCCTTCTCTACGTGCAGGTCTTCAAGGATCCCAACACCCTGTTTGCGGGAATCGCTCACGACCACGTGATGCGCGCCACCAACTGGACCGGAACCTTTGTGTATGACTCGGCAGACCTGTCGTCCTGTGACTTCAGCATCAGCATCCCTGTGGAAGACCTCTTGGTCGATGAGGACGGGATGCGGGACTACGTGGGTTACGGCGACACAATCAGCAGCGGTGACCGGTCCACGATCCGGCAGAACATGCTCGCTCAAGGCCAGCTCAACTCGGCCAGCTACAGCGAGATCAGCGTGGTCTCTCAGGCCTGTGGAGCAGGCGCTGGCGCCGGAACGACCAATGGGAACCTCTCGGTTACCGCGGAAATGACCCTGCGTGGAGTCACCCAGAACAAGTCGATTGTCCTGGACCTGACCATCGTGGACGGAGAGGTCTACATCCAAGGCGACTTCGATCTGTCCGCGACCGAATTCGGTTTCTCCCCCTACCAGTTCCTGGGTGGCGGAGTCCGCAACCTAGACGACATGACCATCTCTTTTGACATGGTCGGATTCTCCAACGAGTGAGGCCTCGTTTCACGAGGCTCCGAGGTGGGCCGGGGGTTATTCCCCCCTCCTCCCCCTGACCTCCGGCCCTCCTCCCTCGCTCGATGGACGAACAAGACTGGGGCTGCTCAGCAGCCCCAGTCTTTTGTTCGTTCTGGAGCTCAAGAAGCCGGCAGTGTTTCTTGTTTCGGATGCGCCTGTTGCGGCCTAAATCCCTCTTCGTTGCAAGGGGGACAGCCTCAAGAGAGACGCCCGTCGAGCCCGGTTGACGGGTGGGTGCCCCACCGGCGAAAACAACACGTGCATCGCTGGCTCTAAACGTTGCGTTGCTCTCCCTTTTTCCTGCAACGAATGCTTCACATCTAGTTCACTCTGCGGCCACGAAACCACAGCACGCGATCTCTAGAACAAGCCCCATGAGACTCACACACACTTTCTTCTGCCTCGCCGCAATAACCTCCATGCTCACGAGCTGCCTTCCGTCCAGTGGGGGGTGGGCCTCGGCGTCCGAATCGTCTGCGTTCGACTCCAACCTGGAGAGCTCTGGGATCGGTGACGATCACCACGGTGGTCTCGACACCGATGTCTCCGGACACTCGGGCGACGCTGGCGATCCCTCCGAGAGCTCGGATGGGGTGTCGAGCGGCAACGAAACGCTCTGTGCCCAGGCGCGTCCCATCGCCTGCGGGCAGAGCATCACCAGCAGCACCGCGGATCTGAATGAGGGCGCGACCTCAGTGCTCGATCACTACGAGATCGTGCCGGGCAACTACAGCGCCCCCGAGGTGTTGTTCTCCTGGACTCCAGCAGAAGCGACGGCGGCTGAGCTCGTGCTCGTGGGAGCAACGGCTACCCAGGTCAACCATGACCTGTTCGTCCTCGAGAACGGTTGTTGGCCCCAGGATGCCATTGAGTTCGGGTTCAGCGATGTGGAGTGGGAGGCCAGCGGCCAGACGACCTACTACCTAGTGGTGGATGGATATTACGAAGATCAGGGGGCCTTTACTGTCGCCCTGGACTGCGACGCGGAGGCCCCGTCCTCATCGACCGATTCAGACAATGCCGACAGCGAACAGTTCTTCTCGTGTGACGACTACAGCTTGATGTTGAATGTAGAGGCGCAGCTGGTCCGCTCCTGTTCGCAGGACAGCGACTGCGGCCAGGTGTTGACCGGAACAGGCTGTGGCTGCGCTACCGATGATCTCATTGCCAATGACTCTGCCGACACGAGCTATTTCTTCGACCTGTTCGGCGAGGCCACCGGCTGGGGCTGCTCGATTGACTTTGGCACGTCTTGTGACTGCGAAGCCTCTCTGGAGCCAGTCTGTCGATCGGGCAAGTGCTCCTGGCGATAGCCTTCTGGGTCCATAAAGCCCTCATCCCGATGAACTGAGGGGGTTCCCCGGATGGGCTCGCTTTGCCTCGTAGCCCTGGTCCGCCCCTGGCTTTGGACGGCCGTTGCCTTCTCCGCTTGAAGACTGGAGCCAGCCGCTACAAAGCGAGCTCAGACCCCGACCACTCGAAGTTGGAAGTGGGTGCCTTGCAGGGTTCCGGTGAGTTCTCCATCTCCATGCTCGCAGTTCGAGCATTGAGCGGAGATGGGCACTGGTAGTCGACGCTTGCCGAGTCGCTGTTCGGTTCCGGGTGTGGCAAAGCGCAAGGCTCTGCCAACCCCCCGGTCCGTCCGGTCTGGCTTAGGGAGTGGTCTCGTAGATGTAGATGACGTCGTCTTCGTAGCCGGTCATCACCAGCTCTTCCTTGCCGTCGCCATCCAGGTCGCCGAAGGTCACGCCGCTTGCCTGCCCAAGGGACGCCTCGAGTACGTGCTCGTGGAACTCACCGTCGGCCTGTTCGTAGATGAGGACGCGCTCGTCCCCGTCTCCGCTGACGACCAGATCGATGTCTCCATCCTGATCGAGGTCTCC
>MDTE01173721.1_pt1 | contig 15312 bp, 13 predicted proteins | sample 811231 | NCBI WGS metagenome assembly MDTE01 (sample SAMN05326651, study PRJNA326480) | marine metagenome | isolation source: seawater | place: Indian Ocean: Red Sea | collected 2010 | reverse complement strand
TTTTCATTAGAGGGTCGTTACAACTGGGCGCGGGCGAAGATGGATGGTGATTACTACGATTTCGGACGGATTGATCTTGACGGATTTCAACTGATCGGCGGACTCGCCGTGCGCTTTTAGGGAGAGTGACATGAGAGCAGTGAATAGATTTCTTGGACTTTCGCTGTGGGCTGGCGGACTGTTTCTGGTAGCCCATGCCACCCCTATAACTGCTCAGTTGAGTGAGAGTGGTATGGACGCCAGATGGTTCCCTTTTATTGGCTGTTGGGAAGCGGTAGGAGCAGAGGAGGAAATCGGGCTTCTCTGCTTTGAGCCGATCGCTGAAAACGTCGAGGTAACTAACTACGTTGGTGGCGAGATAATGTCGGTGGAAATCCTCGCAGCAGATGGCGAGCCCCGTGAGGTAAGTGCCGAAGAGTGTGAGGGGTGGGAGAGCCTTGTTTTCTCTGAGGATGGCCGTCGAGCGTTCACGGTCACGGACTTCTTTTGTGGAGATTCTGAGGTTCGTGCCGGCACGGGTCTGATGACATTCCTGTCAGCAACCAGTTGGGCGGATATTCGAGCGCTCAACGTCGAGGGTGAGTCGGTTGCTTGGGTTCAAGAATACCAACTGGCTAGCCCTAGCACGCTCCGCGAATACGAGATTGAGGATCCAGTCTCAGGGCGCGGCTTCATGGTACGCTCAGCTCGCATGGCGGCTTCCGCGTTGATCACGATAGAAGATGTGCTTGAGGCGTCGGCTGTAATGGATGATAAGGCTGTTGAAACGTGGGTCGTCCTGCAGGGCGATGATTTACGAGTCGACGCTCAAGATCTCATGGTGCTCGCAGACGCGGGGGTATCGGAAGATCTCATAGACGCTGTGGTAGTGGTTTCTAATCCACAGGAGTTCATGGTTGAGGTCGGGTACGATGTGGATCGTTATGAGATAGATCCTTATCCGGTGCACTACCGTGGTTATATGTCGGCGGCCCGTTACTGGGGGCCAGCATGGGGAGCGGGCCGCTATTACGGGTATTCACCTTATTATGGCGGCTACGGTTATTACGACGGTTTCCACCGTTACGGATACTGGGGTGCGAGGCCTGGGTATGTCACTGTGATACCAAGACGCAACGCGGGTGGAGCCGTGTACCGTGATGGGTATCGCCGCGGATCAAATGGTGCAGGTGAAGGTGTCCGGCGACGGGGCTATGGCCCGGAAGTTACCGATCCTGGTCGAGCATCTTCTGATGGTGGAAGCGGTGGAACGACTAGGAGGGCAAAGCCAAGGGGGCGCACGAGTGGCGAAGTCTCTCCTCAGGCGAGCCGAAGAGCTCCGGTTCAGCCGGGGCCACGCACCTTTGGCAGTGAAAGAGCGGGTAGCCAGGGTGAAGCGACTCGCCGGATTGCAACACGGCGATCTGGATCGGAGTCGCTGGCGACCAATCGTGGAGTCACTCGTGTCCTTATCAGTCAAGAAACGATTAGGTCAGCGGCGCCGCAGAGTTATCGGCCGCCCCCTCCCGTGAATACCCGCACGCCTTTGCCCAGAGTGTCAAACCCTCGGATTCCATTAGCCAGCACTCGCCCAGCCCAGACACCCGTGATGTCGGGACCCGGGGCAAGAGTTCCGGCGCGCTCTTCCGGAGCAGTCCGAAGGCCTTCGGGTTCCAGATAGTTCATTTCGTAGGCTTTACAAGCATAGCAGGGCGGTGGTTTCTCCACCGCTCTGTTTTTTTGGCTATTCTGCTTACTTTCTTGGGGTATGAGTAAGCTCAGTGCATTGCCCTCTGAGGGCACCGACTTCATTCGACAGCAGATTCGTGCCGATCTCGCTTCTGGTCGGTATGGAGATCGAGTTGTGACGAGGTTCCCACCAGAGCCAAACGGTTACCTGCACGTGGGTCATGCGACGGCTATATGCCTGAATTTTGGAATAGCTGAAGAGTTTAACGGTCGCTGTCATCTTCGATTCGACGATACGAACCCGGACAAGGAGAATGAGGAGTTTGCTCGTTCGATCAAGGAAGATGTCCGGTGGCTTGGTTTCGACTGGGGTGAACACCTTTACTACGCGTCTGATTATTTCGAACGCATGTACGACGCTGCAGTCGGTCTTATTGAGAGGGGACTGGCGTATGTCGATTCGGAGTCGCTAGAGGCGATTAGGAAAGGCCGTGGCACAGTTACTGAGCCTGGGGTCCCTTCACCATATCGGGGTCGGTCGGTAGCTGAGAACCTTGATCTGTTTGAGCGGATGCGGGCAGGCGAGTTCAGTGACGGAGAGCACGTTCTTAGAGGTAAGATCGACATGAGCCATACGAACATGCTCATGCGAGATCCTGTCCTGTACCGCATCCGGCATGCACGCCATTACAGGCGAGGTGACGAGTGGTGTATCTATCCCCTCTACGACTACGCGCACTGTTTAGAGGATGCGTTTGAGAACGTCACGCATTCTATCTGTACGATCGAGTTCGAGAATAATCGTGAACTGTATGATTGGGTCCTGGAGAACACGGGGTTTCAGGAGCCGCGCCCACATCAGTATGAATGGGCGGGGCTCAATCTGGAAAATGCAGTGCTGTCGAAGCGATCGATCGCCCCGCTTGTGGTGGCTGGCGTAGTCTCGGGTTGGGATGACCCCCGGTTAGCTACGATCTCGGCCTACCGCCGACGCGGGGTTCCCCCAGAGGCGATCCGAATGTTTGCTCGTCTGGTGGGAGTCTCACGCTCAGGAGGGCGGACGGAGGCGGACAAATTTGATCACGCGATAAGAGAGGTGCTCAACTTTGAATGTCCCCGTGTTATGGCTGTGCTTGATCCGATCCGGGTCGTACTTACGAACCTCCCGGAAGGCCACGAGGAGTCATTTGAGATTCAGTCTTTTCCAGACGACGTAGGAAGGGAAGGGTTTCGCACGGTTCCCTTTGGTCGAGAAGTTTGGATAGAGCGGTCAGACTTTTCAGAGGACCCACCGAGAGGCTTCAGAAGGCTTGTTCTCGGCGGCGAAGTGCGCCTACGTGGCGCATATGTTATCCGGTGTGAAGAGGTTGTGAAGGATGATAAGGGCGTGCTCACGGAACTGAGATGCACGGTTGATGCCGCGACGCGTGGCGGTGGAAGCCCTGACGGACGTAAGGTTCGAGGAACGATTCAGTGGGTCGCGATCGATAGCGCTCTTGATGCTGAGGTGAGACTGTTCTCTGAACTCCTAAAGCCTCTCGACCAAGATCCTGAAGAGGATAAGGAACTGATCGAGCGTGTAAACCCGGATTCCCTCGTGGTGGCGAGCGAAGCCAAACTCGAGCCATCTATAGGTTCGGACAGTCCTGAGACCCGATATCAGTTTGAGCGCGCGGGATACTTCTGGAGGGACCCTGTGGATGGCTTGGGTGAGCGACTCGTTTTCAACCGTATCGTGGCGCTCAAGAGCACTTTCAGTACTAAAAGTGATAGAAGAGCAGCGCATGCTCGCGCTCTGGAAGAGAAGACTTCGGGCCCTTCAGTTAGGCCTCAGATAAGCGCCGCTAGACAGACTGCGAGGGAAGAAGATCCCCGCCTAGAGGAGCGCTTCATTCGATACCAGTCAAGCTACGGCCTTTCAACGGAGAGTGCTGATCTGCTCACTGGGTCTATTCAAACTGCTTTGTTCTTTGAAGCGGCGATGGATGCGAATGACGATGCGACCTCCATAGCCTCATGGATGGTGACAGAGGTGCGGGGCCTTTCAGAGGATGGGGATCTTTCAAAAGTAGGCTTTACCGGTGAAGCATTAGGTCGTCTAGTAGAGTTGGTGGGTGACGGCACTGTGAGTCGTCGGGCAGCCAAGGATGTACTACTACGCATGAATGAGTCCGGAGGAGAGCCGGACGCGTTAGTGCGAGAAATGGGACTCGAAACTGTCTCTGATACAGAGGCCTTGGGGATGATTATCGAAGAAGTTCTTTCTTTGCATCCTGAGGAGGCAGAAGAATATCGTGAAGGCAAAGGAAAGCTCATTGGCCTGTTCATTGGAGAGGTGATGAGGGCCACCAGAGGTGCGGCTGATCCCAAGGTTGTGGAAGGCCTGCTTCGGGAAAGACTGGGTTCATGAACATGCGTCTGCGGTTTGCCCCTTCACCTACCGGCTACCTGCATGTTGGCGGTGCCCGGACGGCCATATTCAACTGGCTTTTTGCTCGAAAAGAGGGCGGTGTTTTAGTCCTCCGTATCGAAGATACTGATCGGGTGAGATCCAGTGAGGAGCACACCAAGGTCATTCTCGATGGTTTGACGTGGCTAGGTGTGGATTGGGATGAAGGACCCTTTTTTCAAAGCGAGGGAGTCGAGCGTCATCGAGCGGATGCCACTAGACTGCTAGAAGAAGGAAAGGCGTACCGAGACTTCACTGACACGGCAGCTATGCGTTTAGAGGCAAAAGAGCGCGGAATGCATCCCAGTCGCGTAGTCCGAGAAAAAATGATGGATTTGGGGGCTGAGTCGGCTAAGCAACGGGCGGAGGCCGGCGAGCCCTTCGCCATTCGGCTGCTAGTACCAGATGGCGAGACGGTTTTTGATGATCTAGTTCATGGTGAGATGCGCTTTGGCAATGACGACATTGATGACTTGGTGATTCTTCGTAGTGACGGGACGCCTACGTACAACCTTGCGGTCGTTTCTGACGACGCGGATATGCGCATAACGCATGTTCTACGCGGCGATGACCATCTCTCAAATGCGCCAAAGCAGGTTCTGCTTTATCGTGCGCTTGGGTATCCGGAACCGGTGTTCGCGCATGTGCCGTTGATCCTGGGTTCCGATGGTCGAAAACTGTCCAAGCGCCATGGTGCTATGGCGGTCGGTGATTATGCCGAGGAGGGGATCGTGCCCGAGGCGATGATGAATTTTCTGGCGCTCCTGGGTTGGAGTCCGGGCGATGATCGAGAGTTGATGACTCGTGAAGAGTTGCTGGGCGCATTTGGGATGGAGCGCTTGCTTAAGTCGGCGTCTGTATTCGATATAGACAAACTAGAGTGGCTGAATGGCCGACATCTCGACGCGTACTCCGACGAAGAGCTAGCGAAATGCCTGCGTGATTTGTTGCAAGAGGACGATTCCTTCTGTTCAGGGTTTCTTGATGACGTCAACTGGCTTTCAGAGTTGCTCGGACTTATAAAGCCACGGGCTCGGAGGCTAGACCAGCTTGCAGAGCAGGCTAGACCGTTTGTTTGCCAGAATCTGCACTTCGACATGAAGGCTGTTGAAAAGCACTTGAATAAGGACCCAGGTGCCGCGATCAAGCGCCTGCAGAGTCTTTATGAAACATTCCGTGGGGCGGACTGGACGAGAGAAGAACTGGAGGTGTCCCTTCGTGATCTTGCTTCGCAGATGGAGGTTGGGGCTGGTAAGCTAATCCACCCGCTCCGTATCGCGCTGACCGGAAATATGGCGAGTCCGGGTATCTTTGACGTACTCTACCTCCTAGGAAGAGAGCGCTCACTGAGCCGCATAGAAGATGCTGTTGAGCGGATCAACTTACGCTGAAGAATCGGCCTGCTTGACACCGTTCTGAACATCACATTAGGATAGCCCGCAATCCCTTACCGGGTGCAGGTTTTGCCCCCCTCCTTGTAGGTGTGGATCGTTGGCTAGAACCGACTCAATTCATGAGAGCGAAATCCCGACTAAAAGTCGTGGAGTTCAGGAACTAACTGAGATCGAGCAGCAGATCCTCGACTACATGGTTCAGTACCTCCGAGCTAACACCTTCCAGCCCTCGATTCGAGACATTGGTGAGAGGTTTGAGATCAAGAGCACCAAAACGGTATCGGAATATCTCCAAGCCCTTGAGGCAAAGGGTTACCTCGAGCGTCATCCGTCGCGCTCACGTGGCGTTAAGATCCTAGGTGTAGACCTCGGTGGTGATGCTGTATCGGTGCCGTGTTTTTCATCGATAGCAGTTGGTACTAGCGGAGATGCTAGTCCGGAAACTCTCCTTTCTTTGGATCCTCAGTTCGGAAGCCGCGAGGGGTCGTTTTTAGTCAGAGCGAAGGCAGGTGAATTAGGCGTACTCGGTGTATCCGAGGGAGATCTTGTCTTGATTTCACCAGTAGAACTAGGCGAGTTGGAGGATGGGGCAGTAATCGTCATTGGGTCTAGCGATGCAGCGTCTTTTTTCCGCTTCTTAAGATCTGGCTCGTCATTCTCCTTGGAGGATCTGAAGCCCGGTGGAAGAACTACTGTATCCGAGCAGCCAGCTTTGACCGGGCTGGTGGGTCGCGTGGCCGGCTTCTATCGAAAGATGGACGAGGTCGGATCGCTCAATCTCACGCCTCACTAGTCAATTTTACGCTAGGATGGCACATAAGCCGTCTCCGTCCAGCCCACCTACCAACGCTAGTGCGTGTCCTGACGAGGTGTGGATGTCGATTGCCCTTGAGTGTGCTCAAGAAGGGGGATCAAAGGGTGAGGTTCCCGTAGGTGCCGTTGTGGTTCGAGAAGGAAGGGTGATTGGCAAAGGGAATAACCGCACGATTCGAGATGCGGATCCTACAGCACATGCGGAGGTGGTTGCTTTGAGAGCTGCGGCTCAAAGCCAGGGTGATTGGCGGCTCTCCGGCGCCACGCTCTACGTAACACTGGAGCCGTGTTCTATGTGTGCGGGGGCCATAGTGCTATCGCGGATCGCAAGGGTCGTGTTTGCTGCACATGATCCGAAGGCCGGGATGGGAGGATCACTTGATAATATACTTCAGGACAAAAGGCTAAATCATTACTGTGAAGTAGATTCAGGTATACTATCTAGTGAGTCCAGCTCGCTTTTGAAGTCGTTTTTCCGCCAGCGTCGGTGAACAAAGCCCTAGCATTCCTGGTGCTCCCGGTGTTTATCTCGGGATGCCGATTGGTTACGGTGGCCGCGGATCAGCCCGCAACATTTATAGGGGTTGATGTTGATTCGACAACAGTTGTGGCTAACTCGAGCCAACCAGCGCAGTTCGTGACACAGGATCCCGTTCGAACATTTGATGAGGTTCGTGCTCTTTGGGTAGTCCGCTTCACGATGACGTCGAAGGAAGCCATCCTGGGGATGATCGTGGAGGCGGAGCGTAGCGGGATTAATACACTGGTTATTCAGGTTAGAGGAAGAGGGGATGCCTTCTATAAATCGTCGCTCGAGCCACGTGGCGAGTCAGTGCGTGAGCCTGCTTCATTCGACCCTTTGGAATTTGTGATTCGAGAGGCACACGCTCGTGGAATAGCGGTTCATGCGTGGGTCAACACTCACCTCGTTTGGGGGCCGGCAGAGCTACCCCAAAGCCCCGACCATATCGTTAACGCACATCCGGAATGGCTTTCTGTGCCACGTGAACTCGGCCGGGAGTTGGCTGCGGTCGATCCGTTTGAGAGTCACTTTGTCGACCGACTCATTCAGTATGCTGAAGAAAATTCTTCTACGGTTGAAGGAGTGTACACCAGTCCGTCACATCCAGCAGTTCAGGACCATGTCCACGCGATTTGGATGAACCTCGCACGACGTTACGATCTCGATGGTTTACACTTCGACTATATACGCTTCCCGTCAGCTAGTTACGACTATTCAATCGGTGCCATTGACCGGTTTCGTATTTGGCTCCGTGGCCAACTTACAGAGGAACGCTGGGTAAAGCTTAACCAGGCACATGAATCAGATCTTTATGCGTTTGTGGACGGTGAGGAAGAACTGTGGAATCAATTTAGGCGCGGGCATATCACTCACCTTGTAGAGCGTATTTATCGGGATGTTAAGGCATTCAATCCACACCTCACTATCTCTGCGGCAGTGATCGCGGACACTGAGCTTGCACTTAGCGATCGTTTCCAGGCATGGCCTGAGTGGCTGGAACAGGGAATTATCGACGTCGCGGTTCCAATGGCCTACACGCGGGACCCAGAGCGCTTTCGTGAACTTGTCCGGACTGCTAGGAGTGCAGTACAGGTCCGCGAGAGGGTGTGGGCCGGTATCGGAGCGTACATGAACACGATAGAGGCCACCATCGGAATGATCGACATTGCACGTTCGGAGGACGTAGGAGGCGTAGTGCTTTTTTCCTACGATTGGGCTGTGGGAGAGGGGATGGGTGACCCCACGAGGCCGTTCCTTAGGAGCATCGCGGAAGCCCGCTTTGATCCTTAGCGCTCTTTTTTGACCACGGGGGTAGAGTGTTGCTTGTGACCTATCTTCAGACAGGACCCTCTCTAGTATGAACCCTCTTAGGACTGAGGATCGTGAACCAATACCCCGGCCGTGCGCAACAAGATCGCTAGCAGTATTACGCCAATAGCGAGCCCTGCAATTGGTGGCAGTCCGTACGCAGTACCAATGTTGCCTAGAAGCATAGAGAGGATGCCGACTGCTAGTGCATAGGGGAGCTGGGTTTTTACGTGGTCAACGTGATCACAGGCAGAAGCTGTAGATGAAAGCACGGTCGTATCTGAGATCGGAGAACAGTGGTCTCCCCATATCGCTCCCGCCAAGACTGAGGAAATACTTCCAAGCAGGATGGCGTCGAGAGCACCTCCTGGAAGCACATCTAATCCTCCTAAGCCAACAACGAGGGGTATCGCAACCGGTAGCATGATCGCCATGGTGCCCCAGGACGTGCCAGTTGCAAACGCCATGGCTCCGGATGTGACGAAAACAATAACGGGGATGAGCTGCACTGCTATCCGATCAGAAAGGATGGTCTGCAGAAACAGAGAGGTCCCAATCGCCTCAGTAACGGAACCTAGGGACCAAGCGAGTACGAGGATGATCATAGCGATCATCATTGATTTGAATCCTCCCACCGCCGCAGAAATGCATTCGCGGAGATTCAAGAGTTTCTGGCCGAGTGATAACGCAATCGCCACGACGGCTCCGCCAAATGAACCCCAAAGAAGAGCATTGTACGATTGGGCTTGTGCGAACACGTCTCTCAGTTCGGCCTCTGGTCCCGCTCCGGCGCGCCCCGTGGTGTATAGGGTCACGAGGACGATGAGAATGACGGAAAGCACTGGAAGAGCAGCGTTCCACCAGTGCTGCGGTACCCCCGACTTCGGTTGCATCTCTTCAAGCGCCGTGTCAATCGGAAGGGCCGCGTTGGTCGCATGCAGGCCCTTACCAGCGTTCGCCCTGACCTCTGCTTGCGCCATGGGTCCAAAATCACGCCCGCTTATCGAGGTCATGAACACGAATGCTAAAGCGAGCAGGGGGTAGAAGAGGTAGGGTATGGTTTGAAGGAAAATGCTGAACGGACTCGTCTGGAGAAGGACGCCAGCGGCTTGAGGTGTCTGGGCGGCAGCTATCGAGAGTCCGTCCCCTATGAGGCTGATCTCGTACCCAACCCATGTTGAGACCGGGACCAGTGCGGCCACCGGCGCGGCCGTCGAGTCGACGAGATACGCGAGTTTCTCGCGTGAGATCTTTAGACGATCCGTTATCGGCCGCATCGTATTGCCAACTATGAGGGTGTTGGCGTACTCGTCGAAGAATATGGCCATCCCCGCTAACCAGGTCGCAAGCTTTCCTCGCTTCGGGCTACTGGCCAGCGGTTCTACGGCCTTAACAATCCCCTGCGTACCGCCGTTTCGTGATACTATCCCGACCATAGCTCCCAAGAAGAGCGTGAACACCATGATCGCTGCGTGGTCGGCGTTAGCGACCGCAGGGACTAGGAATAGATCAACAAGCCGCCCAGTGGCCGTTAGCGGATTGAAGCCAACGACAAAAAAGGTTCCTAGCCACACTCCAGCAAAGAGCGCGGTTACGACCTCTCGGAAGATAAGAGCCAGTGCGATCGCCAAGAGGGGGGGGAGAACTGATGCCCATCCAGGGATGACGGGTGCATCGACCGTGAACGATTCGTTTCCGACGGTTACAGTGAGAGGTAGTTCTTCGGGAGAGCCGACTATCAGGCCTTCAGCGTTAGCTGATTCCCGAGGAAGAACGGTTCCACTGGAGAGTATTTCGCCAGCGTGGTTTCGTACCTCGAATCGAGAGCGCTCAGAGCCTTCACCGAGCACCTTTATATCGAACGGGATGTCGGAAAGGATCACCGCGGGTGCTTCTCCTTGGTTCTGCGCTAGAAGAGGGAGAGGCAATGAGAACGCGAATAAACCGAAGGCGATTGAGCGAGCGATGGTTGACAACTGCATGGATAACTCACTGGGGAAGACAAAGGCATCAGAACAATGGGGGGGCATGGTCTTGTTTAAAAGGGTTGCAGGTCGTTGACCCTAGAGGCGCTAAGGCCGAACTTTCCGCTAGCAGCCGTAGGTGGTCGTGTTTAGGTAAACCCGACCCCCTTTCCCCAGGAAAGGAACTGATGCCGACACCGAATCGCATCCGCGTCATGAGAGAGCCCGACGTTCGTCGGGCGGTAGCACGGATGTCTCGAGAGGTCGTGGAGAAAAACGGCGGCACAGAGGATCTGGTGCTCATGGGCATTCATCGACGCGGGACTCACGTCGCTGAGATGATCCGGGCTGAGATTGAACAGATAGAAGGTGATCACATAGAGACGGGCTCTGTCGACATAACGCTTTACCGTGACGATCTAGAGGTGGTCGGCCCCAGACCGATAATCGGCGCTACCGAACTTCCCCCTGGTGGCATTGACGACAAGTGCGTTGTGATCGTCGACGATGTGGCATTCACAGGTCGAACCTCCAGAGCCGCCTTGAATGAACTGAGTGACTGGGGTCGACCCGGAAAGATACTTCTCTGCGTTCTTATTGATCGCGGTGGACGCGAACTCCCGATACAACCTGATATTACCGGTCGGCAAATGCAGATGCATGAGGGTGAGAGAGTCGAGGTCCTTGTTCCAGAACTCGATGGTGACCTTGGCGTCGCTCTTATTCAGACGACCTCGGAGGATCCTTGACCAATACCGTTTCACCGCTAGGTAAGGATTTGATTGGGCTTGAGAAACTCAGTGCTGATCAGATCCTCCAGATACTTGATACGGCGGAACCGTTTAAGGAAATCTCTGAGCGACGTATAAAGAAGGTCCCGGTCCTGAGAGGAAAAACCATAGTCAACCTCTTCTTCGAAGCGTCGACCCGAACACGGGTATCGTTCGAGTTCGCCGAAAAAAGGTTGAGCGCTGATACGGTCAATATCTCAACGTCTGGTTCGTCCTTGGTGAAGGGGGAAACGCTAGTCGATACTGCGCGGAACCTAGAGGCGATGCGAATAGACATGGTCGTAATGCGTCATGGTGCTTCAGGCGCAGCACGTTTCCTGGCCGAGAGGATACCCTCCACCGTCATTAACGCAGGTGATGGATGGCATGAGCACCCCACACAGGGCTTGCTTGATTTACTCACGATGAGAGATCACATGGGGCACTTGGAGGGTCTCAAGGTCTGTATAGTGGGAGACATTCTCCATTCTCGTGTAGCCCGATCGAATATCTATGGCCTTCGTACTCTGGGTGCTGAGGTCGCGGTCTGCGGACCGAGAACGCTGCTGCCTTCGATGGTGGAAGAACTCGGGTGCCAGTTTTTTTCGCGAATCGAAGATGCAATCCAGTGGGCGGATGTCCTGAATATTCTCCGGCTACAGCTTGAGCGGATGCAGTCTGGATACGTGCCGAGTCTACGTTAGTACAATCGGATTTGGGGTGTGAGTTCCAAAAAGCTGGAAGCTGCTCCTAGAGACCTCTTGATCCTTCACCCAGGGCCAATGAACCGCGGAGTTGAGATTGATTCAGATGTCGCCGATGGTTCGCATTCTGTAATTCTCAATCAGGTCACCAACGGAGTAGCGGTGCGTATGGCGGTTCTATATCTGCTCGCCGGCGGTCAGTTAGATAAGGCAGAAGCAGCGAAGCGGGGGGGCGAATCATGAGTGAGAAGCTCATCCTCAAGGGTGGTCGAGTTATCGACCCAAGCCAGAACATCGATGGCACGCGCGATGTGCTTCTCGTAGATGGACGGGTGGCCGAACTCAGTTCCGCTCTGGCTACACATGAAGACGCTCAGTTGGTCGATTGTTCAGGATTAGTGGTGACGCCAGGTCTGATTGATGTTCATGTCCACTTGCGTGAGCCGGGTGGAGAACACAAGGAGACGATCGCAACCGGAGCGGCTGCGGCTGCGGCCGGTGGCTTTACGTCAATTTGTGCCATGCCGAATACCGACCCTCCAATCGAAGATCCTGCAGGTGTGGGGTTTGTAGTAGCTGAGGGGAAGAAGGCGGGGAAGGCGAGGGTCTATCCGATCGGTTGTATTTCGGTCGGCCGAGAGGGAAAACGATTGGCGTTAGTGGGAGAGATGGTGGAGGCTGGCGCCGTTGCGATTACGGATGATGGCAGTCCAGTGATGGACTCGGGCTTGATGCGGCTCGCCCTCGAGTACGCGCAGTCTTTCGGAATTCCAGTCGCGGACCACCCTGAAGACCTCACTCTGTCTGCGAAGGGGCATATGAACGAGGGTGTGACGTCCTCTCGGCTTGGTCTTGCGGGAAAGCCGAACGCATCCGAGGACATCCACATTGTCCGTGATCTAATGCTTGCGGAGCTAACCGGAGGTCACATCCACCTACAGCACTGCTCCACAAGCCTTGGCGTTGAAATGATAAGACAGGCCAAGGCTAGAGGGGTCCATGTAACCGCGGAAGCTTCGCCTCATCATCTTGTACTTACAGAAAAAGAAGTTGAGGGATATCGGACTGAGGCAAAGATGAATCCGCCTCTTCGGACGCAGGAGGATGTTGATGCAGTGCGAGCCGGGCTAGCGGATGGAACTCTAGACACGATTGCAACAGATCACGCACCACACCATTACGATGAAAAGGAAGCGGCGTTTGCGGATGCCCCGAATGGTATAGTGGGTCTTGAGACCGCTCTCGGGATAATCCTAACGCACGTTGTAAAGGAGGGCTTGATCGATCTTGCTACTATGGTGGATCGGATGAGTTGCCAACCAGCGCGCGCATTCAACCTACCCGGTGGTACACTAGCTGAGGGTGCGCCTGCGGACGTAACGGTGTTTGACGCAGACAAAGCCTGGACGGTCGATCCCTCTAGGTTCCTCTCCAAGAGCCGTAACACTCCCTTCACAGGTTGGTCCCTCACAGGTCGCCCGTGCCTTACGATCGTAAATGGACGTGTGGTTTGGAGCGTCTGATCAAAGCAGAGATGGACATGTTGGAAAGCAAAAGAGACCCAGGGGCTCAAGGCCTCCGGGTCTCTATGTTTCTGACTGAGGGTCTGTGTCGTCTTCGGAGGCCCTCAGGCCAGGGAGTTTACATGCCGGGTCAGACCGCTCTTTATCCTTGCAACCCTATTCGGGTGGTAAAGGCGTCGGGTAGCTGCACGGTCGAGGAGGGCGACTGCTTTCAAAAGGCTGTCGGCACCCTCGGTGGCACTTTCCGCAGAGCGGACCTGCTTGATGGCCGAGCGGATACGAGAGCGTTCCGCCCGATTCTTGAGGCGTGCCGCAGCGCTTAGATGCATACGCTTCTTGGCACTTTTGATATTCGGCATTTGTTGCGGTTAGTGCAGTTATTTCGTTAGGAAGACAGCTGAGAAAGCTAGGCGAGTACGTCTCTTGGATCAACTGGTGCGACTGTCGCGAGGTAGAGAGTAGCTTATTCAACTTATGGAAGCATTCATCCTTATACTCGTATTGATAGCCTCAGTGGTCGTGCACGAAGTAGCCCACGCTTGGCAGGCTCTTAAAGAAGGAGACAGGACTGCTGAGCAATTAGGGCGGATCACTTTGAATCCGATCCCGCACCTCGATCTGCTGGGATCCTTCATCGTCCCTGTTCTGCTCTACCTTTCCGGTAGCGGGATCTTCTTCGGATGGGCCAAGCCGGTGCCCGTAAACCCAGCGAATTACCGTGATTATGTACTTGGGGATATCAGGGTTTCTCTGGCAGGTATTGTTTCTAACCTCATTCTGGCCGCGATATCAACGGTCCTGATGACATTCTTAGTGGTGGCACAATCAGAGTTTGCCTTGCCTTCCGGTATGGCGGACTTCGCTTTTCTAACGCTTGAGTACGGCATCATGATCAACCTCGTGCTTGCCTTCTTCAATCTCGTTCCGATACCGCCCTTAGATGGGTCCCATGTCATAGCGCACGCTATGCCTGACAGGTTGGCCGAACAGTATCGTCACTTCGGGCAATACGGTATTCTGGCTCTAATGGGCATCATCTACCTTGTTCCGGGTGCGCTGAGACTAGTGTTCGGCCCGGTCTATTTCCTGCGCGAGATGGCGGACTGGTTCATACGGCTGTGGATTTGAAGATGATGGATCACTCATCGGAGCAGGAAGGTGGAATCCTGGTTGTCGATATCGAGCGGTTTCAGGGTCCACTCGATCTACTATTGCATCTCATTAGAACGCAGGACGTTGAGATCTTCGATATACCGATCGCGAAGATCACGGATCAATTCCTGCATGCCATCAAAGGTCTACGGGTCAGCGATCTTGATGGAGCTGGGGAGTTCTTGGAGATGGCGGCTACTCTTATCCACATAAAGGCACAGGTGCTTTTGCCGCGCTCGGCCGATGAGGATGAAGATGACCCCAGGGCTGAGTTGGTCCGTAGGCTCCTAGAGTATGAGCAGATCCGTGACGTGTCGCAAAGACTTAGAGCGGCAGAAGCTGATCGCAGTCGCCAGTTCGGGAAGGGGTATGTCCCTCCACGCCCCAAGAAGAGCCTTGATGAGGTCCCTTTGGAAACGGCATGGGAGGACGTTTACCAAGTCGCACTCAGCATTAAGACCCCCATCCCGGCGGAACGGCAGCACCGAATATCAAGTAGGCCAGTGACCATGGAGGAGAAGTCAGTCCTCATTCTCGACGCACTGAAAAGCGGCACCCGAGTTCAATTTGGGAAGCTCTTGGCGGATTTCAGAGATCGTTCGCATGGGGTAATGACATTTTTGGCAGGTCTTGAGCTGGCGAGGCGTCGGATTCTGTTTCTAAGGCAGGCTAGCCCGTTCAGTGAGCTTTGGATCTATCGACGAAACGAACGCCTAGAGGCAGAAGAGGCCGAAGGACCTGAAAATATGCTTCACAAACCAATGACTTCGCAGGATGAGGGAGGAACAAGAACGTGAACTCACACCAGATCGTTGAAGCTGTGCTATTCGCCTCTGACGCCCCGTTGAGCCCAGACGAAATTGCTCGCGCTGATGAGATGCTTGACGAAGATCAGGTTGAAGAAGCATTGCACTTTCTGCGAGCGGAATATGATGATGCAGCGCGCGCGTTTCAGATTCGTGAATTAGCTGAGGGGTATCAGATCCTCACAAGGGCTGAGTATGCGCCCTACCTAGAACGCTTCGACACGTTCCCAAGTCTTCA
>MDTE01172981.1_pt1 | contig 15312 bp, 5 predicted proteins | sample 811231 | NCBI WGS metagenome assembly MDTE01 (sample SAMN05326651, study PRJNA326480) | marine metagenome | isolation source: seawater | place: Indian Ocean: Red Sea | collected 2010 | reverse complement strand
ATGGTCGGTAACCTAGTTATAGTCTAATGGCAAGAACAGTACCAGGAAGCGGAGCAGCGATTGAGCCAGTATTCAACAGTACATACGGTGTTAAAGACGTATTTGTTGTTGCTGGTGGAACTGGGTATGATGTAAATGATCCACCTAAATTGACTGTTGCTAATTGTGGTACTCCTGTTCGTGATGCTGTGCTACGTCCAGTCATTAATAGTACTGGAGAAATTCAATCTGTTGAAATTATAGATCCAGGTGAAGGATACTCACCGTTACGATTACAGATTACAGGTCAAGATCTAAGTGCATTTGGTGCTAGTGCTGATCTATTTCTTAAAGAGGATGGTGGTGTAGATTATATCCAGATGAGATCTAGTGGTGATGGATATTTTGGTGGTACAACTGCACAACTAGTAGGTGGTGGTGGATCTGGTGCTGAACTAGTTCCCGTTACTGGGTTTGTTACTGGTCTATCACTAGAGAATGCTGGTAGAAATTATAATAGACAAGATGTCGCACTTGTTATCAATGGTGGTGGAGGAGAAGGTGCCACTGGTATTGCCGAAGTTAACGAGTTTGGACAAATAGAAAATATTACCATCAGTAATGAAGGTGAATTCTTTGAGACCCCTCCTATTTTACAGATCATTGGTGGAGGTGGATCTGGTGCTACTGCTGAGGCAACAATTAGTCTTGGTAAGATCACTAATATTGATATAACCAATCCAGGAGACGGTTACACAACACCACCTCAGATTATATTCACTAGAGATACCAACCTTATTAGGACTACTAGGAACCGTCAATCCTTAAACTCGGTTCTATATAATATAACTGGTCTAACCAAAGACGTCGCCGTTGATGACGTTACCATAAACGTTGAGACCACTAATGCATATCCTGGTTCTGGTAAAGCATTACTAGGAAAAGAAGTTTTCAGGTATACCTCTAAGACTGCTACCCAATTCAAAGGTATCAGTAGAGGTATTAATTTTAAATATGATCAGAAAATTACATTAGACAATTTACAGGATAATCCTGATACTGGAATAACTGGATATACGTTTAGTATTAATGATCGTGTCCGTCGTGTACAAGAGAATAGTGATAATAAGATTGCTATTGTATATGACTGGAGACCTGAGACAAGAGATCTCTATCTGGTGTTCCAGGTAGATGAACTAGCATTTATTGATGCAGGTCGTTCTCAGACTGACGCACAGATAGTTGCATTCGTTGCTGGTGTTGCAAGTGCTACTGGAACTGGTGTTGAACCTCACACTTTAGTTGATTCTGTTGGTGATGAGATTGTTTTATTCACAGATCCATTAGGTGTCTTAACAGATAAGAAATTTGAAGACGATGACGAATTGTCTGGTGCAGGTGACGGTATACCTGATCTATTAAATGCAAATACAGATTTTGAATATGAAACCAGTCTTGATGGTGGTTTAGCATCATCTTTATATGGTATTGAGGAAACCATAGGAGGACAGAACACTACTCTATTACAGGTAGGAGACAGTATATATGATGGTAGTCCATCCCAATTAGTTGCAACAGTACAGTCTGCAGGTCAATTAGGTGATGGTGAAGCACATACTGCAATAGTTAGAATTATTGCTAATAACTGGTCTATCCCTAACTTTACAGTTGGTGAGACTGTAACTGGATCTAGTTCAGGTGTTACTGGTGTTGTCACATCGTTCAATGCATCGCCGCAAGGATATGCATCTGGATACGTTGAGGTTGCTATGGGTACCATTACGCAGAATGGTTTGAACCACCAGTTCACGTCAAGTGACATACTAAATGGTGGAACATCTGGTGCGTCTGCAAACGTCTGGCAGGTCTCATATGACAACCTATTGAGAAACGAACCAGAGTAAACCTATAAATAAAGAGAAGGGAATTCGGTAACAATGGCTCTATTAACCGACCAATTTAGAATTTTTACTGCCAATAAGTTCATTAAGGCTTTGGAGGGACCAGATCCCATTCAGTCTGATACTGATGCTGGTGCTAGTAGAGATCGTTTGTATGTATTCATCGGTAGACCACAATCGTGGGATAACGAGAATAATCCACCCACACCTATTGATTCGTTTCAGGAATTTTCTGACGTATATGATGATATGATTTCGCTTAAGCGTGTCTTAGCGAATGATACCATTCAAGTTATACGTCGTGTTGACTGGACTCCACCCGAACAAACCACTGGTGGTTTGGGTTATGTTTATGATATGTATCGTCATGATTACTCCTCGACTAAAACAGCGTCGTCTGGTGCTACGAAACTGTATGACGCAGATTTCTTTGTTGTTAACTCGTCTTACCAAGTTTATAAGTGCATCTACAACGGGACAAGTCCTAGCGATCCTAACGGTAAACCTTCTACTGTTGAGCCTACTGGGACATCCACTTCAATTATCACAACTGCTGATGGTTACCGTTGGAAGTATATGTATACGATCCCTGTTGGTCAGGTATTGAAATTCTTCTCTAATGAGTATATGCCTGTATTGTCCGACACCGCTGTTGTGTCTGATGCTGTAGGTGGTGAGGTTGATACTGTTGTTATTCAGGCATCTGGTGCAGGATATAACAATGGTACTTATGAAAACGTACCTATCAAAGGTGATGGTACTGGTGGTCGTGTTTCTATTGTTGTTGATGGTGGTAAAGTTGTATCCGCTACTGTAACGTCTGGTGGTTCTGGATATACATTTGGTAAAGTAATCATTGATGAGATCAATGGTATTGGTGCTGGTACTGGTTCTGGTGCAGCAATTGACGTTATCATTCCTCCTATCGGTGGTCATGGTGCTGGTCCTTCTATCGAACTTGGTGCTTATCGTGTGATGATTAACACGAAGTTCACCTACGCTGAAGGTTCAGGTGACTTCCCAACTGATAACGATTATCGTCGTATTGGTTTGGTTATGAACCCTGACAGGTTTGGAACTACTGAGTTGGTAGCAGATCTAACGTTATCTGGTACTAATGCAGCAATATTCTCTCCAACGTTCACAGGTCAGTTCTCTACTGATGAGATCATTACACAGTCACGTACTGTTGGTGGTCAGCAAGTAACCGCTAGAGGACGTGTAATATCCTGGAACAATACTACAAAAGTTTTGAAGTTCTATCAGAACAGAGTTGACGGTGTATTCCCTGAAATTACTGGTAACCTGGTTGACTTCGAAGGTGGTAATGCCATTGTTGGTGCCACCTCTGGTACATCGGGTGACCCCGATATCAACTTCCCGATCATAGCAGGTTCCTCAACTCGTGTTATTAATAACACTGAGTATGACCTAGGTATGGCATTTACAAATGGTTATGCTTCACCAGAGATACAACCGAACTCAGGTGACGTGATTTACATAGATAATAGAAGTGCGATCTCTCGTGCTGGTGACCAGATTGAAGACATCAAGATCGTAATCGAGTTCTAGTTCAATGCCACAGAATACTAATCTAAATATTAGTCCTTATTTTGACGATTTCGATAAAAATAAGAACTTTTACCGAGTACTCTACCGCCCAGGGTTTCCTATCCAGGCTCGAGAACTCACGACAATGCAATCGATTCTTCAGAATCAGATTGAATCAATGGGTCAACACTTCTTTAAAGAAGGATCCATGGTTATTCCTGGTCAGATCGGTTATGACCTACAGGTTAAGGCAGTTATATTACAGCAGAACTTCTTAGGTGTTGACGTAGAGAATTATAGAACTCAAATTACTGGTCAGTTAATCACTGGTGTAACTTCTGGTGTTAAAGCAAAAGTATTATATTCAATTCCTGCTACAGAGTCAGAGAAAGGATACATTACTCTGTATGTGAAATATGTTGACTCAGGTGATACTACATCTGAAGAGTCAGTTAAAGAATTTGTTGCTAATGAGCAGTTATATGCTGAGAACGAAATAACATTTGGTACTACCTTGATCGAGGTTAGTTCACCATTTGGTCAGTTATTACCTGCTGATGCAACTGCAACTGGTTCAGTTGCCTATATTAATGCTGGTGTCTATTTCATACGTGGTTATTTTGTAGATATTCAATCAGCACACTTACTATTAGATCAGTATACAAACAATCCTTCTTATAGAATCGGTCTCGAAGTATCGGAATCTATTATCACTCCAGAAGATGACCCATCACTAAATGATAATGCTGCTGGATCATCCAACTATTCTGCACCTGGTGGTCATAGATTTAGGATTAAGTGTGCACTGACTAAGAAAGCAATTAATGATGACACTGATAAGAACTTCATTGAACTATTACGTCTGAACAATAGTAAGGTAGAGCAGTTAGTTAATAAGACTGCCTATTCAGAACTTGAAAGGACGATGGCACGTCGTACTTTTGAAGAGAGTGGCGACTATGTTATTGATAGTTTTGATGTAACTGCTCGTGAGCATTTAGATGACTTCTTTAATAATGGTGTATATCAACAGGGTACAACATCTAAGGATGGTGTCGCTGCTTCTGATGAATACCTTGCTATGGAAGTTAGTCCAGGTAGAGCATATGTCAGAGGTTATCGCACAGAATTTTTAACACCACAGTATATAAGTGTTCCTAAACCACGTACATTTGAAAGTCGTGAGAATGGTATTATATCTTTTGAATTAGGTCAGTACGTTAGAGTATATGATGTATTTGGTAACCCACATCTTACTGGTGATGGTGTAACAGATGCATATCAGACATTAGAATTACGTGATAACTGGCAGATCGCACCTCCTAATACTACCAACTATACAGATTTTACTGGTAGTGGACAGGGTAAGATCATTGGTAAAGCACGTACTGTACAATTAAAGTTTTATAAGACAGATACACAGTTAGGTACAGACTTCCATAACTTATATCTGTTTGATATTCAGATGTTCACTGCGATGAACTTCAAGTCAGATGTTACTCTAACTGACGGTGATTTCATTCGTGGTCGTACTACTGGATCCAGTGCATATGTCTTCCAGGGTGCTAATACTGGTAGCTACGGTACTAGAGATTATGTCCTACTCTATCAGGTATCTGGTAACTTCATTGAGAATGAAGTTGTAACTAGAGATGGTCGTGTTGTTGGACAGGTTGATGCTGTATTCCCATATGAATTACAGGATACACGTTCAGTAGTTGGTAGAAATGTTGGTAATGCTATTGTATTTGGTGGTAACTTAGCACTTAACGATCCTTATCAGATTGATTGCTATAACATTACTGTTGACCAGACTGGAGGTGTTGCTGCACACATTAAGGGATATGGTTCTAACTTTGGTACTGAACTACGTCCAGGTGAAGTTGTTCGTGTAACTGGTACTGATGTTACTGGTGGAACATCACTTAGAGTACGTGGTATTGATGATACCAACATTAACTTAAGTGCTGCTAATTCTGGTACTGGTGCAACAAATCTAATCTTTGACTATGCAGCACAGAAAGCATTGATTGACACTTCCTTGACTAAAGGTACCATTGCTGATGGTGACTATACTCAAGGTTCAGTTGTAAGATTACGTCCTTACCTATTCAATAAGGACTACCAGAATGGTGAACTGTCTATTGACTTACCTTATCGTTCGATGAGGTCACTAGATGACGAATCATTCTATGTTTACAGATCATTCGTTAACAAGGTTGTAAGTAATGGTGACATTACTATTACACTACCTGAATCAGAAGCATTTGCTGCTCTTGCAAAGGGTGACTTTACTATAACTATTGCTGCTCAATCTGGTTCTTCTTATGTTGTAGGACAAAACCTTGACCTAGACACACAGAACACAGCAGGAAACCTTACAGTTACCTTTGGTGCTGAACGTCAGTCTATATCCATATCTGGATTGACTAATGTTACTCAGATTCATATGAATGCATTGGTGTCTAAGAACACTGTTGCACGTAAGATTAAGACTGCATCTAAAATGCGTTGCTTGAAAGTTCTTAGAACTGATAAGCAAGATGATGTTCTGAAGTTTGGTCTAACTTATGGTGAGATCTACGGAACACGTATTGAAGATAAAGAGATTTCATTCGGTTTGAATGATGTCTATAAGATTCATGCTGTATATGAATCTGACAATGAATTTGATGCACAGATACCATATGTTGTTCTTGATGAAGCAACGTTCTTCCATACAGGAACCGTTATTATTGGTAGAACATCTGGTGCTAGAGCAAGAGTTATATCGTTTATTAACTCTACACTGAGATTATACAACGTATCATTAAACAATTTACCATTCATTCCTGGTGAGATTATTGATGGATATGATGATCAAGGTGGTAAATTAAATGCATTGATTGATGACGCTGATGGATCAGTTGTTGCTGGTGCAAGAAATATTACCAGTCAGTTTAAACTGGATCCTGCTCAGAACTCACACTATTATGATGTATCAAAACTAATTCGTGAACCAAATACTGCACCACCTACTAGAAGGTTGATGGTTGTATTTGACTACTTCCTACATGAACAAACTGGTGATTATTTCTCAGCACAGTCATACACTGGTATCCCATTTAAAGAAATTCCCAACTATAAGTTAGATGGTAACATTAACTTCTTAGTTGACACAATCGATTTCAGACCTGGTGTTGGTGAACAGGCATCTGGTAATGGAATCGTTACAGATCCATATTATGTAAATTGTAAGTCATTTGATTTTGATTCACGAGAATTCAATACCACTGGTGGTACAGGTGGATCAACAATCTTTGATATTATGCGTGTAGAGACGGACTTCCGTGCTGACTACACTTGGTATCAAGGTCGTATGGATCACCTATATCTTGGTCACAATAATGAACTTATTGTTGCCCAGGGTAAACCAGGAGATGATCTACTACCTCCTGATAAGGTTGAGAATGCCATGTTATTGGCAACAATGGAACTCAAACCATATTGCTATGACCCAGAAAGGGATGTAGTTATTAACCTTGAGCAGATTCGTCGCTTCACCATGAAAGATATTGGTGATCTAGAGCGTCGTCTGGGACAGGTTGAGTTCTATACTTCACTATCATTGCTTGAGGCTGCAGCAGATACCGCCAAAGCATATGACGAAAACGGATTTGACAGATTCAAGAATGGATATGTCGTTGATGACTTCACCGATCATACTGTTGGTGACGTCTTAAGTGAGGACTATAAGTGTTCCTTAGACTTTGCAGAAGGTCTATTACGTCCATCACACTATACAACTAACGTAGCACTGGAGTGGAATGAGTCTTCTTCATCTGGTGTTATTAAGCATGAAGCAAATATAATCACTCTTCAATACAATGAGTCTAAGATTATTGAGCAACCATATGCATCAAGACAGGAGAATGTAAACCCATTTAACGTGTTTACTTTCATTGGTCGTATCGACTTGAATCCTGCATCTGATGATTGGATTGATACTAAGCGTTTACCTGCTAGAGTTGAGAACGTTGAAGGTGACTTCTCTTCTGTTGCTAGAGACCTTAATATTGACCAGAATGGTTTTGCACCTATTCAGTGGCGTTCATGGCAGACTAACTGGACTGGAGAAACACTAACTTCTAGAACTAGAAACCTATCTAGATCTGGTAGATATGGTGTTGGTCGTCAGTTAGGTCGTGCAGGTCACGGTCAGCGTCGTCAAGGTTTATTCTACTTACATGAACGTCGTACGTTCCGTGTTGTTAATAACCAGACACGTCAAGGTATTAGAACTCGTGTTGTTCCACGTATTGATCGTAAGTCTTTAGGTGACTCTATACTGTCACAGACTGCTATTCCATGGATACGTTCTAGAAACGTTGGATATAAGGTTTCACGTATGAAACCAAACACTCGTTTCTATTCATTCTTTGATAATGTAAATGTTACAAATTATTTGACACCTAAGATTATTGAGTTAGTTAAGAACTCCTCTGCAGACCCAACTACAAACGAAACACCTTTCGTTGTTGGTGAAACTGTAATTGGATCAACTTCTGGGTGTCGTATAAAAGTTGCACTACCTAATGATGGTGGTCAATTCAACCCATACCTAGGTATTCAAACTGCTTTACCTGAGTCTTATGCATCTCAAACTGATATCTTGAATATTGATATCACTGCGATGGCAGAGACCAAGAACCCTAACTTCTATGGAAATATTCAAGTTGGTGAAATTCTTACAGGTCAGACGTCTGGTGCTAAGGCAGTTGTAAAAGATCGTAGAATTATTTCCAACAATGTTGGTGAGATTGCTGGTACGCTATTCATTCCTAATCCAGGAGAAGATTCAAACCCACGCTTTGCGACTGGTACGAGGACTTTCCGTTTCACTACGAATGAAGATAATAGCAAGTTACCTGGTACTGTTGACTCTTCAGCAGAAACCACGTACGAAGCAAGGGGTACATTAAATACTGTCCGTGAAAATGTATTGGCAGTACGTAATGCTGAAATTGTTCGTGATACTGTAAGTCAAGATAGAACTGTTGTTACAACCAGAACTGAAACACGTCAGGTTGGTTGGTATGACCCACTTGCACAATCCTTTATTATGGATGAAGAAGGTGGTATGTTCATTAACTCTGTAGAAATCTTCTTTGCAACTAAGGATAGTAATATTCCTATCTCCATGCAAATAAGAACTATGGAGAATGGTTATCCTACTGCAAGTATTCTACCTTTCTCTGATGTTACTCTCAATCCATTAGATATTGAGACTTCTGAGAATGCTGCTATACCAACGAAGTTCACGTTCCGTGCTCCTGTTTATATCAAACAGTCCACTGAATATTGTTTCGTACTTCTATCTGACTCTAACGAGTATAAGGTATGGATCTCTAGAATGGGTGACGTAGATGTCACTGGTACAAGAACCATATCTGAGCAACCATATGCAGGTGTTCTATTCAAATCACAGAACGCATCTACTTGGACTGCTGATCAGTATGAAGACCTTAAATTTGTAATGTATCGTTGCGACTTTACTCCTACTTCAGGTCAAGCAATGTTTAACAATTGCACCTTAGGTAGAGGTAATGGTGGTGTTCATAATCTTATTGAGAATCCAATTCTCACTTTGAGACCAAAACAAGTACTCTCACTACCTAATGCGTTTAGTGGTTCATATACAGTTGGTGCTAGGATTCTTCAGGATCCATCAAATGCACAGGGTACTGTTGTTGAATGGGATACTACTGGTGCTACTCCACTATTAACATTGAGTGATATCGATGGTGTGTTCGCATCTGGTTTTGCACAGAGTGGTGGTGGTTTCTATAACGTATTGAAATCTTCACAAGCAGAAGTGGTAATCACAACTTCTACTATCAATGGTACTGGTATTATCGTAGGTAACACAGTAACCAATGGTGGTGGTGCTGAAGGTGTTATTACATCATGGGAAGTAGGTACAGGTATATTGAAAGCAAACTACCTGAAAGGAACCTTTGCTGACACTGATACATTAACCACAAGTAATGGTACTACTGCAACTATCCAATCCTCTGGTGTTACATATACAGCAGGTGGAGATAGTGTAGAAGGATATCCTACTGCAACTCCTACATATGACTCTTCTGATAAAGAAGTTCTTGTATATCATAAGAATCATGGTATGCACGAGCGTTCCAACAACGTTTCCGTTGAAGGAATCATTTCAGAAATAAGTCCAACATTCTTGACATCAAGTCTTGCTGCTGATGCAACTACTATTGCAGTACAAGACGCATTGTCATTCCATCAAACCATTAATAACCTACCAGTTTCAACTACGAACCCTGGTTATATTAAGATTGATGACGAAATCATTGCTTATAGTTCTATTTCCTCAACAGGTCAGACTATAAGTGTTAACACAAGCGGTCGTGGTGCTAATAATACTACTGCTGTAGCACACGATGCTAACGCTTCTGTTATTTGTTATAACCTTGATGGTATACCTTTGATCGAATTGAACAAAGTACATACCAGCATATCCTGCCCATGGTTGGATAGTTACATGTTACATACAACCAGTGTTGCAACGAATGGTATTCGTGGTGGCGGTAAGGATGTATGGCATTCTCAAAATATTCAGTTTGAAACATTGACACCTAGTGTGTTAACAATGAATCTACCTGAAACCACCATACGTTCTTTAGTTAATACAACTACAGCAACCTCTATTGGTGATGGTTCAACAACTATAGACCAAGCATCATTTATTAATACTGGTGATTTTGTTGAGGTTGTATTGAATGATCAGAACCAATTTGCTGCTCCGCAAATGATTGCTTCTGAGATTAATGAGAATAACAAGATGGAGGGTGCTAAGTCCTTCAGTCTTCAGGTGAACTTAGCAACGGATAATTCTTTCTTAACTCCTGTTATTGACTTAGACCGTTGTTCTTTAATAACTACTACCAACAGAATCAACTACTGGCCAGGTGGATCAGCAGAGATCCCAAGTCAGGCTAATATAGATAGAGCAGGAGATACGTCTACTGATCCAACAGGTGATCAGAACGACGCGGTTTATCTCACAAGACTTGCTAGACTGTCTCAGGAGTCTAGAACGTTGAAACTTTCATTCCAGATTACTAGAAGTGCAAACGCATTCATCTATCCTTATTATAAGGTATTTACGTTTGGTTCTTCATCGAGGGCGGAAGACACAGATTGGACGGCGTTCCCCGAAAATATAAATTATGATACTACTCCTTCTGAAGAAATTCTATGGAAGGACTTTGAATACGAAGTAAATGGATTGAACTTTAACGCATTCCAGGTTAAACTGGTTATGAAGTCCAAGAGTCAAGCATCGGTTCCCCTCATTGCTGACCTTAGAGCAACAGCTTTAGCTACCTAAACTGTTCCCCTGAACCCTTACAGTGTTATTATAATTAGATTATTAGATCATGTCAAGCCTAGATCCAAAACAAGAAGGATGGATACCTGTTGAGGGTCATGAGCACAAGTATCGTGATCCCATATCTAATGCTATAATCAACACAAACGTTGATGAATACGCCAAATACATGAAAGCGTATAATTCTCGGAGAAATAAAGCCGAGGATTTCGACACTTTACAAAAGGAGGTTTCTGATCTAAAATCAGACATATCCGATATGAAAACATTACTCAAGCAATTAGTGGAGGAAAAACATGCCAGTTGACGTGACAGAACAAATGCCACCAGAGCAATTACTGGGGGATTTTAAAAGCAGATATGATGGTCTGATTAAACAAAATCAAGAATTGCAAAGACAGATTAAACAAAACGAAACTCAAGCACTCAAATTACTTGGTGCTATTGAAACCCTCGAATATTTACAACCTCCTCAAGAGGAACCTCCAGAGGGGGACTCTCCAGAGGGAACTGAATAGAGTCCCATCTGGGACTCTTTTTTATTGTGCATATAAATAACAAAGAAGCATGGTACAGCTGGCACATCATCGGATAAAAAATGGCAAATAGAATCCAATTAAGGCGTGACGGTGCTCAACAGTGGGCGAACGTTAACCCAATACTCGCTCAAGGTGAAATCGGGATCGAGATCGATACTTCACGTATCAAAATCGGTGATGGTGTAACCCCTTGGAACTCTCTGAAGTATGAGAGACCAATTGAAACTGAGTCCAACACTGCAAATACACTAGTTAAAAGGGACGCTGACGGTAACTTTGCCGCTGGTGCTATAACTGCGTCTCTTATTGGTAACTCTGCCACTGCTACTCGTCTTGCCAATACTAGATCATTCACCCTTGCTGGTGACATGTCTGGATCTGCTTCATTCGATGGTTCAGCAAACGTAAACATAACTGCTGAATTGAATTATGTTACGTCTCTACCACACTACGATTCTAATAACCTATCTGCCACAGGTACCTATACACAGTTAACTATTGACTCTCGTGGTCGTATTATTAACGCTAATAACCCCACGAGTTTATCTACCTTTGGTATTACTGACGCACAACCATTAGATGCAGACTTAACATCTCTAGCAAACATGACCACATTTGGTCTGATTTCTAGGGAATCTGCTGGTACTCTTGTCAATAGACAGATTACTGGTGGTGCTGGACGTATTATTATATCCAATGGTGATGGTCAAGCATCAAACCCATTAGTTGATCTTGCTGATACTGCTGTTGTTGTAGCACAATACAACCCTAATGGTAACCTTGATCCTTCCCTGATATCAATTGCAGGTAATGGTAATGAGACTGTTAACACCACTCAGATAACTCTTGACCGTTATGGTCGTTCAACACAAGCATTAACAATTCCTATTGCTACTGCTAAAGAGGGATCTACCTATGCAGCATTTGATAACGCAACTGCATATGATAGATTTGCTATAGTTGAAACAAGTGGTGCTAGGGTATACCAGGCTGCTATAAGAGATATTGGTGCAGGTTTAGGAGAACCATCACACACTGATACTAGTGATACAGGTGGATGGAGATACCTTTGGACTGCACAGATAGAGCAGAAAGGTCTTGCATCTTTTGCTCAAGAAGATTTTGATGTTACTGTTTGGGATGGGACCAACAACACAATCGGAGGTCATGTATCGATCTCTGAAAATGCAATAGAGAATTCCCAATTACAGTCAAACGGTCTGTTGATGTTCACAGACACGGCTGCAACTGAAACTTATGTATTAGACAAAGAGAGAAACGTCTATAATGCATATCATGGTTTAACTAAAATTAATCACCTCAACATCAATAATCGTACGGGTGGTTCTGCTTTCCGAGTAGTTGGATATGATACAGGTGAGTATCCATATCAACCTTCTATTCTATCTCAAGGAAATAGTTATTCTGCTCCTGCTGCTGATGATGCTAATGGTAATGGAAGTGCTACAAGTGGTTCATCTCTTACTGGTGCTGTAGATATTAATCTTGACACTACCTTATCTGGTAATCTTACACTTGATGTTTCTAAAGTAGATCAGTTTATAAAGAGAACTAGTGGTAACGTTGAATTTGCATTAGAAGTCAATGAGAATGACAATCGCACATTAGCAATTAATGCTACTAATGCTGGTGCTGGTGATGCAATCATCAATATTACTTCTGATCAAGACATTACAATTTCTGCGACTGACGTAGATCACCGTGTCAATGTTGAGGACTATCACTTCCAAGATAATGTCCTGTCAACTACCAACTCAACAATGGTACTTGACCCTAATGACGATGATGACATTACAGGTCTAGTTCAGATTCGTGGTGACTTACAAGTTGACGGTACAACTACTACAGTTAATAGTACTGTAACTACTGTAGATGACCCAATCATGACATTGGGTGGTGACACTGCACCTCTTTCATCTGATAGTAAAGATCGTGGTATAGAATTTAGATATTATCAGGCTTCTTCTGCCCGAATTGGTTTCTTTGGATGGGATTCAGATTATGCAAACACTAACATATGGTCTGGCACTGGTGGCTATAGGTTCGTCGTCGATGGAACTAACACCAATGAAGTTTTCTCTGGCACTGACGCTCCTATCATTGCTGGAAACCTCGCGCTCACAACTAACACAGGATCAACTAGCACAACTACGGGTACTCTCGTTGTAACTGGTGGTTTTGGTCTTTCTGAAAATGCTAACATTGGTGGTACTACTACCATTGCTGGACAGACTGAGGTTAATAATAACGTATTATTCAAGGCAGATAATAAGTCCTTCAATATACAGACTGCTGGTGGTGTAGATAAGTTTACTGTTGACTATGACAACGGTAATACAGTTATAGAAGGTACAGTTGATATTCAGTTAGAGACAACTATTACTGATAACTTAATTGTCCAAGCAGATAATAAGAAATTTGATATTCAGACTGCTGCTGGTGCTAGTGTATTTGATGTAGATACAGACAATGGTAACACCCATACAGATGGTACTCTTGATGTAGATGGTGGAGTAACATTAAACAGCACTTTAGATGTTGATGGTGGAACTACTCTTAATAGCACATTAGACGTCGATGATGATGTAACGATTCACAACGACTTCTTATTAGACACAACTGGTAAGACATTTACCATTACTAATGGTAGTACTCAGACATTCCAGATTACCAGTACTAATGGTAATACAGATATTGAAGGAACGGTTAATGTAGGTGGTGTCAATACATTTGAACTTACTACAGACCTTACTGTTGATGCTAGTACTTCTGAGTCAGATATTACAGTATCCAATATTGGTGCTTTAGATGTTAAAGGTGGTGCAAATATAGACAAGGATGTAAGGGTTGGTAAAGATCTTTATGTCGCAGATAGAATTATTGTTAAGGATGCTGGTACAGCACGTACTGCACCTTCATTATTGAACAACGTAGACATCAAGTACCGTCAGTATATTGGTTCTTCTACTGCACACAATGCAACATTTGCTGATGATGCAGATGCAAACTTAAGGGTTGCTGGTGGTGCTGGTATTGTTCAGGATTTACATATTGGTGATGACCTTTATATTGGTAAGGCAACAACCAATGAGAACGTTGAGTTCCAAGTATTAGGTGAGTCTGGTGCTACTACAATTGGTAGGGTTGGACAGGGTACTGCAACTGATGGTTCTTTGACTGTTCACGGTGACGCAACATTTAATCGTGAAGTCAATATAACTGGTTCACAGACCACAATTGGTGACGCAGATACAGATGCACTCACAGTTAATGCTACAAGCACATTTAACGGTGATGTAACTCTTGCTGCAGGTAAGAATTTAGAAGTAGGTGGAAACACAGTAGTCGAAGGTAATCTCACAGTTAATGGAACTACCACAACTATCAATTCTACTACTCAAACTTTAGATGATCCTGTCTTTACTTTAGGTGGTGATACTGCTCCTTCACAGGCAGATGCAAAAGATCGTGGTATTGAATTCCGTTATTATGATGGATCTGCTAAGATAGGATTCTTTGGATGGGATAATACTGCTTCAAGATTTGCACTCTGGCATAATGCTACTAACTCTTCTGAAGCATTCTCTGGAACTCGTACTGGTATTGATGCAGGTAGTCTTAAACTGTTTGATACCACTGCTGCAACTAACAACTCAACTGGTGCTCTCATTGTCGGGGGTGGTGCTTCTGTTGGTCTTGACCTATATGTGGGTGATGATCTCGTAGTAACCGATGATGGATCATTTGGTGGTGACGTAGATATTACAGGTACCCTAGATGTTACATCTGATTTTGCTATCAATAGCACTAAGTTTACCGTTGCTTCTGCAACTGGTAACACTGTCGTACAAGGAACCTTACAAGTAGACGGAAACGCTACAATTGGTAATGCTTCTGGTGATGCTCACATTGTTACAGGTACAGT
>MDTE01145431.1_pt1 | contig 15314 bp, 13 predicted proteins | sample 811231 | NCBI WGS metagenome assembly MDTE01 (sample SAMN05326651, study PRJNA326480) | marine metagenome | isolation source: seawater | place: Indian Ocean: Red Sea | collected 2010 | reverse complement strand
TTTTTTGTTTAGGTGGTAAGTAGTACCTTTTGAATTATTGTGAGTAAAACCCATGATTATAATTTTTAATTAATAATTAAATTTACTAGATAAATATAGAAAAAAAACAACTTATATCTAGTAAATCATAGCTTATATTCATAATTGTTAATAACTCGATATTTAAAATTACTAGAGAAGAAAATGTTAAATGAATTATCTGACTGTAGACAAAAACAATAAAAAACTAAGCTATTAATTATCAATAAGTTATGTAATTTATTTATAAATTCACATTCTTAATTCAGAAAAACAAAACAATAATTTTCGAATTAAAAAGTTATTAAGAAAAATATAATTTTAACAATAAAAACTAAATTTGTCACTAATAAGATTAAGATTATTATGCAAAATCATTCTAAAATATTACTCATTTTACTAATAACTTTAAAGATCTGTAGTAACAGCTACAGTCAAAAATACACTGAGAAATATATAAAAGATGCGTCAAAGGTTGCAGAGATATGGTTAAATAATATGGACAATTACAATTTCGATTTAACTTATAAAATGATGGATAATCAAGTTAAAGATATTTATGACTCTTTAGCATGGTATGGCTACTTTAATGATCTTGTTAGTGAATTTGGTAAAAAAGAAAAGAAAAGAAAAATTCTTTCTAGAGAATTCAAGAGCAAAATTGATGAAATTGGTAATGGTTTTTTTGTAGAAATAAATTATGAAGCATTTTTTCAAAAAACTAAAAACTTCAAAGAAACTATACTACTTAAGCAAAATGATAACAGCGAATGGAAAGTAATTGGTTACCAACCCATCTGGGATAATAAATAATTATCTAATTAGATTAATAAATCCTGAAACGCTCTTACTTTCAGAAATCCCATAAGCCTTGTAAAATATTTCATAAGCATAAATCCCTGATTGTACTTTAGTACCATCATTTGCTTTACCATCCCATTCCCCCATCAAATAATAATTATTAGATCCGTCGTAAGAGGAGCAATTATTATTTACTGAACTAACTAACTTAATTTCATTCGAAGTAAAAATAACATCGCTACCCCAGCGAGAATAAATTGTAATCTGAAACTCTTCAAAACCTCCGACACCAATTACATAAAAATTATCATTGCAAAGATCATTATTTGGTGTAAAAGTTGATGGAACATGTACCTCAGTCTCTGGAATTACACACACTTTAACTATTGAAGAATCTAAACAATCACCTTCGTTGATCAGAACAAGTTTTACATTAAATATTCCAGTATCAATAAAAGTATAAAATGGATTAACACCATAAATGTAATTTTCAATTTCTCCATTGTCAAAATCCCAATAACTTTTATCAGAAATTTCATCTATATTCAATAAACTATTATCAATAAATTGAAATTCAGATGATAAAATTGATAAACATTCATTTATGTTTGAAAAAAATGAAGAATTTAATCTAGAGTAACCAGGAATTTCAATAGTTGAAGTTTTAAAGCATTCTGATTCTAAATCGATAATCTTTAAATCATAATCAGTTCCAACATAATCAACTATACTATCTAAAAATGAAGGCACTTGACTATCCCACTGAAAATAGTAGTTTCCATTTGTATGCATATCTACTTTAGCATAACCTTTCTGTCCATAACATTTGATATCTGATGTCTCAATGCTATATTCTATGTCATTATGCACATAAACACTAAAGTTAGCAGAAACATCTTTTGAACAACCATCTGATAATAATAAATTATAACTAGTAGATTTTGTTGGAGATACAATATGCTCAAAGCTGTTGCTTAAACCATTATCCCAACTAAAAACATAATTTCCATCTCCGCCTAATGGAAAAGAAGAAATTTTTAATTGTTCTCCAACGCAAATTGTGTCTTTTGACTGAGAAGATATTACTTCCAACAGAGGTCCAACATTTACTACTTTATCAATAAATACAATACAGTCTCCTGTACCATATTCATATCTTATATTATGATAACCTTCTCCTGCAAGAAAAGGATTAAAAATATTTCCAATAATTCCATTACCATTTAATATACCACCAGTTGGTGATAAATTAATAATGATACTAGTATCATTATTACAATAAAAACTATCAAGACCTGAAATACTAAGTATTGGAGAGCTATAAATAGTAACTGTGAATGTATCTTTACAACCAAAAGTTGACTGATGAATAACTTCATATTTTCCAGTATCTAATGAACTAGGTGAAAATAGTCCAGATGAACTATTAATTATTCCGGATCCAGTCCAGAAACCAGAGTCTAAAGATGAATTTAAAAATACATCTTTAGACTGAATACAAAACAATGAATCTAATAATTTAGCAGACTCAATAACACTTACTTTAAAACTATCAAGACATGTGTTAGCTTCATATTTCAAATAGTGAGATCCTTTACCAGCAATTATGGGATCGAAAAAATACTTATTATTTTGATTTATTACGCCAGAGCCTGTCCAAATACCTCCTGATACATTGACAGGTATATTTCCTAAGTTTTGAAGTCCTTCATTTTTACAAACATCATATGAAGTAATTAAAATATCGGTATTTACAACACTAATTGTAATTGTATCTCTACAACTATTATTTTCGTAAACAACACTATTTAGTCCATTTGCAGATGATGGATCAAATGTTCCATTAGATGTATTTGTTATGTAATTTCCTGACCAAACACCACCAGATGGTGAGCCTACAAGATTAAATGGGTTTTGGGATGGACAAATAATAGTATCTGAGCCTGCACTAATCTCTTTAACAAAAAGTTCTAGCGAGTCAAAACAACCCTCTACTTTATAAACTAATTTGTTTATAATTTGATTTGAATTATCTGAAAGAAAGAAACCATCATAAGTGATAGGCCCTGACAAAATACTTACTTTATCAATTGCTACATCTCCTTGCCAAGCAGGTCCGTTAGAACCATCACCTGTTATCACTCTAAATCTAATTAATAGTTCTGAGGAGTTATAATCTGATAAATCAACAAAAACTTCGTTCCATTGATTTCCCATATCACCATCTTTTCTGTAGTAATCTAACAGCCATGAAGAACCATTATCAATTGATAAATCAACTGAAAAACTTCCTTGACCTTGTCCGAATTTATGTAAAAAAAAGTGAAGAATTGGATTATTGTATTCTGATAAATTATAGCAAGGACTAATAATGCTGGAGGTTTTACTAGGATGATTGTTATTAGACGCTTCAGTGTAAATATAAAATATATTATCATAAGCAGATGATGGGCCAGTGTTAGCAGATCTTGTTCTATTAAAATTTAAAGACCAATCAAAGTCATTATTTGGATCATGTAACCAACTAGACAGTCCATATTCAAAACTTTGAGAATATGGGTAATTTAAAACTGGATTGTTACAAGTACTAGCAATAACTGGATTTTGTGGCATGAATGTCCATAGACCACCAGCTGGAGAAAAGTTTAAAGGTAAGCTTCCAGAGTTTTGACAAACTGTGTCATTAGATTGAATTTGCATAGGTGCCACTGTAACATTTAATGTATCTGTACATCCACTTGGTAAAATATATACAGCTTCAATATTTCTTGAAATATTTCCAACATCAATATCTCCATTCTGCTGCAAACAAATACATCCTGACCAGGTTCCTCCTATTGTTGTATTTGAGGTATTTAAATTAAAAATTGGAGCATTTAAACAAGCTGATATATCTGGACCAGCATAGACTTCAATTATGTTTACTGTTGTTATATCAATACAACCATTATACTCATATGTTAAATCAAATGACCTAGGAGGTAAACCAAGAGTTGAAAAAGTACCATTTCTAGAAACGCCAGTTCCTTTCCAAAAACCACCTGTTGGATTTGCAACTAAATTGATAGTAGAATTTGTCTGACAAACATCAACATTAGATTGTACTGTGGGAGGATTATTAACAAATATTGTGATTGAATCAATTGCTTGAACAGAAGTGCTACTATCATTAACAATAAGATAATATGTTGTTGTAGAAACGGGACATACATTTATAGAGCTTGTATTATTTGAGAAATTAGTCCAGCTATATTGATAAGTAGTTGAATCTCCTCCGCTAACATTAGAATATAGATTTACACATTCACCCTGACATATTGTATCATCATCACTAGCGATAAAAAGTTCTAGAGGGCAATCATTAATATAAAATTGTTTTCTTGGATTTAATTGCCAAACATATTCACATTCATCAACGAATGACATATTGAAATTTAAATTATATAATCCACTTTTATCTAAAATTTGACTAAAATTAAGTTCAATCTCATAAGTAGAATCATTGAAGCAATTAACACCACTGGCTGTAATAGATGTGGAAGTCGGACCTTGGAAAACAAAGTTTGTTGTTAAAACAGAATCACAATGGATTTTTTGATCAAGTGTAATATTTAGTGAAGATATGCTACAACTTGGTGTTGAGTTTATCAAAATATTTGGAGTAATTGGTAAAGTTGCCTCAGAAGTCCAATTTAATTCAAATCCATCGGCTGCAACGTTCATATCAGAAACAAAAACAATGGTAATACATCCTGTTGAAATAATCTGAGGCGGGGTATTTCTTCCAGAAAAAGGACCTGCTAAAATTCCTGAATTGGTGTCGGGTCCGTCATAAATTAAAAGGAAATCATTAATTGGTTCTGTATTAAATGATAAAAAATCAATAGTTACAGATAGTGAATTATTAGGACAAATAGTAAAAATATAGTTTTCATTGTGTGCATACCATCCAGAGTTTAATGTATTTGCCTCACTATCAGTCAAACTACCATTACAATCTGTTACTGTCTGATTAGACATAGAATATTGTGCGAAAATGTTAATATTTGCTGCAATGAATAAAATAGTTAAGAATAACCTGATCATCTACTAACAGTTATTGAACTGGAATTTATTGAGTTACTCCAATTTCCACTTTGATCTTGAATTCTGATAGAGTAACTTAAAGTTTCACTATTTCCATTTCCAAATATAAATGGAGCATCAACTTCAATTAGAATTTCTCCAACTATTGAAACAATTTCGTTCGGAGGATTTATAGGTTCTAAGTGATAAAAATCACTATTACTTAATCTACTATCTTTAATTTCTAAAGACAAATAATCAGGATCATAGAATCCTAAAAAGCCTTCAGGATGCTCGTAAGAAATACGAACATTTATATTTTCTTGAAATTCAGTAATTTGTGTTGGCTCTGTTGACAAATGACTTATTTTAAACTTTGTATCATTATTTTCTTTATTACATGAAAAAAAAATAATTAAAAGAAATAGATAATTAATCAATCTTATCATACAATAGTTAAAGTAAAATGTTTAATGATTTGATACTCACTTCCGTTAGAAGGAATTTCAACATTTCCATTAACGTTATCGTTAACAAAAATCTTTAAAAAAATTATATCACCTACTTCAAATTCTAATAGTTCAAGTGTAAATTTATGATAAAATTCGTCTGTTGTACTTTGATAAAACCCTGTTTCTATTAGTGGATTTGTTTGAACAATTAAATCATGAAACGGCTCATTTTCAAAATTTAATATATTTTTTGAATACTTTAATTTATTAAAAGATAGTTGATTTGGTAAAAGTAGATCGTCAATAACGCTGAAATAAATGTTTACTGATGGTAAGTTAGAGGGAACATAAATTGTACCTCTTGGCATATTTCTTGTTAGAGGACTTAAATCTCCGGGTGCGAAAGCGATACAGCCTCTCATTTCAGGTACTTTATTTGGCTTGACAGGGAGATTCCCAAAAATATCTTTAGCACCAGAATCAATCCAACTTTTTATATTTTCAATGTATTCTTCTTTATCATTATGCCATATATGTTCAGGGTCATATTCTGCTGATAAAGGCATTTTTCCAGATTTTCCATCAATATCAACCAGTAATCTTTGATACATTATTGACATTTCAGAGTTTCCAGGTAAAACTCTGTATTCATATGTGTTGTTTGAATCATTTTTTATAATTGGCTGATAAATTAAAGTATTATATGAACTTTCAATTGTTCTAAAATCTGGTTCAAAATTACCGTCATGACATCCTGAATTAGCACAGGTTGGTAGAAAAATATTATTATGTAATGCAGAAAAAGACGATGGATCATTAAAATAAACTGAGTCCTCGTTAACATTTGTAATTAAACTATCATTATCATAAGGATTTATGAAATCATCTTTTTTACATGAAACAAATATTAAAATTAATATAACTGTAAATAGTTTCCTCATTATATTAGATCAAAAAAAGATTGATTTCTAGCTATAAGTCCAGTCCTGACAACATCATCTTTAAATCCAAGTATTTCTGCTATAGTTGGAGCAATGTTTACTATGTCTCCAACTCTATTATTTTCATCTCCAACTACTAGATTTGAGTCGATCCCCGGTCCAACCATCATATTAAAAATTCTTCTTGCATTAGAATCAGAATGATCATAACCAAAAAAAGCGTTAGCATCTTTAATTCCGTTAGGATCCTCATTTCTACCATGCTCGGGAGCAACTATCATTGCTGTATTACCTGACATTTCAGGTACTTGGTTTTGAATAAAGTTCCACAAATGACCAACACCATGATCTGCCCTGTGCAAACTTCTCAAATAAGAAGAGAAATTTCCATGACATCCATCAACATTTGATAAATATATGACTGTTAATGTTGGTTTAAATCTCTTAATAACCTCGCATGCATAACCAATTGTTTGCAAATCAGAACTATCTGAAATTGGTGGAAAAGCCACAGCCCCACTATCTTTCTTCTGAAAGATATCTTTGACAAATTGCTTTATTTCTATTTTTTCTTCGTCAGTGTTTCCAATATTTGGCAGAGATGCACCTTGAGAATACCAAACATTATCTAAAAAATACTTCATTTTGTACATTGGGTCTAATTCCTCTTCAGGATGGTATACTTTGGCATTTTTTAGTTGTTTATCACCACTATTACCAAAAGTAACTATAGGAGCTAAAAAATTTGCACCATATTGAGAACCATAATCACTATGAGTACTATAATCTAACAATGGAATTGAATTACCAATACCGTTACCTATAAACCATGTTTTAGTTGCTTTTTCACCTGTTAGTCTTCTTAAATATTCAAAAATTGTAGGAGTTAAAGGCTTATTTCTTAAACCTTGACTATACATGTAATTTCCTGTCAGCAAAGTATTGACTCCAGCATAATGGCCAACCACTGATGCATTTACCTCCTTAAAAAAGGTACCTTGCTTTTGTAAAGTTTGAGATAATAGTTTAGGAATGGGAGTATCTCCATTTACATTTCTAGTAGTCCCATATACTATTTTATCATTTGGAAAATCACCCTCAAGTAAATTATACATTATATTTCCAGAACTGGGATAAGACTGACTATCGTCTAGATATCTTTGAAGAACTGATTCTTGTTGCCTAACACCTCCAGCAAAAGCAACAAACACAACATGATCAGCCATCCTACTACCACTTGATGCATATAGTCTTCCTGTTGGTAATATAAAGGGCATTGATATTGCAGCACTTCCAATTAGAGTCTTTTTAATAAATTTCCTTCTTTTCATATCTAATAATTTTAATAAAACTGATACTCATTTGATAAAGCGAAAGCCATATATACTACTTCAGAAGAGACATTAGGATTTGATTCGAAAAAATCTAAAAAAAACTTTCTCTCTGCTTCTGTGATATCACGAACATAAAATCTTTTATATGTCTCTTCTATAAAATAATTTAGATCAGCCCTCATAACTGAATCGGCTGGAATTGTAACATCTTCGCTATTCATAAAACTACTTACTACGATTTCGTGAGCAATTTGCTTATCTCCTATTGATTCTATGCAATTAGCTATTTCAACTAATTCATTTGATGATAGTGCAGTTTGAAACAAGTTAGCATATAATATTGAAATATATTGCATTGTTGATTTCAACTTATTTTTATTGGCATTATATGAGGAGGAATTAATTTGATTAATCTCAAATATTGGCTCCTCTCTATTGCATGAGAAAAGAACAAGGATGAAAATTGAAATTGAAAGAATTTTAAAAGTGCGCATATTCATCAGTTTTCATAATTTGCCTTTGAACATATTGAAAATCTCTATCAACGAAAAAACTATTCATTAGAAAGTCAGTTTCTTGAGTGTTAGGTGTTCTTGCCAACAAAGTTAAATAAGTCCAAATAATGACACCTTCATAAAATTCTCTTGTGTTTGAAATTATATATGTAAAACCCTCTTTATCGTTAGCTGAAAGTCCAAAAACAATTTGTGATGTATTATCTTCAATCATTTTGTAAACTTCATCAAACTCATACTGAGTTGGATATCTGTAAAGTAAGTTATCAAATGAAGCATTAACAAAATTGAAAGTATTCATATTAATTTTGTCATATATGGGATTATTTATCATTCTTCTATGAACCTCATTTATATCAATAATATTGTTCATATAATCATATTCAGATTCTAAAACTAGCGATAGCATATTAAATTGTAAAAGATTTTTATTTGCTTCTAACATATTTCCAAGTAAAGAATCATTTCTGTATCCTCTGAATGCATTATTTCTATCTCCATTTATTACAGAATTAGCAGCTCCCTCTAACAACCTAACTTTAAACATTTCATAAAGCCTATGATAGTAAGCTCTTTTGTATGATGAATCACCAGCAACATAAGATGTGTCGAATTGTAATTTATAGATTAAACTATCTCTGGAATCCATACTCACATCGTTGTCTCTTAAAAAGGTTACATCATTAGTCATTTCATCATCAACAGGCTCTCTACCTATCAAATCTATGTATAAACGATTAACATAGTTCTCAAGCAAAATTGTTGGAATTTCTGAATAAACAGGAGGATCATTATTTTTGATTATATCAGTATCTTTTGTGCAAGAGAATAAAAAAGAGAAAATAAAAAAATACTTTAGTTTTTTCATCTCACAATAATATTCTTCTTGACTGAATAGTGAGAGTAATTAATTTCTAATATGTAGAAACCACTTTTTAAATGCAAATTGTAATTTTCAGAAAGATTTTTTTCCATTTTTATCAATTTTCCTGAAATATCATAAACATTTAAATTAAACTTTTTATCAAGATTAAAAAATATTTTGATATCACCACTGCTGGGATTTGGAAAAACCATAAATCCATTTTTGATTTTATCAAAACTTGAAACCTTGCATGAATCAATATTGACAATAACTTCACCAAAATTGATGCAACCAGAACTATCAGTTGCCTCTACAAAATATTTAGTGCTAATTGATGGTGATTCTTTGATGATATTTGTCTGCTTTCCATTTGACCAGTTATAGTTGGTATAGTAACTTTTCAGTTCTAAAATAATTGAATCACCAAGACAAATATTGGGAGGATCAGGAGTGGTGTTAATTTTAAGTTGACCAACGGATACCTTAAAACATTTATTGTCAATGCACCCTGATGAGTCTTCGGCAGAAACACAATATATTCCAATAGTGTTAATAGATAAAAATTGATTAGTTGATAATATTTGAGTTGGATTAATCTGATTATACCATTTATAATTTACTAATGGCAATGAAATTGAAGAAGGTGAGGCATATAACATTGATGGAAAATTACATGCTATAGAATCGCCACTAATTTCAACTTTACAAGGTGGTAATGGTTGAATCAAAGAGCATGAGTCTCCCGGAACAAGGTTTGGATTAACAGGTCCCCAATTAGTATTTCCATCACACTGCGCTAAGCAGTCATTTGAATAAACAATTCCATTACATGCACAAACTGGAGCATAAATCATCGGACATGGACAAAATGGTCTAATCAATAAAGAGTCAATACAAGTCTGTGTTTGAGCAGATGAGTAACTCATCTGCTCAAAAAAAAGTAATAGTAAAAATATTTTTTTCATAAATAGTCTGTTAGCATAAATATAAGAAAACTAATTAAGAAATTTAAATTGTATTATTTACTAATGCTTTCTCACAAAAACAGGTTCTGATGTTGTTGAGTGATCATTTGAAAATTTATACCCATCAGAGCAAAAACCATTAAGGTCATCAAGACTACTTGCTTTTGTCTGTATAATATATCTTGCCATCAAACCTCTAGCTTTTTTTGCATAGAATGAGATAATTTTGAGCTTTCCATTTTTTTCATCAAGAAACTTTGGAACAACTATATTATTAAATTTATCTAAGTTAACCACTTTGCTGTATTCATCTGAAGCAAGATTAACAAGAATTTCTGATGAAGATATTTCATTCATTAGAAAATCATTAACTGAATCACCCCAATAATCGTACAAGTTCTTGCCGTAATCTGTTTTTAGCTTTGTTCCCATCTCAAGCCTGTAAGGAAGTATTCTGTCGAGAGGCTTTAAAATTCCATATAATCCACTTAAAATTCTTAGATTATCTTGAGCGTAAAGTATATCACTATTACTTAAAGTTTCTACATCAAGACCTTTATATACATCACCTAAAAACATAAAAACAGCATAATCAGAATTTCCATTAAATGGAATTTTCCAATTTTTAAATCTATTATAATTGACTTTGGATAAGCTTTCACTAATGCTCATTAGCTCAGAAAGATCATTGACTTTATACCCTTTCAGAATATCAACTAAGTTTTTTGCTTTTTTTTCAAATCTAATTTTTGAAAAATTGAAGTCTCTTTTTGTACATTTATCTGAAAGCTTTTTGGCAGGAGAAATAATAATTTTCATTGAAGTAATGTTATTTTTGCACAAATTTACCAATAATAGTGTACAAAATAATAGCTAGACATAAACTTTTATCTCTCCATTTTATGGTTTTGATTCTTGGTTTTACTGGAATCTTTGGTAAGCTCATATCTTTAAATACCATTGAACTAGTATGGTATAGAATGCTAATAGCATTCATAACTTTATTAACATTTTTAGTATTTAAAAAAGAATTAACAAAAATCAAAAAAAAAGATTTTTTTGGGTTAATGTTTGTTGGCTGTCTTGTTGCAATACACTGGTTCTTTTTTTTTGAATCCATAAAAGTTTCTAATGTCTCTGTAGCTGTAGTATGTTTATCAACAGCTTCTTTTTTTTCAGCTTTGATTGAACCTTTGTTTCTCAAAAGAAAAGCCAAATTATATGAATATATATTAGGAATTATTGTTTTTGTTACATTATTTTTGATGTTAGAGGCTGAGATGAAATATACTATGGGTTATGTTTACGGAATTATTGCCTCATTACTTGGAACTTTATTTACACTACTAAACGCAAAATATATCAACAGATTAGAAGCTTCCAAGATTACAATGGTTGAAATGCTAGCAGGAGTAATTATTTTTTCAATATTTATGATGATAAACAAAAGCATAGGTATTAATGATTTAAAAATAGATATCAATGATTTTATTTATCTTTTTTTATTAGGAACAATATGCACAGCAGCTGTTTTTGTTTGGATGGTTGAGATAATGAAATATATTTCACCTTATTCTCTTATAATGGCAATAAATCTAGAACCCATTTACAGTATCGTGCTAGCACTAATAATTTTTTCTGAGTCAGAACATATGAATTTATCATTTTACATTGGTGCCTCAGTGATTATATTAGTTGTATTTATTGAATCTTTTTTGAAAAATAAAATTAATTCATGAAATTTGTAAAAAAAATATTATGAGATTTATTCTTTTGACCTTATTTACTGTAATTTCTTTCACATCTTTTTCAAAAGGCTATAAAATAAATGGAGAAGTAAAAGGTTTAGTAGACACGACAGTATTGTTAGCTTACTATTTTGGTGGTAATCAATATGCTAAAGATACTGCTTATTCAACAAATGGAAAATTTGTATTTGAAGGTGAAAAAGAACTTCTTGAGGGAATGTATTTAATAGTACTGCCTAACCAAAAATATTTCGATGTAATACTTACAGAACAAAATTTTAGTTTTAGTACTAACATTAACAATATTGTTGAGAGTATGACATTTAAAAACAGTGAAGAAAATTTTCTTTTTTATCAATATTTAAAATTCATAACAAATAAACAAAAAAATGTTAGTCAACTAAAAAATCAATTGGCATCTGAAAAAAGTGAATCCAAAAAATTAATTTTAGAAAAAAATATTGAGAGTATTGATGAAGAGGTTTTAAAGTTTCGGGATGGTTTTATTGAAAAAAACTCTAATCTTTTTTTTACCAAAATAATTAAATCTACAATTGAAGTTAGTATACCTGAATCTCCAATGGACTCTTTAGGAAATCCTGACAAAAACTTTCCATTTAGATTCTACAAAAAGAATTTTTGGAATAATATTAATCTTTCTGATGAAAGGATGTTAAGAACACCTATTTTTCACAATAAGATGATTCAATTTTTAGATAAACTAACAGTCAAAAATCCTGATTCAATAATCAAATCAGCTGATTTGTTAGTATCTAAGATTAAAAACAAAGATATCTTTAAATACGTCGTTTCTCACATTACATCAACATATGAAAGGTCTAAAATTATGGGAATGGATGCTGTTTTTGTACACATGGTAGAAAACTATTACATGCAAGATAAATGTGATTGGGTTGATGAAAAACAACTAAAAAAAATTGTTGAAAGAGCTGAAAAGATTGCTCCAAACTTAATCGGAAGAGTTGCACCCGAGTTTGTAGATGTTATTGGAAGACCGTTCATGAAAGATCCAAACGGAAAAATATATAAACTTTCAGATACAAAATCAAAATACACTATACTAGTATTTTATTCACCTGACTGCGGACATTGTAAAAAAGAAATACCAAGAATAAAAGAAGTTACTGATTCCCTAATATTAAATGATATTGATATTAAGGTTTTTGCAGTTACAACTGAGTTCGATAAAGAAGAATGGGTAAAATTTATTAATGAAAAAAACACGAAAAATTGGATCAATGTAGGAGATATACAAAAAGATGAGGAAGGAAACCCAATGGCAAGTAGTGACTGGAGAGACAAATATGATATTTATTCAACCCCTGTAGTATATTTGTTAGATTCAGAGAAAAAAATTCTAGCAAAAAGAATTTCTTACGATCAAATAGTTGAAATAATTGATATTAAAGAAAAGCAATTAAACAAAAACTAAAGTAGATCCTCCATCATTAGAAAGATAGTATCTCAAACTAAATTCATTGAGAAGATTGTGGATTTCTTTTTTTAGGACTCCCATTCCTATCCCATGTACAACAAGAAACTCCTTGTGATTAGATTTTAAGATTTTATTTATTTGTTTCTCACAATAATTGATTTGAATTTTAATTATTTCTTCATTTGAATATTTAGAAAAATCTTCTACTAGTAGCTCAATATGTAAATCAATTTTAATGCTACTTGTTTTTTTTATTTTTTCTTTAGAAAATTTTAATGAGTTGGTTTGCTTTTCATGTTTTGGTATTTGACCATATGAACTAACTTGATTAAAATTTTTATCTATGACAATTATTTCGGAGGAAAGTTTAATCTCATCGAAGCCTTGTGAATTAGTTATTTTAATTTTTCCTTCAGAAATAATTTCCTTAATTGTTCCTGTGTCAGTTTCATTTTTAAAAACTACGAAATCGCCTATTTTCATTAAAAATAAATTTTATGAAAAATTACATTATTTTTTGAAAATTCAAACGTTGGAGCAGGAATCTTTACAAATGAGATTATTTTGACTAATTTTTCTAGAAATTTATTTTCTATATTAATTTTTGAAAAATCAACATCAAGAGATAAAAAATACTGTCTATATGCTGTTGAATTGTTTGAATTATTAGCTTGAATCATATTATTAGCTCCATAGCCTATTGCAACATTTAACCACTCAAAATTATTGTTTGAGGTTATGTTTAGTAGCTCTTGTAAATTGAAAGTAAGCCAGTATTTTTGAGCATTATAATCTTTAAAAATAGCTTCAATTTCATTATTCCCAAGCAAGCTTTTATTTTCAACTCTTATCTTGCTTGGAAAATAGCTAAACTTTAAATTTATTTTCTGAGAATCAAAAATTAATTGTTGTCCAATAAATAAAATAGATCCAGCAGAATTAGCAAAAAAATCTCCATATGAAGCTCCCCAATCAGAGGAAAAACCATCCAAAATTTCAACTGCTGATAAAAAAATTGATCCTGACAAACCACCGTATAAAATAGATGTCATGTCATCATATCCTGCCCATTTAAAAGAATTGTATCCATAAATTCCAAGTTGATAAGATGTAAAAGCATGACCAAATTTGTCCATATACATCCAATTCTTATTATCGTTAATAAAATGAAAATTTGATCTGGGGTAATCACTATACCAAAGTTTATCTAAGAAATAAAGTGATGATGCATAAGACAAAGAATATGTTGTTTTTAAAAAGAGTTTTTTGTTAACTTTAGCTTTGTCTTTCAAAAGTAAATCATTTGATGAGAAACAAAAATTAGCAATTAATGTTGCTAATATTATAATAACTATTCTAAAGAATTTCACTTTGAGCACTTTCTAATATTTTAAGTGCTATTTCTTTTGTTGGAGCTTCAGAATAAAATCTTAACACTGGCTCTGTGCCTGAGGGTCTGATCATTAACCATGTATCATCATTAAAAAAGAATTTGTAACCATCTGTTTTTTCAACTTTTTTAACAATGAATCGACCAAAGGAAGTAAACTGATCATTTTGACATTTTTCTATCACAACTTGCTTCGTTTTATTGTCTAAATGAAGATCTATTCTCTCAAATGAAAAACTTCCAACAATTTCATAAACTTCATTAATTAAATCATCCAAGCTTTTACCAGAGCTAGCCATATACTCAAAAAGAAGTAGACCAATCCAAATACCATCTCTTTCAGGTACATGGCCTTTTATAGCAATACCTCCAGACTCCTCTCCCCCTAACAGAACATCTTCTGTTATCATTTTTCCGGCGATATGTTTGAATCCTATTTTTACTGTTTCATGCTCAAGGTTATAAAACTCACATAACTTTCTAACTTTAACAGAGCAAGAAAAGGCAGTAACTACTTTACCACTCATCTTTTTATATTTAACGAGATAATGAATGACTAGAAGAATAATATGATGAGCATCAACAAATTCTCCTTTGCTATTGTAAAGCCCAATTCTATCAGCATCACCGTCAGTTGCCAGCCCACAGTCAATTTTATTGTTAACTATAAATTGAGAGAACTCTGATAAATTTCTGTGAATTGGCTCAGGAGCAATATTGCCAAAAGATGGATTCCAATCACAATGCAAAAATTTAGCATTACT
>MDTE01184051.1_pt1 | contig 15317 bp, 16 predicted proteins | sample 811231 | NCBI WGS metagenome assembly MDTE01 (sample SAMN05326651, study PRJNA326480) | marine metagenome | isolation source: seawater | place: Indian Ocean: Red Sea | collected 2010 | reverse complement strand
CAAAACTGAAGAAAGATATCGTCGAAAATTATCATCATTTAGAATATGTATCGGCGCAGAATTCTTACTATGAATTACAAGATCTTTTACCCCTAGGATGTTGTACCATGAAATACCCGTATCGATCGATCTATGATCAATATTGGTCAACCTTTTACTGTAAAAAGGCAATCAACACGGACACTGATTTATTGTCCATTCAATTCACTTGAAAAAAAAAATTGAAATTTTAGCATTGGTTGTTGATGAAAAAACCAACAAAGAATGGAACGAAAAGGAAATGAACGAATGACGACTCCTTACCTAACAAAGTACGAAATATCTCGTTTGATTGGGACACGCTCTCTATGTCTTGCTTTAAATAATAAAAAAAAGGTAGATACATGTTCCTCCGTCGATAGTTTGGAAATTAGTAAATTAGAATTGCATGAAAAAAAGATTCCGTTACGAATCCGTCGCCATTTACCCGATGGAACTTACGAGGATTGGAAATTGAGTGAATTAATTCAGTAAATTACTTTTTTTTTTATGAAAATTGAAAAAAAAAAAATATATATAATTATGAACACTCAAAAATGGACGACGATATCTTTGAAAAACAGCTACAAACAAGATATTTGATTTTACGAATCCTTCTTGGTACTTTGGAAAAATCACTCAGCAGTGTCGAGGATGACTTGCAATTCTACACAAAATATAATTACTCCAAAGAAGCGTTGCAAACAGAGAGTCGTCGTGAAAAGATAAAGCAGGAAATTTCCCACTATCACAGGAAATTACATCAAATGTTTCCGATATAAGGCTCGAATCGGTAAAATCCGAATAAAAAATGGAAAGTCTACAAACAAATTTCTATTCTGTTGAAATTGGAATATGCTCTCATGTCGGGTTTTTTCAAATTCCGTGACTGGATATTGCTTGTTCCATTCTATGATTGTTTTATAGGACATGACATCTTGTTCCAAAATGCCATATGTAAAGTAATAATATCCTGCACTACGAGCAATCATACCACGCCGTTCGAACGGGGGTTCGAAAACCCCACGCTTTGTATTTTTACGACAATGTGCGTGTTGTTTTGAGCACGTGTTTCCCAGAGCGTCCATATGGATTACTGAATTGGCATCGGAGAGCATATCAAATCGGTAATGTTGGCGCTGTGAATTTAAACGTGCGTTAGATAGAAATAATAAATGCAAATCATTCTGAGCTCGTCGATCAGCCCCATTTCGTTTTATGACAGACTTTGGTACAAGATGTTCACAGTTCGTTGGAACAGATATTGTATGATTTCCATAGATAAGAAATGGAGGTTCTTGTTGTCGTAACCAGTTTTTACATTTTGAATAAGATAACGTATGTACTGGTGGTCGATAAAAGAGAAATCCAGTGTAAAGTATCGTCCAAAATTTTACATACATTTTTTTTTATTGTTCAAAAAAAAAATATTTTATGCATAGAAAAGTATACAATGACAATACAAAAATATAAGAGAGCAGAGTAAAAGAAATATACCTGCTATACGAAGAAATCTATGCTCATATATTACGTGACCGATAAAGCCTACATTGAAAAAATATATAAAAATAAAAATAAGTCTCACATAAAATGGAAAATATATTACATTTTTTTTTGGAGGAAACATTTGAAACTCAGTCTGATTTGCTTTGGCGGACATGTTGCAAAATATTGATGTCAAAAATACACCAAAGAAGGCGTTCAAAAACCATAACGTCTTGTTTTCTGCACAATATTCAATAATATTCTCATTGGTTGGCTCATCATCAGAAGACTGAGTTTCCGTTACTACTTCAGTTGCAGTGGTAGTTTCTTCGATTTGATTAGTGGATAATTTTTTTCGTATGATAGAGATCGAAATCAGTGTTATTGAACATATCAAAAGACTAATTGAATAAAAAATATAATTGATTTTTTTCATTTAGTAAAAAAAAAAAAATCTGAATGACAAAAACTTTTTATTTATTCATCGCCACGATTTTTGTTTTCTTCGTAAGTATCTGTTTTTTCATATATGGACTTTTTGATCCTGGCAATAAATTCATTGATTTCCATATTGAAAAAGAGGACGAAATAAAAGATGAAACCACACAGCCTCCAACGCAACCTCCTCAAATGGTTGCAGTAGAATGTCCACCAGGTGTTATTCTATTTACAATTTGTTGTGCACTGCTTTTTGTATTGATATTGAGTTTTTTTGCAATGGACTATACTTATTCTTATAGTCTTGTACGCTACCCAACCGACACAATGACTTCATTTTTGAAGGGTACTCATTCTTTTGTTGAAAACTATATAAAACCATTTTTCCCCTTGATAGCGATTGCACTCATTGCACTGTCGTCGATTATTATTCATGGAAAAAATACTTTACATGCTGCAAGTGTAATTTTATTGACGGCTACTCTTTTCATTTATTTTGCCATAATACATCATAATTAGTACCGTAACACAACAAAAAGAGTACCCTAATACTACAGAATATATGAATCTAAACAAGTACCCTCTTTCTTTTGTGTTTGTTGGAGACACGAGTCTCTGTTATTGGGGATATGAACTGAGAACTGCAAGACCAACCCACCTGTATGATTGAAATTGGATAAACCCATGTTTGGTACACGGTATATCAAAGGTCCATTGATGAATGATATGGGGTCTTTTTTAAAAAATCGTTGAGTCGTTCCATCTAACATCGGAATAGAAACAGAAAAGCCATTCCAGAGATCAGAAAGTTCAATGGAAGAATGGTATTCTAAATCAAGTGGGTTCGTGGATGAGACTGTAAAAATCGAGTGTTTCTGATAGATAAAACGAACACGAATATTTCCATAATTATCATTATTTTCGATTCGGTCTCCACAATTTTCTAATAAAATGCATTGTCCAGACGAGACTCCTTTTGGGATGGTAACTTTTATAATTTTTTCTTCTTGTTTCAGAATGGTAGAATTTGCCTTTTTTCCACTTCCATGACACAGTGGACACATGGACATCGTGTGCGTAATGATACCAGGTCCGAACGACATGGGTTGAAACATTTTCCCTTTTCCGTCACAATTCTTACATTCCACGGGTGCACCAAATGTTTTCTGATAATGACGATATTTGATTGTTTTTCCGTAATATACTTCTTCCAATGTGATGGGAACTTCAATCTCTTTTGGAGGAGGTTTTGATGGTACATTCGTCTGAAAAAAAGAACCAAAAATATCGTTACCCTGAAAGATATTTTCAACAATATCATGAAAGTCTGGTATGGTTACATCATCACATGTTCCAAACATGTCATATTGTTTTCGTTTTTCTTCATTACTTAAAACATCATATGCTTGTGAAATTTTTTTAAATTCTTCCTCATTCCCTCCTTTATCTGGGTGATGTTTTACAGCAAGTTTACGATAGGCCTTTTTGATATCACTGTAAGAAGCATCTTTCGAAATGTCTAACAAGTCATAAAAATTGGGTGTGCTTGACATTTTTATTTCTATTTTTTTTTTTTTAAATAAAAATGTTTCATTCCTTGTTACCTATTTTTTTAATGCATCTCACTGAAAAAATAAAAACCTTGGGAATTGGTGGAATCTTTTGTATCATGATGATTGCTTATCTTATCGAACAATTGGGTACGTCTTTTCTTACGGATTTCTTACTACAATTTAGACTATACCATCGTTTTCAAAATAGCATTTCATTGTACGGAATACGATGCTATGATCGATATGGTTGTAAAAACGAAAAATATGCAACAACGGCGACACCTGGATTTGTAGCAGTAAATCACTTCTTAAGTAAAGAATTACGTGATGGAAATATTCTCAATTTAAAATCACTTGTTGAAATTATGTTTTCGGATGATAATGCAAAACCAAATTTCGATCTGTCTTTCCAAATGGGTAATAAATGTACAGTTAGTGTCAAGAATAATCCAGAGTGGAAAGATGTCTTTTTTCAAGTTTCTGAAGAGGGTATTCACCGAAATCTTCAAAAGAACCATAATGTGGATGAGGTGACTCGTATTGAACTGAAAATAATGAGCAATCGAATAAGTACCGCATCGCTGATGAAGAAATGTGAAAAATTATACAAAGAATATGAGGATAAAAAACAAGGCAAGACAATGAATGAACTATTTCTTTGCTCTCATTGCGGGTTGAACAAAGACGGAACAAATGTCGAATATGATATTGTACCGTTCCATACCAATTGTAATATGGAAAATTTATACTTTGAAGAAAAAGACAAAATTATGAAATATATCAAATTTTTTCAATACAATAAAGATTGGTATGAAACTCGCGGGAGACCCTACACTCTTGGTATTTGTACTCATGGTCCACCAGGATGCGGCAAAACCAGCTTTGAAAAGGCATTGGCAAAGCACCTGAAACGACATTTAATTATCATTGATTTTGACAAAGTCAAATCAGAAAAGGAATTGAACCAAATCTTTTTTAGTGAAACAATTGGACCTTATCGAATTCCTCATGAGAGAAGATTATACGTGTTTCCTGATATTGACAAAACAACTGATATTCTATACAAAGAACAATTTCAGCGTCGCGACGTACTGGATGGTAAATTTATGCAAAGTATCTTACAGACCATTCACAAAAAAGAAGAACTAGGGGAGGAAACAAAATTATTACAAGAGAAAACAACGCTTCCGAAAAATTCGAATATTAATTTGTCTCAAATTTTGAATATTTTTGATGGTCTACTGGAACGAACAGGTCAAATTTTTATCATGTCCGCAAATCATCCTGAAAAATTAGATCCAGCCATTGTTCGTCCTGGTCGAATCGATTGTATGGTAGAATTTCGTGAGTTTAATCTCGAATTACTGAAAACGTTTATTGATCAGTTTTTTGATCAAGAGTCGTTTTTAGAACAATCATTTTATACCAATCACTGTTCAGAATTAAATTATAAATTTTCTCCATCAAGATTATTTGAATTATGTATTCAGGCGGAAGATAGACCCCGTGTTCTGGAAAAGTTATTAATTACCTCAAATTAACAGAATACAATATGGTAGTACAATTCTGATTTTAAATCGCCACAGCATTGAAATGTACTACTGGCATCATTATATTGCCAAGAATAGGCTTGCGCCGATGAATTTTTATAAATGGAAGCATAATTGGTACCCAATGTGGAAACGGGCCAGTCGGGTAAAGACGATGACCATCGTATACTTTGATTATATTGAGGCCATTGTGTATCATTTTTGAAAAGAAGAGTGTGAAATCGAGATTGGGGATCTCCTGCACCCAACGTGGGACATGCATTCTCGATACTACAACCTGGATTTTGATTCGGTTGGTAGGGTGAACAGGAAAATCCTCCGTCGCAACACACTAAATTTTTAATCGTGTTGCTACCATAAGCTTCGTGTCGGTATCCACCCCATGCTGGATTCGTTTTACAAAAAGTAGAACCACATTTTTTTTGCGTATGTGTGAATTGGCGAGACCATTGTATTGTTGTTTTGGAAGGTAAGGATACGATTGGGTTTGTGATGGATGGTGGACCTTGCACATTGTCAATATAATATCCAATCCATCCCTGATCGACAGCTTTACAAAGGGAACGACAGCCAATCACCTTGCGTATACATTCAGCATCCGTTGGATTCGAAAAACAGGGGGATGTAACAATATTTTTTCCATCAATGGACTGTATCGGCATGTTTGCCCCACGGTATAAATCGCCATAAACACGAAGTTCATAGGGACATTTGTCAAATTGGAAGGGTTGGATGGATGGTGAGGTACACGAAAATTGTTTTTCAATTTGTTTTACCGCCTGACCGCCGTGAACTGAAACGGAAATTGGAATGTTATAACCATCTACTAAGGACGTGTCGTAAAAGTCAGGTCCTGGTTGACATGCTCCTTGGAAAGTTGCTTCCCATAAGGAACAAGGTGTTTCTCCCGCAGACACACACGATCCTTGGCTGTCGTGCATACAACTTCCTGTCAAACACTGAAAATTACGATCACAAAATGTCCTCGCCCACACGCGTAAACTTGGATAATGTTGAGGCACATAGATTGTTTCGCACTGTCCAGGCTTGAATTCCCAATATTCCGTGGGTGGTGCAAAGGAAGCACCAACTGGACCAATCATTGCAGGCCAAATCGTATCATTACAGTTATTTTCCAATTGAAGTGCGCGGTATCCTATTTTTGGTTTGAGTCGGGGACAGTTTTCAAAGGAGGACAGATCTGTCGTATTGGTCGATGGTGCAGGATATTCATGGTGAGAAATATATTGGAAAAATGAAAAGGTAATAGCGCCAACCAATAAAAAAGTTCCGAAAATACTGCATTTTTTCCTCCATTGCCTGGGCAAAAACTTTTTGTCCTCTTGACTGCTTTCATTTGAATAATTTGGAACAGTCATATTATGTAAAAGGTGTTTCTGTTCCCCTGAATGAATAGTAACAACAGGGAGGTCGTCCTCGTCAATGGTGGGGAGGGGATAATGTTTCATATTGTTTATTCGTTAAAACATGTGTTCTTATATAAATTTTACAACACTAAATAAAAACTATTTCCCTATAGTAAACATGTTGAAAACTATTACACGTAAATTGTCGACACAGAGGCTACTAAATAATTCCAACTTTTTATACAATTTATCCTACGTCGAAATCGCAAAGCAAGAACGATTACGAAAAGAAGGCTTACGTTTGAAAAATAATGTTTTTCAGATTGATACAAGTCCATTCACAGGTCGCTCTCCGAACGATAAATACTTTGTCGACACGTCCCATGATATTCATTGGGGAAAAATTAATAAACCTATTTCACAGGAAATTTTTGATCGATTGAAAGAAAAATGTATTCTGCATTACAATAAGAAGAAGGATTCTTACTTTGTGTTTGATGGCTATTGTGGTGCCAATAAAACTACACAAAAGCGTGTGCGATTTATTACAGAATATGCATGGCAACATCATTTTGTAAAAAATATGTTTCGTCCATCCTATGAACGATACGAAGATTTTGTACCTGATTTCACAATTTTGAACGCATGTAATGTTACAAACTCCGAATGGAAACAAGATGGATTGTATTCCGAAAATTTTATCATGTTTGATGTCGCTAACCAACTCGGTATTATTGGAGGCACTTCTTACGGTGGCGAGATGAAGAAAGGTATCTTTACGCTAATGAATTATTGGTTACCGAGAAAAGGAATCTTGCCCATGCACTGTTCGGCCAATATTAATGGAAAAGGAGATACTACTTTATTCTTTGGCTTATCAGGCACAGGTAAAACCACACTGTCCACAGATGAAACAACCAATTTGATTGGAGATGACGAACATGGTTGGGATGATGATGGTATCTTTAATTTTGAAGGTGGATGCTATGCCAAAACAAACGGACTAGATCCTACATCCGAACCCACAATTTATCATGCCATTCGAGAGAATGCCTTATTAGAAAATGTTACAGTCATTGAAAATGAACCTGATTATCACGACACAGAAAAAACAGAAAATGGTCGTGTCTCCTATCCGTTATCCCATATACCAAATCACGTACCAGAGGGAAAAGGAAACCATCCAAAAAACATTATTTTCTTGACGTGTGATCGTTTCGGTGTGCTACCTTTTGTATCGCGGTTGAATGCAACGAATGCCAAACACTATTTTTTAATGGGATACACTTCCAAAATGGGCGGCACGGAACGTGGTGTGATGAATCCATCCGTTACGTTTTCGCCTTGTTTTGGTAGTGCATTTCTACCCCTACATCCAACCGTCTATGCGGATTTGTTGGCGGAAAAGATTCAAACACACCAATGTAATGTATACTTGTTGAACACGGGTTGGAAAGGAACAGGGCAACGATACAATATTGGAGATACAAGAGAGATTGTTTACAAGATTATGGACGGTAGTTTGCAAGACTTACCCATGGCAAACGATGTTTTATTTGGATTATCCTATCCTGAAAAATACAACGCGTATCAGTATTGGAACAAAATTGAAAAATATATTTCAAAACGAAATCAATTGAAAGCCGAAATGAATAATTTTATGCAATCTTTTAAAAATTGACTAGTTTTTTTTTTTATTGTCTGAATTACAAAACGAAATGGAACACATCAATATTGCTGTCAATGACATAATCAAAAATTACCAACAAGAAATTAACAAAGTGTATCCCATGACAAATGTACACGAATTAAAAAAAATTTGGGAGAGTCTTGGAAAAGATTCTGTAAAAGGCGGAGAAAAGAAAAAAAAAACGGCGTACCAAATGTTTTTTACAAACAAGCGAAGAGAAATTACCGAAAAGAATCCCAAATTAAAATTTGGTGAAATTTCAAAATTAATTTCTGCAGAATGGAATAAATTAAATGCACAAGAAAAGAAAAACTACGAGGAGGTAAAAGTATCCGCAACCACGATTTCTCCCGTGGATATTAGCTTGAATGAAAATACATCTTTTTTACATTTGTTTGATCAACAACAAGAAGACACCGATGAATTTCGAATCGATTACGAGCATGATGACATGGGTGACATGGACGATGAGGAAGATGATCCTATCGATGAAGAAGAAATCGATTTCGATGACATTACCATGGAATGAAAAAAAAAAAATTATTTAAAAACATAATATCTGTATAAAGAAAACAAACATGTCTGTCAATGACGAAAACATACTTGGGCATTTACGGGAATTTCAAGAACATCTTAAAGAATACAAGACAATTTCTAAAGATATTTCAAATTATCGAAAGCAATATAGTAATCGAATGAAAGAATTGAAATCGAAGATAGATGCGAGTGAAAAAATCATTATGCAATACATGAAAATGAACAATCACCCTGGTATCAATTACAAGGGAATGGTAGTGACATTGGACAAGAAATTACAATCCAACCGTCTACCTGCACATCAACGAGAAAAACAGATTGACACGGTCTTTCAAAGACATAATGTCGATAATACAAATCCACTTTATACGGATATGAAAGAGTTATTCATTAAGCAAAAAAAGTTGGAAAAGTTAAAGTTACAAAAACCAATGTAACACTGTTTTATTATCTCGAGATAATAAAATACACAGTATGCAACGTATTATCATCTACTTTAAGATTATAGTGTAGATACTTTTTCATTCGCATCTTTTCGTCGTGAACGTAACGTTTCATTATTTATGGTACAGACATGAACCTTTACTACAATCTATATAACATTCTCTCCATCACGAAGGTTGTCAATTAGCGTTATATACCGCGAAATAGACCGAAATTAAAGAGTTCTTGTCTGAGCTTTATCAAACTGTGAAAGGTAGCGGACAGGCCATCAAAGTCGCTATCATTAACTAACGGCATTCCTGCTGTGAGAAGCTTTTTGAGCTTATCTATTTGGAACCTGATAGCTCCTGAAACTATGAATTCAATTGATCTCATTGTTTCTGTCACGATTTGTTTTTGTACTTCAGGCGTTTGACCATTATAATAATTTAATATTACATAAATGTATTCTCCTATTCCTCCATCTAGCGCATTTTGCACTATTCCAGAAGTTATTTGATTCATGTCGTCTAATTGTTCCGCCGTGTTAAATAACTCAAATAACTCCTCCACTATTGCAGAAATCCCATCTATATTTGGGACGGTAGGATTATTTTCTAAAAATGGTATCTTTTCTCCAACAATTATCAAACGATCTACCTTCTTACTATATTCATCTGGATGTGAAGTTTCTCCTTTCGGTTCTGCAAGGTCCATTAATGAAGCCTCTAAAGCATCGATATCCGTTTTGAACGTATTTATGAATGTCTGGAAATTTATTGATAAATCTGCTGGTAAGGTTTTAATGAAATCAACAGCTCCTAGAATAAAATACACAGTCCATTGTACTTTATCGTAATACGCCAGCGAATCTGTATTCAACACATATGTTATTATACTGTGAAAGGCTTGAAAATCTCTTTTTAATTCATCTGGCACTGTTACATTTCCTTGGGATCCTATTGTTTCAATATCATCTCTCATTTGGTTCATAAAAATACCTATGAGGTCTTGTAGTTGCAATACCTTATATCGATCATTCATTTCATCCGTAATGTTTGTTATGCTTTCCATTTTTGATTTTTTTTTTTACATAACTAAAAAAAAAATTTTGTTCGTATCATTGTAATTTCAATCATTCGATAGTTTCTGGATACACGTACTGAAACATATCGATATGAAAGACTCTTGTCCTATTGAGATACTCATTTTTTTATTGAATAACCAAAAAAAAATATTATTGTGCTTTGACTACGTCACACAGTCCTTTTGATTGGTAAGAATAGGTTTATTAAAAAACGTCGTAAAACCATAACCAGTCAAATGATCCAAAACTTGTTCATTATACTTTGTAAAGAACGTTTCTACATTTCGAGCAAGAACAAATAGTCCAATTTTCATATTGTCCGATACGATTGAATATTCATATTGGTTTTGAAGAATTGGTCCAGTTTCATAAATCCAATACGGAGCATCAGACATGCCTCCATTCAACGTGACTGCTAATTTGCGAGGAGTGCTTTCATTTTGAATGACTGCATACCCTGTTATGGAACCTTTACTACCTGTCAGTGTGTTGTACTCTTCATTATACACGCTGATATTTTTTTCATCATATAAACCATAATCAGTCAAGACACATTTTGCATTTCGTTCAAATGTGCTCGCAACAAAAAAATTACTGTACACTTGGTACCAACGACCAAGGTAGGCATGAACATTTAAAGGTTCCGAAAAATCCTGTGCATATACAAAAAACGGTAAAATCGAAAAAAGAAAAAGAAATTTCATTGGTATTAAAACAATGAAATTCATCTGGAAGTTTTTCAATTTTTAAAACCATGAAAACACATGTCATGCGCTCCAACTATTTCTAGAAAACGTTCACGTTATTTGTTAAAAAAATAAAACTCGTATATGGGTAAGAAAGAAAAAAAAAGTATGGTATTACTTAAAAATGCACATCGTCTTGCTCGTTTGCAAAGACGTCCATTGGCAATGTCTTATCGAAGGGCGCTCTATACCCATGTCACACCACCACAGAAGATACTGAAAGAGGCGCAGATTGCGGATCATTCTTGGCGTCAAATTAATCGTATATGGACAGAGGATGAACTTGAGAAACAACGCATTTCTGCAAAACGGAAACATAAACCAAAAACGACGACAGATAAAATTGCTTATTACTTTATGAAAACTCTATATCATTCGTTTAATTTTATAACAGGATATCGTGAGAGAGATCCATCTCCAAAATCATTGGAATGGCGTCTAATTATTTTGGAATCGTTTGCAGGTGTGCCAGGATTTTTGGCAGCGGGATTCCGTCATTTTGCATCGCTGCGAAATCTACAGCGTGATCATGGTGCCATCTTTACATTTTTAGAGGAGGCTGAAAATGAACGAATGCATTTACTCGTTTGTTTGAAAATGTTTGAAGCAAATCTACCGACTCGAATCTTGGTGATTGTAGCTCAAGTTACCATGACACCTATTCTAATGATTGCCTACGTGATCAAGCCAAGACTTTTGCATCGGTTTGTAGCATATTTGGAAGAAACGGCAGTGTATACCTATGCCAACATTCTTGACCATATGGAAGAAGAAGGTACATTACTACATAAAGAGTGGAAACAATTACCAGCACCGCAAATTGGAATTGAATATTGGAATCTGAATCCAGACACGGCAACATGGGAAGATTGTTTACGCCACATGTTGGCAGATGAAGCGCATCACCGTAATGTAAATCATACTTTTGCAGAACTACCTGCCAATGCACCCAATCCGTTCATGAACCAACATTTAAAAAATTTTGAAGAAGCGGTTCGTCGAAAACAAGAAGCGGAAAATATATTTGAAGAAAGTGAATCTGCATTGTTTGAATACAAAAAAGAAAAGAAAAAGTAATTTTAAAACAGAACCCAATTTAGAGTCAGGGTTGTGGTAGTGACAAGTGTCTATCAAATTTTGATAATTCTTCTCTTGTTCTACAAATAATTTTTACTTTCATATCATTTTTTTTTCTCCCAATACATTTCATCGATATGATTATAATTTCTGTGACACGCGAATCTTTTTTTCAATGAATTCTTGAATCATTGTTTTTAAAATGTTGTTGGGAATGCATTTTTTATCCACAACTTTTCGTGTTAAAGGACAAGTGTTTCTACGAACAAACCATTCCTCAATATATTTTTTATCAAAAGTGATTCCTGTTTCGATAATGACTGGGTTGCTCATTATTTCTAATGAAATGGGACATTTAAAGTTATCTGGTACGTTTTTAATTTTTTTGACTTTCACATCCCATAATACTTGCTGATAGCATACGGGTATATCATTTATATAATAAATATCATCAAAGAAGCCTTCTTTTTTTCCCTTTTTATATCTTCCTTCAATATTTTTTTGGTTCATTTGGATGATAACTTTTCCGTCAAGATGTCCATGTTTCCAGTTTCCCTCTAATGATATATTGTAATTCTCAACTGCCAAAAATGAACTACCAGACATGGATGTTGGAAGAATAGATTGCTTCTCCCACTTATTTTCAGAGAAATTATATTTTTCGATTGGTAATTTATATTCCATTTGATCATTCTGACCTCCAATACAATATAGTTCGTTATGAAACACTACGAGAGAACAATATGATCTTCCTACATGCAGGGAAGAAATTTCAGTTAACGAATTATCTTCAATAGAATAAGAGAATACTTTGTTTGTAGTTTTTTTATTACTATTGTATTTATTTGGAGAACCACCTGCAATAAAGATATGAGGTTTATCATTGATTCGGATGAGTGCAGAGGCACAGTAAAAACAGGACACAGTGATATTGGTATGAATTCTACTTTTTTTTGTTTTCAAATCAAAAATTTCAAGTGGGAGAATGTTTTCATTGAAGGAAGTGCCACCCAAAATGTAATATTTATCATCCCAGACATGAGCCATAAAACCACTTCTTTCCATCGCAAGAGAACCAAAGATTTCCCATTTGTTTTTTTTGAAATCATACTTTTCAATATCACGATGAATAACACTACCCATTAGTCCACCACAGACATATATATTGGAATCATAAAGAAAGCTACAAAAGGATGTTCTACGATTGGTTAGCGGACACAGATTTTCCCACGTACCATTAAATATATCAAATCGTTCCACATGAGGGACAGCACGATTTCCATCAAATCCGCCTATATAGTAAAAGTAGTGTTCATGAAACATTAATTTTCCTATACTTCGTGGATAACGACAAGATGCATAGGACGAGTTTACTTCCCAGTTATCGGTAAAAAAAGAAAAGGATGAAAATGGGTTTTTTTCGTCCGTTGGAAAATCTCCTCCTATACAAAAAATAGTATCGATTAAAAAATCATGTTTTCCCTTTCCATATGTGGAACCTTCTTTAAATGTTCCTTGAAACAATTGCCGTAAAGCATTGTTTCCCATTTTTGTAGTCAATTGACCTTTTCCATGTGGAACACCATTTTTCGTATTTCCTTCGTATACTATCGTATTTCCTTTATGGAGAGGATGTTTCCAAACGATTTTTTGATTTCTTTTCAATGACATTTCTATTTTTTTTTTTATTTTGAAAAAAAAGTAATGAAATAGAACGAGATTTAATTCGATATAGTTAATATTGAATGTTCCTATCTTTTTCGAAAAATTTAAAAAAAAATCAATTTTTAAAATAGATCCAATTGGTCCCACAGTGCAATAACCTTTTTCGCATACACCGTTTCCTTTCCTGTCCAACTTGCAAAATTTGTTGCACGATACATGGATTGTGGAAGAATAGAATCATTGTATCCTGCCGTTTGAATGCAAAACACATTCAAAATTGGATTGATTCGTTGACGATAATCTTCAATCAATTTGGGAAGGTGAATGTATTTTTCATGTCGAATCCAAGACTGCATGGTATCATCTCTCCAAATCCACGTATCGTCCATATCAACATCATTTCCAAACAATCCACCATGTCCTGCCTGTTGATCCGAGTAACAAAAGAAATGGTCATATCGATATCGGTGCGGATCCTTCATGGAACGTTTGAAAAATAACCAAAGTCCATTTTCAGTTGCACCGCCAACCTGATTGTGAGTCTTCCCACCAAGATCTTTCAAGCGTTCATAATTTTCCAAAAAGGATAATTTTTTGTCCACTTCATATTCGAGTAAGCGATCTCCAAATAATCCAATGGTAGCACGACCCGTACAAGAAAGTCCTGTCATGAGTGCTGAAATATTACCGATTTCGGCAATGCTCTGTGTTCCGTGTTCCGACGATAGTGTATTCCATGCACTACCACTATTATCCGAAAGAATAATAACATCTCCTTCTAATGCTGGATGATTTTGGATGGATTTTTGAATACAATTTTCTAGACATTGCGTAATAATCATTGCATCACGTTTCCGAAGTGTCTTCGTACTTTTTTGTTTCTTTGTGGCGTGAACAACAGCATGATATGCGGACAGATAGCGGAACGGAAACTGCTTCCCACCAAGTACGCCGTCTTCGACCATCGAGCAATATTTTTGTATCAAGTCTTCGTTTCGGACATTCATGGCGAAACCTCGAAGATTGCGTAGTGCAGCCATATGTGGTAGTTGCCAATGCAACGTTTCCAAGGTTTCTTGCCAAGACTTTCCCTGTGAACGGAGTATTTCCCATGTCAAGTCCTTTTCTTCCATTTGTAATTTTCCTGTTTTCATTAGTTCAGAGATTACATCTTTGGACCTTGGATGTGAAATGCGTATGGCATCTATGACAGCACGACGATACTTGTTCATGTGGTAGGGAGATAATCCGTCAATAATTTCTTGAAAAGATCGTTTCAGAAAAGTAGGAAATCCAGATAAACTTCCTTTCCGACTTTTCCATGCATCCACAATCGAAATCATATCTTTTGGAATCATACAGACTTCCACGACAATGTTTCGAAAAACGAGGGGATGAGTTTCATTGAAGGAGACGCGATTTGGATGATCCGCCGCAATGGCGAGCAACTCGCATGGCGATGTACGCATAAAGAATTCCTTTCTTGCACGAACAGCCAACTCCAACGTCTTTTGAAAATCAAAATGCAGTGCGTCATTCACGCAATCATAAAAAATTCGTTGACGTGATTTGGAAGATTGTTCTGGAAACAGTAAATATTGTTGCAACATTTCATGATCCGTATCAAACCTTTTTTCGGTAGTGGGAGAATAAAAGCAAGGTTCGTGTAAAAATGAGCTAT
>MDTE01139604.1_pt1 | contig 15317 bp, 9 predicted proteins | sample 811231 | NCBI WGS metagenome assembly MDTE01 (sample SAMN05326651, study PRJNA326480) | marine metagenome | isolation source: seawater | place: Indian Ocean: Red Sea | collected 2010 | reverse complement strand
ATGGAAAAAGGCGATTTTTACTCCTCGAGTGGCGTTTCAATCATATCAATTCAAACCACGGGAAATTCTTTCTCTTTCAAAATCAGACCTGAAGAGGGCGTGACTTACACAACTTGGTTTATTGGAACGCGTAAGAATTTTAAGAGCAGTCAAGATGTAGACAAACGCAATTCGTTAAAGCCTAGCGCAGCAGGCATTGGAGAAATTCTGAGCCAAACCACATCGCTTGATCCTAACTATATCTTTCAGGGAAATGAGCTATACGTGCGGGCTCATGTCGTGTCTTCTAAAAAGAAGGCCAACCCTTATTCAGCAGGAGAGCAAGAACAGGCTTGGCTTCAGCCTGTATCGCCGAGAAAATGACTGGTCTATCGAATCGTAATTATTTTAAAAATATTTGAATATCGGGGCGTGTCGCTTCGTTGGTTTTAGTTTACTTTTTAACGAGATTTATGGGGCCTATCCATTACAAAGTCGCAGGTTTAGTCCTTTTTTTAGCTGTCGGACATGTTTCGAGCTGGGCTAACGACGCGAAAACAATTGATGCCCAAAAAAGGGAGATGGATTTTCATAAAGAGATTCTCCCTATCATGAAAAGTTTCTGCTTTGACTGTCACGGGAATAAACGTGCTAAGGCAGAACTAAATCTAGAAGCCCTGGGGGCTCAACCTGACTTTTTCCGGAATGCCCGCATGTGGGAGAAGGTAAGTGATATACTGCGCCACCGGGAGATGCCGCCTGAGAATAAAAACCAGCCCTCGGAGGACGAGCGGATTTTGCTGACGGAATATATTGATTCACAATTGGCCAAATTTGACTGCTCAAATCCTGATGTGCCGGTAAACCCTGGCCGAGTCACACTTCGCAGACTTAACCGTAACGAATATAATAACACCATTAGGGATCTATTCGGTATAGACATTCAACCTGCGGCGGATTTTCCTAATGATGAAGTAGGATACGGTTTCGACAATATCGGGGATGTTCTTTCTTTATCGCCAATACTGATGGAAAAATACCTCGAAGCAGCAGAAGAAATTACTGCCCAAGCTATCGAAACAAACATTCCCCCTTTCCCTCCTGAAGATCACATTCGAACTAAGAAATGGGGAACACGCAGCGACGACGGAGCAGTACGAATTGAAAACGATAGCTATTGGGGTCTGTGGCGAGAAGGAAGCATCGATATCCGCTATCCATTTCGTTCTAAAGGTGAATACATATTGCAAATTACTGCCTATGCTACTCTGGCTGGAGAGGAACTCCCCAAAATGCAAGTATCTCTAGATGGGCAGGTTATAAAAACATTTGATGTCCAAGCCTTGGAAGAAGCTCCAAATAACTTTTTGGTTAAACTTAACACAAGCAAAGGGAATCGTCGTATCTCCGTCTCATACTTGAATAACTACGTTAACGATGATTCGCCAGATCCCGCACTTCGAGGAGACAGGAATCTTTTTATTAGGGAAACAAAAATGATAGGGCCTCTAGATGCCCCACAGCCTAAACTAAGTGATTCGCACCGCCGGGTTATAATTCGTCAACCTGCCCCCAACGAAATCCGCAAGGTTGCTTATGAATCATTAAAACAATTTGCGACAAAAGCATTCCGTCGCCCGGTAGAAGAAAAGGAAATTTCTCGACTGCTATCATTTGTAGATATGGCCCAAGCTTCCGGAGACTCGTTCGAAAAAGGAATGCAACTTGCAACACAAGCCATATTGGTATCCCCTCATTTCTTATTTCGTTGGGAGCTGGATACTCGACCTGACAACAATTCGTTAATTCGTAAATTAACCGACTGGGAACTCGCCTCTCGCCTTTCATATTTCCTTTGGAGCAGTATGCCAGATGCCCAACTTCGCCTCTTGGCAAAAAAAGGTGAGCTGTCAAATCCAGACGTGATGCAGGCTCAAATTCGCCGAATGATTGCTGATCCAAAATCTGATGCATTTGTAGAAAACTTTGCAGGACAATGGCTACAAATTCGCAATCTTAATTCAGTGACACCCGACCCTGAAAAATTTCCCGGTTTTAATAACTCCCTCCGTGAGGCAATGAAGAAAGAAACCGAATTATTTTTCTCTGCATTGATTCGCGAAGACAGAAGTGTGCTTGAGTTTATCGATTCTGATTTCACCTACCTAAACGAAAATCTTGCCAAGCATTACAGGATAGAAGGTGTAAAAGGCTCTCAATTTCAGCGAGTAACCTTACCCAAATCAAGTAGCCGAGGGGGAATCTTGACCCACGCCAGCATCCTTACCATCACTTCCAATCCCACTAGGACTTCTCCTGTCTTGAGAGGAAAATGGATTTTGGAACAAATTCTTGGGACTCCTCCTCCTCCTCCTCCTCCTGATGTTGAAGAACTGGATGAAAACGAGGATGCCAATCCCAGTAGTTCGCTTCGTGAACGGCTCGAAATCCACCGCTCCAAAACTGAATGTGCTACCTGTCATGCCAAGATGGACCCTCTAGGTTTTGCACTAGAAAACTTTGATGCTGTTGGTGCTTGGCGAGATGTAGATGGAAAATTCCCCATTAACCCGGCCGGGGAACTTCCTACTGGAGAAGAAATAAATGGGCCAGAAGGGCTAAAAAAAGTTCTCAAATCCCGTGAAACTTTTATTCGCTCACTTAGCGAAAACCTGCTAACTTTCGCACTTGGGCGAGGTTTAGAGTATTATGATAAATGTGCCGTGGACGAGATTTGCAGGGAATTGCGATCGAATAATTTCCGATTTTCAACGCTGATTAATAGCGTAGTGAATAGCAAGCCGTTCAGGTTCAGCAACTTACAACTAGAGAAAAATGAATAAAACCATCCCTAGGCGTACATTCTTAAAAGGCTTCGGCGCCGCAATATCTCTTCCCATGCTAGATAGCATGGCTCCGATCAAAACATTGGCAAGCTCAGCTAACAACTCGCCAATCCGTATGGCGTGTATGTTTGTGCCAAACGGAATCCACATGGAGGAATGGAAACCGAGTTCTGAAGGAGCACATTATGATCTGACTCGAATCCTCAAGCCTCTATCTCCAGTTAAACGAGACATCACTATTCTAAGTGGGCTAACTCAAGACAAAGGGAGAGCCAATGGAGACGGAGCCGGAGATCATGCCCGTTGTGCTGGGGTATTTCTCACAGGCGTTCAACCTCTTAAAAGCCAAGGCTCAGAAATTCGAGCTGGTGTTTCGGTCGATCAATTTGCCGCTCAAAAGGTCGGCCATAAAACCCGCTTTGCATCACTAGAACTCGGAACAGAAAGAGGACGCCAATCTGGCAAATGCGACTCAGGCTATAGCTGTGCCTACTCTAACAATATATCCTGGCGCAATGCTACCACTCCGATGGCTAAGGAAACTAACCCTAGGGCTGTTTTCGAGCGACTCTTTGGAAACGATGCACAGGGGGAAAAAAATGAAAGCCTGGCAAAACGTCAGCGCTACCGCAAAAGCATCCTTGATTTTGTATTAGATGACGCACGAAGCTTAACCCGAAGTGTAAGTGGCAATGATAAGGTTAAACTCGACGAATATCTCACCGCCGTTCGTGAAATAGAACAACGGATTGAGAAGTCTGAAAAAGAGCATGCCCTGAAGCCCAACATTCTTGCCAGCATAGAAAAACCAGATGGCGTTCCAACCGACTATGGAGAACACATCCGCCTTATGGGAGATATGATGATTCTAGCGTTCCAGACTGATGTTACCCGTATTTCAACTTTCATGCTGGCAAATGCCGGCTCTAACCGTAGTTATAGGAATATTGGCGTAAGTGAAGGACATCATTCCCTTTCCCATCATCAAAACGATAAAGTCAAACTAGAGAAAATTTCTAAGATTAACACTTTTCACGTCGAACAACTTTCTTACATCATCCAACGGATGAAATCGATTCGCGAGGGAGAAGGGTCCATGCTAGACAATACCATGATCCTCTATGGGAGCGGTATCAGTGACGGCAACAAGCATAATAACGAAAACCTCCCAATCGTCTTGGCAGGAAGGGGCGGTGGATTAGTCCAGCCTGGGCGCCACATCCAATACCGAGAAGACACCCCTCTAAACAATCTTTTTGTCTCCATGCTTAATCAAATGGGCGCTAATACTAACTCGTTCAACGATAGCACAGGCTCCCTGCCTTTTCTTACTTAAATAGTCACGCGATGATGTTACACGAAGATTGTCCCGCCATAGGCGGGATTTTTCGCGCATGAAAATATTTTATACGGCCTCCACTCTAATTTTGAGCTTCCTGTTGGCGAGCGCCAGCGAAGTTGACGATTTGATAAAAGATCTTAGTAGCGGGGATAAGGCTAAACGACGCGAAGCTGCTCGATCCCTATCCTTTCTTGGCCCAAAAGCAAAAGCTGCAGTCCCTGCGCTAGTCAAAGGATTGGATGATGATGAAGAGCAGGTATTTTTTTGGTCAGTGACTGCGCTAGCAAAAATCGGGCCTGACGCTCAAGGCGCCACCTCCGAATTAATCGATCGCCTAAGACGAAGCCCCCGCAGGTATAAAGATCAAATTCAAGTTCGCATTATTCACGCCCTCACTCAGATAGGCTCCCCTGCAATTCCAAAGCTATCCGAAGCTCTCAGCTCTAATGACAAAGCTATCCGTTATGGCGCTGCAATAGTTCTCGGCAATCTCGGCCCTGATGCTCAAGAAGCTGCTCCAAAACTTTTTGAACTGTTGAAAGATGAAACAGAAAAGATTCGTGCAGCTTCCGGCTCAGCGCTGGGGAAGATGGGCCCTTCTGCTTATCCGCAAATCATGCAGGGACTTTCTTCTGAGAACGATAAGGTTCGTGGCGCCGCAGCTAGTGCTGTGATCTGGCTCCCAAAGGATTCCCTTCCTGCTATACGCCTTGCTGAGCAGTTAACTCAAGAGACTTCTGATGACGTCAAGGTCATAGGGCTAAAAGCTCTCAGTCAAATTGGGTTTTCCGCTTCTCGGTTATTCCCTCTTTTAAAGCCTACTCTGGATACTGATGTAACACAGTTAAGACAGGCAGGGCTAAGCGGAATTCTTAGTCTTCGCCCTAATAGCAAAGTTGCTGTTCCCTATCTTGTATCGCGATTAAATTCTCCTGAAACTAATAAACGCTCTCAAGCCATCGATATACTAGGCCGAATGGGAAAAGATGCTCAAGAAGCGGCCCCAAAGCTGATCCTACAACTCTCTAATGCTGGGGAAGAGGAACAAAAAAATATTTGCCGAGCTCTTATCAATATGGGCCCAGCTTCTATCCCCGCGATACTAGAGTCCTCTATAACCTCTCCCTTAACTGAATTAAAAGGTTCCGAATGGCAAGCCGCATGTCTTAGCGAAATTGGGATACAAGCTGTGCCGCATTTGTCTGAAGAGCTAAAGAGGGAGCCCTCTTCCGATAAAGTTGTGCTACTTGCTCTTATTGGGCTTCAGAAAATCGGGGATAAATCTATTAACACTCAACAAGCTATCCTTCCTCTTTTAGTTCATGAGAGCGCTTCACTTCGTGCCGCCGCGCTCAAGGCCCTCGTCGCTTCTTCTTCAAAGCCAGAACTTTTCATGCCTCGCCTGCAGGCTGCCACTAATGATAATGACGCACTTGTTCGCCAAGCTGCCATGGATGCGCTTGCCGGATTAGGCTCACAAGCCAAAGGGGCGACTGCCGCATTAGTCAAAAGCCTCAGTGACAAGAACCCCTCTGTTCAATTAAGCGCCATTCGTGCTATTGGAAAATTGAATAGTGAAGACACAGATCTAGCAGAGAGACTTGTTCAGTTTCTTGACGGAGCAGATGCTAAAATGCGTTTGGCCGTTATTTCCTCGCTCGGCGGATTTCAGAAACTCCCGAATTCCGCCGTTACTAGTTTAATCAAAGTCCTTGAAATCCAAGATTCTGAAAGCAAAGCCGCCGTTTTTGTCGCCCTATCTAAACTCGGCCAATCTGCTCGCCCTGCCCTTCCTGCTTTGAATGCGGCTCTGAATGACCAGGCCCCTACTGTCCGGGCGGCTGCGTTAAATGCATTAGCCAAGGTTGAAACGGATAAACTAAAACTGCTTCAATCCCTGCAATCGAAACTTGAAGACACAGAAACTGCTGTAAGACATACTGCCATAATTGAACTAGGAAATCTCGGATCAGACGCTCGGCCGGCCGGTAAATCATTATTTGCGCGTTTCGAGACTACAGAAGATCGGCAAGTAACCATGGAGGCATTGAGGCGGATACGCGTTCGGGATATTGATCTTTATATTTCTATACTCAACAACGAGGAGCCCCTTGTCCGATTCTTCGCTTGTCAGGCCATCCGACGCGCTGGAAAAAAAGCAAGTTCAGCAGAGGCGGCATTGAGCAAACTGAAAAATGATAGTTATGACTTTGTTCGCCGCGAAGCTCGCCGGGCTCTTGAAGCAATTCGTTAACTGTTGCCATTAATGAAATATTTATTTCATCACGGAACTGATTTTGTAACCTTCGCCTCTTTTCATAACGTCTCTAAATTTGTCATTATCAAAAACTTAAGTCTTTTTTACTCATGAAATACACTTGGAATTCCCTCCTTTCTTTTAGTTTAACTCTAGCTGTAGGACAAACGTTGATAGCGCAACCCGCTGATAGACCTCCGCGCGAAAGGGGTCTCGATCGAGATGCCCTCCGAAAGCAATTGCTGGAACAATTCGACAAAAACAAAGATGGAGAGCTCGATGATGAAGAGCGAGAAGCGGCTCGCGAGTCTTTTCGTCGCGGAGATCGCCCCGGAGGGGCCTCTCGCGCCCAAGGAAGGCCTCCTCAACAGCCCAGCCGTGGTGGCCGAGGTGGCCGAGGTGGTGGTCGCAGCAGTCGCGGCAAACGCATTTCTGTGATTCCAAAATTTGACAAAGACGGGGATGGGATTCTTAACAAAGCAGAAAGGACTGAAGCGCGTGAGTTCGTTCTAGAACAACGTGGGGGAGGAGATCGAGAAGGAAGACCTCAGCGTCCTGATGGAGATCGGGGAGGAAGACCTCAGCGTCCTGATGGAGATCGGGGAGGAAGACCTCAGCGTCCTGATGGAGATCGAGAAGGAAGGCCTGAAAGAGATTTTTCAGCTGCCGAACGCCTCTCTCCCTCGAATCAAAAACCCTCCAAAAAAGGACTTTATAATGAGGATACTCTCCGCACGGTGTTCATCATTACAAAAGATGACGACTGGAAGGACGAGATGGAGGCTTTCTATCGAACGGATGTCGCTGTCCCCGCAGACCTAATTGTTGATGGCAAACTATATAAGGATATAGGATTAAAATATCGTGGAAATTCTTCGTATTTTTCTGTTTCTCCAGACTTGAAACGTTCTATTAATCTCTACTTGGATCATAAGCACGCGGATCAAAAACTACTTGGATATAAAACCCTCAATCTCTTAAACGGTAATTCGGATCCTACGTTTATGCGCGAAGTCATTTATTCCCATATTGCCCGAAACTATATTCCGGCCTTTAAAGGCAACTTTATAAAAGTTGTAATTAATGGCGAGAGCTGGGGAATTTATTCCCATATCCAGCAATACAATAAAGATTTTCTGGAAGATAACTTTAAAACGCGAGGAGGCGTTCGATGGAAGATTGGAGCTGGAGGAGGAGGCAGTGGCACCCTTCGTTTTCCCGGTGAAAAGAAGGAAGACTTCGGAGGATTTCAGCTACGCACTGAAAATGCTGATGATGCATGGAAAGAAGTCCGTCAATTTACCAAATTACTTGAGGAAACTCCTATTGACCAGCTTGATGAAAAACTACATGCCCGCCTTGATGTTGATGGAGCACTCTGGTCGCTTGCGCTGGAATGCGTTTTTCAGGATGAAGGTTATTTTACGAGAGGCAGTGACTATAATCTTTATTTAGACCCTGATGGCCGTTTTCACCTCTTGCAGCATGATGGGAATGAAGTAATGAGTATTCCTGGAGGGCCAGGCATGCCATCGGGACTTCGCGGCCCAGAATTAGAACCATTCTATAATGCGGATAATGAAGATCGCCCTCTAATGTACAAAATGTTTCAAATTCCTCATCTCAAGGCCCGTTACCGACATCATTTAAAAACTATCACTGAAGAGTGGATCACATGGGATAAAATAGGCCCCTTGGTTAATAAGTATGCTTCATTAATAGGAGATGAGATTAAAAAAGATGTGCGCAAGCATAGTTCCTATGATGCATTTGAAAAAGGCCTAATAGAATCTACCTCGGACGGAAGACGGACTAAGCTGGGCCTTAAACCTTTCACTATTGGTCGCCGTGAATTTTTACTAAATCACCCCGAAGTAAATCTTCCTGCTCCTAAAATTGTTTCCCTTACCGAAATAGATCTAGCCAAATCTACCGAATCTATTCGTATCATTGCTAAGACTACGGGAGATACTAAGGCGGAAACCGTCATTCTTTGGCACGCAGATGGATTTAATGAGTCTTATAATGCTGTGCCTATGCATGATGATGGAAAACATGGGGACGGCCAAGCTGGAGACGGTGAATTCGGCGCAGATATCCCGACCCAACTTGCTGGTAAAAAGGTGCGGTACTATGTAGAGGCCCGTTCAAGCGGAAAGGAAATGACGTCTGACTTTTATCCTGCTCGAGCTGAAGCCGAACCTTTGACTTTTAGAGTCAAAGCCCCAAAAGCCAGCAAATCTGCTCTCCGAATCAATGAAGTTGTCGCTGAAAACAAATCAATCATCAAAGATCCTCAAGGAGATTTCGATGATTACATAGAAATCATTAATACTTCTCAGGATAAAATTGATCTTTCTAATAAATTTCTTACGGATAATAAAAAGTCTCCTCGCAAATGGAGGTTTCCAAATGGAACCCACATTGCCGCCGGGGAGCGTCTTATTATCTGGGCCGATGAAAACGGGAAAGCTCCCGTGGGGCTGCACGCCAACTTCAAATTGGACAAGGCTGGAGAAACTATTCAGCTCATCGACAGCGATTCTGCCGGCAATCAAATTCTTGACGAACTTAATTACGCGAAGCTCGGCCCCGATCAGGCTTACCGAAGGGTTCCTGATGCAAAAGGCGATCCCTCAAAAGGCGATCCTTCTCCAGGTAAAAAGAACTAAAGAATTTTTCCAAATTAATATTTCTAGCCTCCGGAATTTCTCGGAGGCTCATTTCCTCTTTTTACTTCTCTTTGCGGCTAGTTCCGTAGCCTGACCTTTGTCTCCTTGAGATTCCATCCATTTCTTTAGTTGAAGCTTTAAGCTCTGTTTTAAATCTCGATGCTCTTCATGGTCAGCTAGATTGTTTAACTCATACGGATCCTTCGCAAGGTCATAGAGCTCTTCGGCCTGACGATTCAAATATCGTTTGACCAACTGCGCGGCCTTTAGATTTGTTTTAGCCTCAATTAACCATGAACCCCAATAATTTTCCTTGTCATTATTGGTAAGCGCATTGCTGAAAGGCACTTTATAATTGAGATTCATTATGTATTTCCAGTTGCCAACTCGAATAGAGCGAACTGCATATCCAGTTGGAGGAGATGCTATTGCATTCATTTGGGTGTGAACGCCATATGTTGCCGTATTGTGATGGTTTGTTTTCCCCTGTAATACGCTCAGAAAACTTTTCCCATCAAGGCCTTCCAAGGGTTTACCTCCGGCCATCTCTACCAATGTGGGAACAACGTCAACATAATGAATCATAGCATTAGTAATTGCCCCTCCTTTAACTACCTTCGGCCACCGCATGATAAATCCCACATTCAATCCGTTTTCATAACATGTCCATTTACACCCCGGATATTGTGCCCCTTGCTCCGTTGTAAAAATCATGGCTGTGTTTCCCTCTTGCCCAGTATCTTTAAGGATTCTCATGCACGCTCCTACTTCACGGTCTAAGTCGGTGATTTCTGCGTAATATCTTGTCAATGATTGGCGCATTTCCTTTGTGTCCACTAGGTAAGGAGGAATAGATAACTTAGCTGGATCATATGCTGAAGAGTCCCCAGAACTCCATGGAACATGAGGACTGTTTGAGGTAACCAGCAGGCAGAACGGCTGGGATTTATCCCGGGCTACAAATTCTCGGATTGCTTTTTCGTCGACCTGGTTACTTATCTGTTCAAATGGAAATGATTTCGGAGGGCCAAAATGTCGTTTTCCACTCAGCCCAACTCGATAGCCCAACCCCTTTAGATAATGTACCAAGCTTTTTGTTCCTGGCTTAACTTTTGAATGATTAGGATAGGCGCCACTCCTCACCGGATATAGCCCCGTGTACATTTGCTGTCGGGTTGGCGCACACATGGCCGTTGAGGTAAAAGCCAAATTGAACCTGATTCCCTGTCCCGCCAAATGGTCAATATTTGGAGTTCTGACATCCTTGTTCCCATAAATTCCCACACTATCCTTATTTAGATCATCAGCGATAACTATTAATATATTAGGTTGTTTCGCGTGACCTGTTTCTTTTGAAGCAAAAATCGATATAAGGCTTACTACAACAAACACCTGTCGGGTTAATAAATAATTCATAATATCCAGCTGGAAGCTCCCTACCAAATGAATGGTCTCTTCGCAAGTCTGCCGGGGTTCTGTCTTGTGGCATAGGATATCGTTGCTTAAAACATTCGCGTGCCGGACTCTTCAAATAAAAGCGCCCTCCCCAAATCTTTTTCTCTTAAGCAGTACCTAAGTAAAAGATCCAAACAAGTCGACGCCGCTTTAAATAGCTGTCTCCCTAAGGCAACGACCAAGCCGAAAACCTTACACAAGTCTATGCGATACTCCGTTTTCGCGGGAGGAAAGCGGCTTCGCCCAATCCTTTGTATGGCAGCTGCCGAGGCTTGTGGAGGGAAAGCCGAAGCCTCTTTGCCCTTCTGTTCTGCCGTGGAATGCATTCATACATATTCATTAATTCACGACGATCTCCCTGCGTTAGACAACGATGATTATCGGCGCGGGAACAAAACTAACCATATTGTTTTTGGAGAAGGCATCGCTGTTTTAGCTGGAGACGCACTTCTTACCTTGGCATTCGAATTGGCAAATCAAGCGCGCCCTACCTCTCGGTATAAAACAAACCATTTTGTTGCCGAACTTGCTAAAACCGCAGGGCATTCACAACTTATTGCTGGCCAAGTAGCAGATCTTGAAGGGGAAGGAAAATCCGTATCCAAATCTCAGCTGAGGTATATTCATGAGCGCAAAACTTCCGCTCTCTTAACATGTTCTGTTAAGCTTGGAGGGATGTCAGCCAACTGCACCCCTCGCGAAATGAAGGCCCTAACGGATTTCGGCAACCATGTAGGCCTCGCCTTTCAGGTTATCGATGACATTCTAGATGTTACTCAAACATCAAAACAATTAGGGAAAACGGCGGGAAAAGACGCAGCAGTCCAGAAAGCTACATATCCCTCTATTGTCGGCCTTGATAATGCCAGAAAAATTGCTTCCTCCCTTACGGATAAAGCATTTGCAGCTCTTAAACCATTTCGAGGGCGCGCAGTCGCTCTTGAAGCTCTTGCTGCCTACTTACTGAAGCGTGACCGCTGAATTAATTAAACGCCTATGGAATCAGGTTTGATTTTTTATGTCATCCAAAGTTTACTTCGGTTTCGCTGAAACCAACAGCTCACTAGATTTATGGCCATCAAACATAAAAAACCATTAGTAAGCATCCTTATGGGAAGCCAATCAGACTGGGGAGTAATGTCCAATGCTGCCCAAAAACTGGAAGATTTAGGAATTCCTTGGGAGGCACAAGCCATCTCAGCACATCGTGCAACGGATGCCTTAATCAAATATCTTTCTACAGCTGAGAAACGAGGAGTCGAGGTAATTATCGCAGCGGCTGGTGGGGCCGCTCACCTCCCTGGGGTGATAGCTGCTAAAGTAACGCTCCCGGTTCTTGGAGTTCCTATGGAGTCGGCTTCCCTGAAAGGAATGGACTCCCTATTATCCATCGTTCAAATGCCTGCCGGGGTGCCTGTGGGAACATTAGCCATAGGCAAGCCTGGAGCTATTAATGCCGCTCTTCTTGCCGTTTCTATTCTCGGCGTCAAATCGTCGAAATTCCGCAAAATTTACGACTCTTTCCGGAAAGACCAAACTAAAAAAGTACTAGCTAAACGACATTTGGACCTCCCTGCTGCTGGATAAATTTGTTGTGTTCGGCTTTTCTGGGCTGCCTTTTTAGGCAGCCTTTTTTATTGTAAATTTTTTACCTCGTAAATCTTTGGGAAGCGGATCAGCATAAATCCTTTGCATGAGCCAAACACAGCTTATTTCCACTAAACTAAATTCCGCATCCCGCCGAAGAAAAATTCAGGTTGGTTGGAAATACATGTGGGCCGGCTTGTTTATTTGTGTCTGTATTTGGTTGATCTCTCTTGTATCCCATAAGTTATTCCCCATTCCCCTCGTTTCTTTTTTCTGGGCTGCCATAATTGGCCTAATTTTCCCTCTCGCTGGATTGATATGGGGTTTTGCCAAAAATTTTTCTCCTCTTGAAACTGCTCGTTGGCTAGACAAAGAAAAAGGACTTAAAGAACGTCTGAGCACTGCCATAGAACTTTCTGAAACAAATCTCTCCTCTCCTTGGGATGAGCTAGTCATTAGTGATGCGGCAAGAGCCGTTGATAAAATAGAAACCAGATCCCTTCTGCCGCTTCAATTGCCTGGTCAATGTAACTGGATTTTACTCGTGCTCATAGCGTGTTTTGTTTTGGGTTTTGTGCCCGAACATAGAAGCAAAAATTATTTGGATCTACAACGCGACGCTATGGTCATAAAGGATGTAGGCGAAAATTTGGAAATCCTGACCAATTGGCAAATAAAGGAATCTCCACCTAATTTTGAAGCCTCTAAGGCTGTGCTAGATTCTGTAGAGGCCTTGGGGAAAGAATTTCAAAATGGGAAACTTATTCGCAAAGACGCTTTAGCTAAACTTTCTAGTATTTCTGAAAAATTACGCTCTGAAATTAATAATGCCCCTCCGGTTCCTTCTCTCCGTGATAAAGCCTCTTTCCCTAAAGATGGGTTGCCTGCAAGCAGCCCATCGGATATGCAAAAACGCTTGTCTGAATTAGAAGAAAGTTTTGGCTCCGGCAAAAATATATCTACAGAGAAATTTGACGCTCTGAAATCCAACCTAGAGGCAATCAAAAATGCTGCTTCTGACTTGTCTGATGCTGATAAAGATAAAGGTAACCAATCACGTTTAGACATAGCTGAATCGTTGTCTAAACTATCCAGCACAACTAAAAAGTTGGGATTAGATATTCCCAACATTGAGAAGGCCCTTGATGCGCTTAATTCGAGCAATATTGACCAATTCCTGAGTAATATAAATTATTCCGCACAAGATCTGGATAAATTAGCTGAACTAAGTGAAGCCATCGAAAATCTCCAAATGGATATCGATTCGATTGGAAAAGACCTAGCGGAACAGCTGGAGAAAGGGCAAATCTTTGCCGCCTTGAACAGGTTGGAAGATATGATAAACCAACTCGAATCTTCTCAATTAACTGATCTAAATTTACAGGAGATGATCGAAGAATTACAACTGTCCTTATCTCCAGCGGAAAATTATGGGACTTGTGCACAATCTCTATTGAATGCAAAAGATTCCGCTAAAAGTGGTAATAAGTCTGCTGCTGCACAATCTTTGGCTAAAGCAAAAGAAGAGCTCAAGAATATGCTCAAACAAATTGCTGACTCTCAAAATCTCATGCAATCCCTTCAAAATCTGGAGCGGGCTCAGATAGCAATTGGGAATTGCCAGGCTTTTTCTACAACTCAACGTCCAGGCTTTTCCCCCGATAATAATACCCCTGGAGCGGGTGTTGGAACTTGGGGAAAAGATGATCAGCAACTTTCTCCCGATCAAATTTCCGATCAGTGGGATAACTCTGGAATTCAGCGTCCTGATACGTCTCCACAAGGTTTCTCCAGTCGCAAAAATAACACTCCCAATAATTTGATTCCTTCCCGTGTAAAAGGACAAATAAATTCCATGGGTCGAATGCCTTCTATCTCCCTTCGGGGAGTTAGCATTAAGGGCGATAGCAAGGTCCAATTTCAAGAAGCTGTATCTGCTGCGCAATCCAATGCCCGGCGCGCTCTTAATCAAGACAAGGTCCCTCGCGCTTATCGAGATTCTGTTAGGGACTATTTTGATGACCTTAAAAATTGACCTGTTTTTATTTATAATTTAGATGAACCCTGAAGATAATATCTCCCAGTTTCGAGAAGTGTATGATTCCCTAAGGTCGGAAATCGGAAAGGTTATCGTTGGGCAAGATGCTATTGTTGATGGAACTCTAAATGCATTATTTGCAAATGGCCATGTGCTACTTGAAGGGGTTCCTGGGTTAGGAAAAACACTTTTGGTTCGCACGCTAAGCAAAGTTCTCGATCTCTCTTTTAACCGTATTCAATTTACTCCGGATTTAATGCCGGCCGATGTCATCGGGACCAACATGGTTCATGAGTCCGTGGATGGAAAAAGGGCTTTTGAGTTTCATCATGGCCCTATTTTTGCTCACTTGATTTTGGCCGATGAAATAAATCGTGCTACCCCTAAAACTCAATCCGCTATGCTTGAAGCTATGCAGGAGCGCAGCGTGACTGCAGGGGGAGCAATTAGAAATCTCGATATTCCGTTTTTTGTTTTGGCCACTCAAAATCCCATTGACCAAGAAGGCACTTATCCTCTCCCGGAAGCACAGTTGGATCGTTTTTTTTATAAACTTATTGTCGGATACCCTTCCGGAGAGGAATTATCTGAAGTAATTACACGAACAACAGAAGACTCCCATATAGAAGTGAACAAGGTTGTCGATGCCAGTACGCTGTCCGCCCTTCAACTCCTTGTAAAACAGGTTCCTGTTGCCTCCCACGTAAAGGACTATGCCGTTCGTTTAGTTCTGGCAACTCACCCTAATTCTGAAACTGCTCTCGATGTTACAAACCAATTCCTTCGTTTTGGAAGTAGCCCAAGGGGAGCACAGTCACTGTTACTTGGAGCTAAGGTTCGTGCGCTTACTGAAGGCCGATTTAATGTTAGCTTCGATGACGTGGCTGCTGTTGTTTTCCCTGCTCTAAGACACAGGCTGATTGTGAATTTCGAGGCTGAAGCTGAGGGAATTACCGCTGATAATGTACTAGACAGAATTTTGGCTGATGTTCCTCGTGATTTTGATGCTTCTCCTTCTGCCTAGTTAGACTTGATTGTTTCCCTAGCATCTATCTTATTAACTAATGTTAATAACTTTGGCTTATTGCCGTAGTTCATTGTTACTCCGATTAATTCACATATTATTCTCTAGTTATCTATT
>MDTE01190280.1_pt1 | contig 15318 bp, 15 predicted proteins | sample 811231 | NCBI WGS metagenome assembly MDTE01 (sample SAMN05326651, study PRJNA326480) | marine metagenome | isolation source: seawater | place: Indian Ocean: Red Sea | collected 2010 | reverse complement strand
TGAAAATGCTGATGTAATCAATTTTATAGTTTCTCTTAAACTAAAATAAATTTTACCAGAAAAAATTTTAGCTAAATATGTTCCCATTGCTCCAACAGGTCTTGCAATTGACATATCGTTATCATTTAATATCACAATCATTTTAGTCTTTGAAGCACCTGCGTTATTCATAGCTTCATAAGCCATACCTGCACTTATTGCGCCATCACCAATCACTGCGATAACATTTTCCGATTTTTTTGATAATTTATTTGCTTCTGCAATTCCTAAAGCTGATGAAATTGAGGTGGAGCTATGAGCGGCTCCAAATGGATCATATTCACTTTCTAAACGCTTCGTAAATCCTGATAGACCCCCTCCTTGCCGAAGTGTTCTTATTTTATCTTTTCTTCCTGTTAAAATTTTGTGTGGATAGCATTGGTGTCCCACATCCCAAATTAATTTATCACTTGGTGTATTAAAAATATAATGTAGTGCAACACTTAATTCCACAACACCTAAGCTTGCACCCAAATGTCCTCCCGTAACTGATACTACGTCAATCATTTCTTCTCTTAATTCATCAGCAACCTTTTGCAGTTTTATCTCAGGAATTTTTTTTAAGTCCGGCGGAAAATTAATTTGATCTAAAAATTCGTATTTTTTTTTCATTTATTTCTATTCAAAATATAATTTAAGGTTTCAGATAAATTCTTAGATTTTGGTCCATGCTTTTTTAATTTAGTATTTATTTTTAAAATTAGTTTATTAGCATATTTAATAGTATTTTTATATCCCAGTAAACTAATAAGAGTTGCTTTACCTTTTTTCTTGTCTTTTCCCGTTTTTTTTCCTGCAGCTAAAAGGTTTCCATTATAATCAATTAGATCGTCTGCAACTTGAAATAATAAACCTATGTCAGCACCAATATTTTCAAAATTTTGAATATCTTTTTTACTTTTATTCCTTAATATTAGTGGCGCAGCACAACAAAAACTAAAAAGCTTTCCAGTTTTTTTTATTTCCATTTCAATTATTTTTTTTTTGGAAATTTTCTTATGTTCATAGCTTAGATCTAAATATTGACCACCAGCGATACCGAGATGTCCAGAACTTTTAGAAATTTTATTGATTAATCTAATTTTTGTTTTTTCGTTAGCAGCTAAATCTTTACAACTTAAAATTTCAAATGCCATAGTTAAAAGTGAGTTTCCAGCAAGAACAGCGGTAGACTCTCCATATTTGATATGAGTAGATGGCTTACCTCTTCTTATTAAATCATTATCCATACATGGCAAATCATCATGAATAAGTGAATAAGCATGTATACATTCAACAGCAGCACCAATAATTATTAAGGTTTTATAATTCAAATTAAATATTGAGCCAACATCAACAAGTATTTTTGATCTTATTTTTTTACCGCCCGAAAATAATCCATATTGCATTGGAATTATCAATTCTGACTTATTTTGTTTTTTTATAAACCTTTTTAAAAAAATATTTGTATCTTTAGCAATTTTATTTAGTTTTTTTTGCATTACTGTTTAATAATATTTTAGATATATTTTCTTTAGTTGTTGTGTTGATATCGATGACCTTTTTTTTAAATTTTTTCTCAATAATATTGTTAAGTTTTAACAGATTTTGATATTTTTCAATTGAATTTTGTAAGTCTTTTTGATTTTCTAAATCCTCAATTAATTTGTTAGCTTCAAGAGTTAATTCCTCAAGGGATGAAGACTCATAATCATTTGGTAAATCTTTATCTTTCATATAATACTCTCAGATAATACATGAAAATAAGTCTTGCAAATATTAAAAAAGCTAAAAAACTACTCTGTAAAAAGGAGTGTATTGCGATACCTACGGAAACAGTTTATGGATTAGCCGGTAACGCTTACTCAGACCAAGCTTGTCAAAAAATATATAAGCTCAAAAAAAGACCAAAAAATAACCCACTTATAGTTCATTATTTTAATATTTTAAGATTGAAAAAAGATTGTCATCTAAACAACGACTTTATTAAATTATATAAAAAATTTTGTCCTGGTCCTCTAACATTTATTTTAAATATTAAAAAATCATCAAAAATTTCAAAAATAATTACTAATAAAAAAAATACATTAGCGGTAAGATTTCCAAGGCACTCTGTTACAAGAAAGTTACTAAAAACTTTAGAATTTCCCTTGGCGGCTCCAAGCGCTAATCCCTCATCTAGAGTTAGTGCTGTTACATCCGCTGATGTAAAAGAAGATTTTGGAAAAAAAATAAAGTATGTGCTTGAAGGTGGAAAGTCATCAATTGGAATAGAGTCAACAATTATTGATATTAGAAAGAAGCCTCAAATTTTGAGATTAGGTGGTTTAAACGTTTCAAATATTCAAAAAATATTAAGAAAAAAAATATCAATAAATAATAAACCCACAAAAATATCTTCACCAGGACAATTTAAAGTTCATTATTCACCAGGTTTGCCTATAAGACTAAATGCCAAAAATACTCGTAAAGATGAAGCATATTTATTAATCAGAAAAAAAAAAGTAAGTAAATCAAATTATTTTTTCTTATCAAAAAATGGCAATTTAAAAGAGGCTGCAAAAAATTTATATTCTATTTTGAGAAAAATTAAAAAAAAAAAGTTTAGCTCAGTTGCAGTATGTAAAATTCCTCATAGAGGATATGGTAAAACTATTAATGATAGGTTATTAAGGGCATCAAGATTCAATGAAAAAACCACTTAAAGTAATAGGATTATCTAAAACTTATAATCTAAAAGAAGCAGTCAAAGATGTTTCTTTTGAAGTAAACCAAAATGAAATTATTGGTATTCTTGGTCCTAACGGTTGTGGGAAAACTACCACAATAGGTATGATTTTAGGTTTATTAAAACCATCAAAAGGAAAAGTTTTAATAAGTGGGGTCGAAATTGAAAGTAAACGCGTAGATTTATTAAATAAATTAAATTTTATATCTCCTTATATAGAATTACCAAAAAAATTAACGGTTAGACAAAATTTAGAAGTTTATGGGAGACTTTATGATATTAATAAACTCAAAGAAAAAATCGACTATATATGTGAAAAACTGAGGCTCTACGAGTTTATAGATAAATTAACTGGAGAGCTTTCATCAGGTCAAAAAAATAGAGTGAGTCTTGCAAAGTCAATAATTAATGACCCAAAAGTTTTACTCCTTGATGAACCAACAGCATCTCTTGATCCTGAAACAGGTGATTTTATCAGAAGTTTTTTAGAAGAATATCAATATGAAAATAAAACATCAATTCTACTAGCATCACACAATATGGCTGAAGTGGAGAGACTATGTTCTTCAGTTTTAATGATGAATAAAGGATTGATTATTGATGAAGGTAGACCAAATGAATTAATTAAAAAACATGGTAGAAGAAATATGGAAGAAGTATTTTTAAAACTTGCAAAGAAAAAAATATGAATTTTAATAAAATGTATGGTCTTTTCCTAAGACATTTTTATTTAATCAAAAGTTCTTTACCAAGAATTTTAGATTTAATTTATTGGCCAACAATTCAAATAATATTATGGGGTTTTATTTCAAAGTTTTTTTCAACATATAGTGATTATTATAGCAACACTCTTGGAGTAATTTTAACGTGTGCAATACTTTATGATATTCTTTTTAGATCAAGTATTAGTTTCAATATGCTGTTTTTAGAGGAAATTTGGAGCAGAAATTTCACAAACTTATTTATAGCACCCCTTAAGTTAAAAGAAATAATTGTTTCATTAATTTTTACCGCTTTGATAAGAACTTTAATTGGATTAGTTCCTGCAATCATTTTAACCTCCCCCCTATTTGGTGTATCGATTTTAAAATTAGGTTTGCCACTTTTATTTTTATTTCTAAGTTTATATCTTTTTGGAATAACACTTGGATTATTTGTAAGTTCAGGACTAATTAGATTTGGTCCATCTTTTGAAAATATTGCTTGGTCATCATTATTTTTGTTAGCTCCTTTAGGATGTATTTATTATCCAATAGAAATTCTACCAGATCTATTTCAATTAATAGCAAAATGTTTGCCGCTAGTTTATATTTTTGATGAAACTAGAAATATACTCTTAAATGGATCAATTGATTATATTAATTTAAAAAAAGCATATTTATTAAATCTGATCTATTTAGTTATTGGAATTGTTCTATTTTATTTATCTTTTTTAAGAGCCCGAATTAAAGGAACCTTAATAAATATGGGGGAATAATTGGTGCGCCTGCTAGGAGTTGAACCCAGAACCTCCTGATCCGAAGTCAGGCGCTCTATCCAATTGAGCTACAGACGCATATAGTACTAATATTATATTTTATGGAAAAAAACATTAGTTTTGTAGTAAATGAGCAAGAGAAGAATTTAAGAGTTGATGTTTTAATTAATAAAAGAGATGCATTTATCAGTAGAACTAGAGTTAAAAATTTAATACTTAAAGAAAAATTAAAATTAAATAACAAAATCATTAAAAGTCCGTCAAAAAAAGTATCTGTTGGTGACTATATAGATCTTCAAATTCCAGAGCCAGAAATAGCGTCTCTTAAACCTTATAAATTTAGATTAGAAATAGTTTATGAGGATAAAGATTTGATAGTTCTCGATAAGCCTGCTGGCATAATAATGCATCCAGGAGCTGGAAATTATGATAAGACAATTGTAAATGCTTTAATAAGTTATGGCAAAAACTCTTTATCAAATATCGGTGATAAGTTGAGACCTGGTATTGTTCATAGAATTGATAAAAACACATCTGGTTTGGTTGTGATTGCAAAAAACAATGAGACTCATGAAAATTTGTCAAAACAATTTAATGACCACACAATTACAAGAATTTATCAGCTTTTAATATGGGGAAAACTCAGACCTTCTTCTGGAAGAATCGAAACTTTTATTACTCGTAGTTCAAAAAATAGACAACTAATGACGGTTAGTAGTGTCAAAGGCAAAAAAGCTATAACTAATTATAAAACTATTGAAATTTTTGAAAATGAGAGGGTACCGACTTTAAGTTTGGTTGAATGCAAATTAGAAACTGGAAGAACACATCAAATTAGAGTACATATGAACTACAAAGGTAATAGTATATTGGGAGATGATAAATATAAAAAAAAATATAAAAAATTAAAAAATATCGATTTAAATCTTCAAAATTCAATTATCAAATTAAAAAGACAATTTCTTCATGCAAAAACTTTGGGCTTCACACATCCTAGTACTAAAAAACCAATGATTTTTTCCTCACTTTTGCCTCATGAACTAAATAATATTTTAAAAAAGCTAAGAAATACTGAAAAATAAATTATTGAAAATTCAGTATAATAAATTAAATAAACATTTCAATGAACACAACAATAAGTAATAATTTACCAACGCTATCTAACGAGGGTGGTCTATCTGCATACTTGGAGCAAATCAAAAAATTTCCTATGTTAGCTGCAGAAGAGGAGTATATGCTAGCAAAAAATTGGAGAACAACTGGAAATATTAAAGCTGCAGAAAAATTAGTTACTAGTCACTTAAGGTTAGTTGCAAAGATCGCAATGGGGTATAAGGGGTATGGTTTACCTGTTAATGAGATGATTTCAGAGGGAAATGTGGGTTTGATGCAAGCAGTTAAGAAATTTGAGCCAGAGAAAGGTTTTAGATTAGCGACTTATGCAATGTGGTGGATCAAAGCTTCAATACAAGAATATATTCTAAGATCATGGAGTCTCGTTAAAATTGGAACTACAACCGCACAAAAAAAATTATTTTTCAATTTAAAGAAAATTAAAAATCAAATTTCACCAGAAACTGAGGGTGATTTAAGAAATGAGCATGTAGCTCACATTGCCAATAAACTTGATGTGAGTAAAGAAGAAGTAGTTTCAATGAATAGAAGGCTTTCTGGTAAAGAATTCTCTTTAAACGCTCAAGTAGGTGAAGACGGTGATGAATGGCAAGATTGGTTGGAAGACAAAGAACTCGATCATGATTTAAGATATGCTCAGCAGGAAGAGATGGAACAAAGAAAAGATCTATTGAAAGATTCTATTAAAGTTCTAAATGATAGAGAGAGAGAAATTTTATATTCAAGAAGACTAAATGATGATCCGACTACCCTGGAAGATTTAAGCAAAAAATATAAAATAAGTAGGGAAAGAGTTAGGCAAATAGAAAATAAGGCATTTGAAAAACTTCAAAAGCACATGCTACTTTTAGCTAAGTCAAAAAATTTATTACCAGCAAATTAAACATCAAAAGGATTTTCAATTAAAATAGTATCATCCCTTTCTGGACTAGTTGAGATACTTGACACTTTTGCACCAATAAAATGCTCCACTGCAGAAATATATTTTTTTGCATTTTCTGGTAAGGACTCCATATTTTTTATACCACTTGTAGAAACTTTCCACCCTCGAAACGTTTTATAAATAGGTTTTATTTTTATTTGATCCTCTACAGCAGCTGGTAGATAATCTAATTTTTCCCCATCAAGTTCGTAAGCAACACACATTTTGATTTCATCTAATTCGTCTAGAACATCTAATTTGGTTAAAGCAATAGAATTGATACCTGAAACTTTAATTGTTTGTCTAACCAAAACACCATCAAACCATCCACATCTTCTTTTTCTGCTTGTGACAGTTCCAAATTCTTTTCCCTTCGTGCCTAATAGTTCACCAATATCATCTGTCAGTTCTGTTGGGAAAGGGCCTTCTCCAACTCTTGTAGTATAAGCCTTTGTGATTCCAAGAACATAATTTATCGAATCAAGTCCACAACCTGTCCCTGTAGCAGCACTAGATGCTACCGTATTTGAAGATGTTACAAAAGGATACGTTCCATGATCAACATCGAGCAAGACACCTTGGGCACCCTCAAATAAAATTTTCTTTTTCTGTTTTTTAAATTCATCAATTTTAAGCCATACTGGTTGTGAAAATTCTAATATTCTAGGTGCAATTTTAAGTAAATCAGACTTTAGCTGATCTTTTTCAAAAATTTTTTTCCCAAGACCTTTTCTTATTGCATTGTGATGAATTAATACCGACTCAAGTCTTTGATCTAAATTTTTTTCAGATCTTAAATCCATAACTCTTATCGATCTTCTACCAACTTTATCTTCATAGGCTGGTCCGATACCTCGTCTAGTTGTTCCAATCTTGCTTTTGCCCGCTGCATCTTCTCTAATTTCATCCATTTCTCTATGGAAAGGTAAAATCAAATTTGCGGACTCTGAAATAATAAAATTATTTGTATTGACCTCTACCCCTTTAGATTTTATTTCTTTAATTTCCTCTAGTAAAGCCCAAGGATCTATGACAACACCATTCCCGATTATTGATATTTTACCCTTTCTAACTATACCAGAGGGAAGTAATCTTAACTTATAAGTTACGCCATCTATCACAAGAGTGTGTCCAGCATTGTGACCTCCTTGAAATCTTATTACCACATCAGCTTGTTCAGATAACCAATCGACTATTTTTCCTTTACCTTCATCCCCCCATTGAGATCCAACAACGACTATATTTTTCATTATCTAAATATATCTTTTACTTTAAAAGAGGTGAGATGGTTAATTGGGCCATGACCTTTTCCATATTTTGGGTTTGATTTAATTGCTGAATTTACATACATAATGCCAAGCTCACAAGATTTCTTTACCGGTTTTCCACACGACATAAAAGTTGTAACAGCACTAGATAAGGTACAACCAGTGCCATGAGTATTTTTTGTCTTATATCGTTTATTGTTAAAAAATTTAATATTTTTTTTGTTAATAAAAATATCCATAACATTTTTGTTTTTAAAGTGCCCACCTTTGATAAGTACATTTTTAGCTCCCAATTCTAAAAGGTTTTTAGCGGCGTAAATCATATCTTCTTTATTTAAAATTTTCATTTTAGTCAAAATTTCTGCTTCTGGAATGTTGGGAGTTATTAGTGATACTTTTTTAATCAACCTTAATTTTAACAAATGAATTGCTTTATCATTTATCAATTTAGCTCCACCCTTCGCAACCATTACTGGATCCAAAATAATTTTTTTTATTTTGATTATATCTAAAGCCCTCAATACTGATCTTATAACTCTTGGAGAGTGCAGCATACCTATTTTTATTGCATCAGGTCTTATATCTTTGCAGGTATAAATAATCTGATTGAAGATTTCTTTCGGATTAATTCCAATAATTGATTTAACACCTGTGGTGTTTTGTATCGTAACCGCAGTTATAGCTGTCATAGCATAAGATCCAAGAGCAGTCACAGTTTTTATGTCAGCTTGGATCCCTGCTCCTCCCGAAGAGTCTGAGCCTGCAATAATTAAAATTTTTGAATTCGGCTTCAATTTATTTTATTTTTTTTGATATAAGTTTAATACAATTTATTAAGAGTTTTTTATTTTCACTTTCCCCCATTACCCTTATTTTAGATTCCGTGCCTGATTTTCTTACCAAAATTCTTCCTTTCCCCTTAATTAATTTTTCTACACTTTTTATTGTTTTTTTTATTTCTGATTTATTAATTATACTCTTATCTTTTACATCGATATTTTCCAAAAGTTGAGGAGTTTTCTTAAAATTATCAAAAAATTCGCTTGCTTTTTTTCCTTTCCTCAAAGCAAAAAGAGCCTCTAGAGCCACAAGCAAACCATCCCCAGTAGTTGCAAATTTACCTAAAATAATATGACCTGATTGTTCGCCACCGAGATTGAATCTATATTTTTGCATTTTTTCTTTAACATATCTGTCACCAACATTGGCTCTAATAAATTTTATTTTCTTAGATCTAAAATATTCCTCTAAACCGTAGTTTGACATTAAAGTTCCAACTACTCCACCTTTTAACATCTTTTTATTTTTCCATCTTGTTGCTAAAGCAGCTATAATTTGGTCTCCATCTATAATGTTACTTTTTTCATCACACATTATAACTCTATCAGCATCTCCATCTAAAGATATGCCAATGTGAGCTTTATACTTTTTAACAGCTAATCTAATTTTTCTTGGAAAGGTTGAACCACAATTTTGGTTTATATTTAAACCGTTTGGATTTACACCTATTGGTATGACTTTAGCTCCAAGTGATTTTAATAATTCAGGCCCAGCTTTATAACCAGCACCATTAGCACAATCTATAACAATTTTTAATCCTCTTAAATTAAACTCTTTCGTAAAATTTTTTTTTAATATCTTAATATATTTTTTTGTTCCAGTTTCTAATCTTTTAACTCGTCCTAATTTTTCAGGCTTAGAAAGAGATTTTGAAATTTTTTTATCTATAAGACTTTCAATTTTTTTTTCAATTTTATCTGATAATTTCATTCCGTCAGGACCAAACAATTTTAGACCATTATCATAGTGCGGATTATGTGAAGCTGTAATCATTATACCCATATTAGCTTTCATTTCTTTTGTGAGCATAGCTAAACCATTTGTTGGTAAAGGGCCAAGAGTATAAACATGCATACCAGAGGATGCTAGGCCCGAAACAAGTGCAGGTTCAAGAGTATAGCCTGATAATCTGGTGTCTTTGGCTATTATTGCTATTTGTTTCTTTTTTTTTTTGAGATTTGAAATAAGTTCCACTTGCAAGACCAAATTTAAAAAACATATCTCCATTAATATGTTTGCTATTTATAGCTCCTCTAATTCCATCAGTTCCAAAGTATTTTTTTGTCATTAATTTTTAATTAGCTCCTTAAAAACTTTGATTCCTTGCATTACTTCATTAACATCATGAATTCTTATTATGTGTATACCTTGCATCATTAAAAAAACTGAGGATGCAATTGTTCCACCAATTCTAGTATCGCTATCATTTTCTTTTGATATATCTTTTATAAATCTCTTTCTAGAATTTCCAACAAGTATAGGAAAACCAAGAGAATGGAAAATAGAAATTCTCTTAAAGAGATTCATATTATGTTTCAAGTTTTTTCCAAATCCAATACCTGGATCTAAAATTATGTTATTATGCTTAATCCCTTTAGATCTAATTAAATTAATTTTTTCCTCAAAAAAATCATAGATATCTAATAATTCATTTTTATAGCTAGGGTTTTTTTGCATGTTCTCCGGTGTTCCTACTGAATGCTGGATAACAAAAGGAATTTTATTTTTTTTTAATACTGTTAAAGTTTTAGGATCATATTTTAGTCCAGAAACATCATTGATTAACTTTACTCCTAAATCAATACCATTTTGCATAATTTTAGATTTTCTTGTATCTAGAGAAATTGGTACTTTTTTTACAATTAGTCTCAAAATTTTATTAATTCTTGCCCACTCTGTCTTTTCATTTATTGACTTCGACCCTGGTCTAGTTGACTCACCACCAATATCAATTAAGTCAGCCCCTTTCTTATAGATGTTCATTGCGTGATTTATACCTTTTTTTTTTGTATTAAATTTTCCACCGTCAGAAAAACTATCAGGAGTAAGATTTAATACTCCCAATATATTTGGGATTTTTTTAAAATTTAAATTAGAGAAGTTTTTTTTTTTTGAGTTAATTTTTTTTATATCTAAATTTATTTTATTCCTTAAATTTTTTGGTAGATATTTGATTTGATCTATGGAAATTCTTTTTTTTGATTTTCTAGTGATGATCTCAATTTTATCAAAAGATATTTCTTGAATCTGATGTAAAGGTATAGATTTTTTTCTTTTTACTAATTCTTTTGAAAGATCACCATAGTAGAAATTACACGCTCTAGTGTAATATCTTGTCATTATTAATTAATGAATAATTTTAGGTTTTAAGCCCATTGCGCCTAAGGCAGAACTTTTATCGTCCTCGTCCTCTGATTTCTCTGATAGTTTATCTTTTGGATAAATATTTTTATTGATAATGTTTTCAATCTCTTCCCCAGTTAAAGTTTCATAGGTCATCAAAGCTTTGGCAATTTTATGTAAGTCGTCTATTTTATCAGTTAAAATTTTTTTCGCTTGATTATAACCTTCATCGACAAGCTTCCTGATTTCTTTATCAATTTTTTGTGCAACTGCTTCCGATACGGATTGGGTTTGAGTTACTGATCTACCTAAAAACACCTCCTCTTGATTTTCGCCGTATTCAACGGGTCCCATTTCCTCACTCATACCATACTTCGTTACCATTGCTCTTGCGAGTTGAGTTGCTTGATTTATATCAGATCCTGATCCACCTCCAGCACCAGTAGTAATATCATCCTTACCAAAAATTAGTTCCTCTGCCACTCTGCCTCCAAAACATACTGCCAGCCTGGCTTTAAGATATTTGATGGAATGTCCATGCTTATCTCTTTCAGGTAGATTCATTACCATGCCAAGTGCTCTTCCTCTTGGTATAATTGTTGCTTTATGAATTGGATCATAACTTGGCATATTAAAAGAGACCAAAGCATGTCCACCTTCATGATAAGCTGTAAGTTTTTTCTCATCCTCGGTCATGACCATTGATCTTCTCTCAGCCCCCATCATTACCTTATCTTTTGCTTCCTCAAATTCCATTAAGGTAACAATTCTCTTATTCTTTCTTGCAGCTAATAATGCTGACTCATTAACCAGGTTAGCTAAGTCTGCTCCTGAAAATCCAGGAGTTCCTCTTGCGATAGTTCTAAGGTTCACATCAGGCGCCATCTTAATTTTTTTCACATGTACTTTTAAAATTTTTTCTCTACCTATTATATCGGGATTTGAAACTACAACTTGTCTATCAAATCTACCTGGTCTTAACAAAGCAGGATCTAAAACATCTGGTCTATTGGTTGCAGCGATTATAATTACTCCCTCATTAGTATCAAACCCATCCATTTCTACTAATAGCTGATTTAGAGTTTGCTCTCTTTCATCATTTCCACCACCAAGACCAGCTCCACGGCTTCTACCAACAGCATCAATTTCATCAATAAAAATTATACAAGGTGAATTTTTTTTTCCCTGTTCAAACATATCTCTAACTCTTGATGCGCCAACACCAACAAACATTTCAACAAAGTCTGAGCCCGATATTGTGAAAAATGGAACTCCTGCCTCTCCTGCAATAGCTCTAGCTAATAAGGTTTTTCCTGTTCCAGGAGGGCCAACCAATAAAGCCCCTCTAGGAATTTTTCCCCCCAGTCTACTAAATTTTTTTGGATCCTTTAAAAACTCAACAATCTCCTCAACCTCTTCTTTAGCTTCCTCAACTCCTGCAACATCATTAAAAGTTACTTTACCTTTAAGTTCATTCATCATTTTTGCTTTTGATCTTCCAAAACCCATGGCTCCACCTTTGCCACCTTGCATTTGTCTCATAAAGAAAATCCATACCGCAATCAATAACAACATTGGAAACCAGGAAAGCAATACTCCAAACAGTGACGGCATTTTTTCTTCAATTGGGGCAGCAGAAATACTTACACCTTTTTCAGAGAGTTTTTCTATCAAATTTGGGTCACTTGGTGAATATGTGGTAAAATTATTTCCGTTCGAATAAGTACCTTTTATATTGTTACCTTGAATTTCAACTTTGACGACTTCGCCGTTATCTACAGCTGTTAAAAATTCAGAAAATATCACTTTATTGTTGCCTCGAGTATTTGATTGAGGGTTTTTAAACATGTTATAAAGGCCTATAGTCAAAAAAACTATAATTGCCCACATGGCTACATTTTTGAAATTCATATTGATAAAATAAGAATTATTTAGGATTTAACAAGTGGCATTTTGGTAAATATTAAGAAAAGTTAATGTTCTTTTGAGATAATTACTGTTTGATTCACTTTTTCGATCAAACAACTACCTAAAGTGCTCTTATAAAATGAGCTTTTTTGAATATCACTAATTATTTTGTCTATTTTCTTTCCTCTAACGGGATAATATTTTTTACTCACAAAACCTAAGGAATAAGATAATGATCTAAAAACTATTTCATAAGGTTGTTTGAAAAATTCATCGTTTAGAATCAATTGATTTTCTTGAATAGAAAAAAAAGTATTAATTTTTAAATTTTTGTTAACATAATAATCAATAACATCATTGGATTTTTTCAAATTTTCAATTGTATTGATAAATTTTTTTTGATCTAAACCATCATTCTTAAGTCCCTTTAAAAGTTTTCTAATTCTGACTCTTTGAAACTTTTCATCATCATTTGATGGATCTTTAACATAAAAATCAAAAACTTTTTTTGAAATAAATACTAAATCTTCTTTTTTTTGATTTATCAGAGGTCTTAAAATTATAACATTATTGAATTTTGTTTTTTTACTCAGTGAAATTAAACCTTTTAATCCACTACCTCTAATAATTCTTATAAAAAAATTTTCGAATAAATCTCCTTGATGATGCCCCAACAAAATATGATTAATCCCAAACTTTTGGGCTTTTGTAAGCAATAATTCAAATCTTTTTGACCTTGCTAAAGATTGAATATTTTTTTTAGGTTTTTTGCCTTGCCAATATAAAATTTCAGCATTTATGTGAAATCTACTAAGTATTTTTTTTACGTATTTTGCTTCAGCAGTAGACCCAGTTCTTAATTTGTGATCTATAATATAGTACTTTACTTTGAGTTTTTTTTTTATCGAATAAATTTTAGAGAAGAAAGCTAAAGCGAGACTATCTGGTCCCCCGGACACAGCAACTATAAAATCTTTATCAACGCTTAAGGACTTTGCGAATTTTTTATAAATCTGGCCAATTTTATTATTGTTTAATTTATTCTTTAAAACCCTAGGAATTTTGATTTTTACACTCAAATTTTTGGGACTCATATTTAGCTTTTTGTATCACAGATTGATTTGCATCTGGATATTGTTTTTCTACACCGTTGATCATTTTACAACCTTGATCTTTTTCCCCTATCTGAACCATTGATACACCTAGCTTTAATAAATTTACTGGAGCCTTTTCACCTTTGGGATATTTTTGATATCCCTCTAGATATGCAGATGCTGCATCTGTATAAAGTTGTCTTATTCTAAATGTTTCTGCATACCAATATTGTGCATTACCGGCAAGTTTATGCTCAGGGTTTGTTTGCACAAATTCTCTAAATGCTCTTTCTGCTGTTGAATAGTCGCCAACTTTTAAAAAACTTGTCGCAAATTCGTACTGAGCTTCTGGTTTCTCACTTGGTAGAATTTTTTCTTCCGCTTGAAAAGTCTCTGTGATAACTGTTGCAGTTGAGTCTACCGATCGTGTTTGTTGCTCCGTCTCATTAGTATTCGTGTCCTTATATGATATTGAACCAAAGTCTTGAGGCTGTGAGCCTCCTGGTAAAATTTTATTTTTTGACTCATTCTTAGTTAAAATTTTTTTATCATTATTTATTTCTGATGTATTCTCTAAATCTTGAAATCTTATTTGATTGTCTGCTTGAACCTTGGATAATCTATTAGATAATTTATCAAGTTTGAAATTTATTTCCTCAAATCTATTTGTTAAATCTTGAAATTGTGTCTCAATTTCTGAAAGTTTTAGTAAATGCCTAGTTAAGACATCCTCTGAATTTGTATCCAATGGCTTAACAGAATTGCTGACATTACTGTCAACGCCTGTAGATCCTGAATACACAGCTCTTTCAAGAGTTTTAATATCCTTTTGCATTTGCTCTAAAGTTTCGTAAATGTTGTGATTATCAGCAAATATGACTGACGGATGAAAAAAACAAAAAAACAATATTATATTTAAATTTAATTTTTTAATTACCGATTTCATGTTTAAATTTATTATTAAAATAATGGCAAAAAAAAGACCCTTAAACAAATTACATGTTTAAGGGTCTTGATTAAAAAAATTAGTTAGCTTTTACTGTTACAGATCTTCTATTTTTCGACCAAGCTAAAGGATTTGATCCTGAGTCTACTGGTCTTTCTTTTCCATAACTTAAAACTGATATCCTGTCTGATGAGATTCCATACGTCATTAAATAGTCCTTAGCAGCATTTGCTCTTCTTTCTCCAAGTGCCAAGTTGTATTCCCTTGTACCTCTTTCATCTGCATGACCCTCAAGTACAATTGTAATTTTTGAATTTTTTCTCAAGTATGCAGCTTGTTTTCTTAAAGTTTCTCTTGATGCTGTTGTCAAAACAGACTCATTTGTTGCAAAAAATACTCTGTCAGGAACTCCTGATGCTAGATACTCAACAGTGTCTGTGCCAGTATAAACATCTCCTTGCATTTGACCTGTAGTTTTTTTTGATGTTGCACAAGCAGATAGTGCAAAACAAGCAAAAACTATTAATAAAGTGTTTTTAAGAATTTTGTTTAATTTCATTATTGCTCCTTGATCAATATTTCTTATTCTTAAACATTTCACAACTAATTAGATGTTTCAAGACAAAAAATCAAGATATTT
>MDTE01172922.1_pt1 | contig 15320 bp, 16 predicted proteins | sample 811231 | NCBI WGS metagenome assembly MDTE01 (sample SAMN05326651, study PRJNA326480) | marine metagenome | isolation source: seawater | place: Indian Ocean: Red Sea | collected 2010 | reverse complement strand
ATTTGCTCCTTCGGCGAGAATTATTCTCTTTCCAGAGTTAATATGTACGGTCCTTTTGCCTGAGAGTTTCCGGGGTGGTTGCTCCTTCGGCGCTACATTAAAGTAGTCTCTTCCGTGTAATTATTATAACACAATTAATTTATTATTTACATAATTATTTAAAGTACGCTTTATCTTATTAGCTATTTTTTTTTTGTAACAACGAGTAAAATTGTAGTAACACAGCAGCAATAACTATAAATCCTCCCAAAAGAACAGCGTACGGCGGATTTTCATTCACAAAAAGCCATGCCCACGTTGGACCAAGTACAGCTTCGGTTAGCATTATTATTCCAACAATCGCTGCTGGAGTGGTTCTTGCACCTATTGTTATTAAAATAAATCCAAAACCTACTTGAAAAAAACCTGCTAAAAAACCTAAAAATATATCATGCGATGAAATAGAAATTTTTGATGACATTAAATATCCAATTAACATAGCAAATAATCCTGCAATGAATTGCAAAGGAACCATATCAGTATTTGGATATTTTCTAATAATTATAATTAAAATCGCAAAAGTTACAGGCATTAAAAATGAAGCTATATTTCCTAACATCTGACCAAAAGATAAAGTGTTGCCCAACATTAAAATTATTCCAGATATCGCTAAAATAATTGAAACTAATGTTAATTTTGAAATTTTTTCTTTTAAAAAAAAATATCCAAAAATTGCAAGAAATAATGTTTGGGTTTGTATTATAAAATTCGCGTTTGCAACTGTTGTATTATACATTGCAAATACATATCCAGAAAACCCTAATGATAAAATAAAACCTCCAAATAATCCTGGTATTCCTGAGTTTTTAAATACGACAAAAACATTTTTTTTATAAGTAAAAATTAAAAAAATCGAAACAACTAATACAAAAAATACAGATCTCCAGAATAGAATTTGCCATAACGTTGCTCCTTCAAAAGATTTAACAATTAATCCTCCAAAACTTAAGGAGAAAGCACCTAAAAATACTAAAAAAGGTCCTGGTAGTTTTTTTAGAAAATTCATGTTATTTGATTTAATAAATTATCAGTTTCCATTTTATAAAATTTATAAAGTTTTTCTGCTTCGTTAAGTTCTATTAATTTAAATTTTATTTTTGCGTTTGCTGGAATTTGTGCGACTCTATCGTAATCTGCACTAATAACTACTGCGATCTTAGGGTATCCCCCAATAGTTCCATGATCTGACATCATTATAATTGGGTTACCATCAGCAGGAACTTGAATAACCCCTTTTATTAAACCTTCTGATCTAATGTTTGTTTCTTTTTGATTTTCAATTTTTGGTCCATTTAATCTCATTCCCATTCTATCTGACAATTTTGTAACTATAAACTCTTGGCTAATAAATTTATTAATTGATTGTTCTGAAAAATAATGAAAATTAGAACCTTTTAACACTCTGATATATTCAATTTTTGTGTTTAAATAATTTAATTTTTTATTTAAATTTTTTTTCTCATAATCATTAATATAAATTTTATCATTTTTTGATATTTTTTTTCCGTCATTTGCTCCAATAGATGCTCGAACTGTTGTTGAATAGCTTCCAAATTTTTTTTTAATATTAAAACCTCCGCTAACAGCAAAATATCCGTAAACTAATTTATTCGTTGAAATTATATCGAGTTCATCTCCCTCGTTTAACAAATAAGTTTTATAGCATTCGCCATTTATTATTTCTGAAGATTTTTTTTTTATTTTGAAATTTACATCTCCAGTTACAGCAAAATTAATACTCCCATTATCCATTTTTACTAAAGGCCCTTGATAAGCAAACTCAATTGCTGCTTCATTATTTTTATTACCAACTAAATAGTTGCAGATTAAATAATTTCTTTTGTCCATTGCTCCACTAAATGGCAAACCAATATGATAAAAATTACTTCTTCCTAGGTCTTGAAATGTAGAATTTATTCCTGATCTTAAAACTGTAAAATTATTTTTTTTCATTCCAATTTAAAAATTCTTTCTTAGTTATCTGATAAAACAAAACTTTATCACCAGGATTAATTAATGTTGGTTCGTCTTCTTTTGATTTATTAAAAATCTCTACTGGTGTATTACCAATGATATTCCATCCTCCTGGGCTTTCAAAAGTATAAATATTGCAAAATTGTTCAGTTATACCAACCGAACCTTTAGGAACTTTAACTCTTGGAGTCTCTAATCTATTTAACCTTAGTTGATGATCTATATCTCCTAAAAAAGGCATACCAGCGATAAAACCTGTCATATAACAAAAATATTCTTTATCTAAGTATTTTGCTAAAAGTTCATTTTTGGAAAGGTTTAATTTTTTTTCTAATCTATCCATATCTAAAGAAAACTCTTCATCGCAACAAACTGGTATTTTAATTAATTTTTGATTTGTTTCTGAAATTTCTAAAATTTTTATGTTTTCAATTTCTTTTTTAAGATTGTCATAGCTTGTAATATCTAAATCAAATGAAATAATTAATTTATTGTATGATGGCGTTAAGTTTGTGATTCCTTTAATATTTTGTTTTTTAATGCTTTTAAAATAACGAATTACATTTGTATTTATTTTTTGATTTACATCATCTCCGAAATCACAATAAATTGTCGCGTCACCAAGATTTGATATATTTTTTATCATGCCATGTTATACTTTAACTATGAATAGTATGGAAATTAATATTAATTGTGATTTAGGTGAAAAATCTAAACATCATTCAAATATACATGATCCTGACTTGTTAAGCATAGTTAATTCTGCAAATGTTGCCTGCGGATATCATGCTGGTGACGAAGAAACAATGCATCAAGTTGTTGATATATCAAAAAAAAATGGAGTTAGCATTGGAGCGCATCCTTCGTTCAATGATCCAGAAAATTTTGGAAGAAAAAGAATGAATTTGTCGTCAAGCGAAATTAGAAAATTAATCATCGATCAATACGAAATACTTCAAAATATTGCACTAAAATATAATCAAAGTGTCACTCACATAAAGCCTCATGGTGCTTTGAATAATATGGCTTGTGAAGATTTAGATTTAGCAAACATAATTGCAAAAACTATAAATGAAATTAGCAAGGATATGATCTATTTAGTTCCAACTGGATCCAAAATGGAAGAGGCAGCAAAAAAATTAGATATGAAAATAGCTTGTGAAATATTTGCTGACAGAAATTATGAAGATGATGGTAATTTAGTATCTCGATCCAAACCGAATGCACTTATTACAGATCCTAAAGAAGCTGAAAAACATGTGTTGCAAATGGTAAAAAACCAAACATTAAACTGTCTATCAGGAAAACAAATACCTTGTGAAATTGACTCTGTTTGTATACATGGAGATAATAAAAGTTCATTAGATACGGCAAAATCTATAAAACTAAATCTTCAAAATAACAATCTTATTCTTAAACCTTTAGATAAAATGAAAAAATTTAATTAGATGAAAAAATTTTTATTTACAATATTTATTACAATTTTTTTTAATAACTTATCCTTCGGAGCTGGATCGGGAGATGACGGATCTGGAAAATTAATAGGAAAATTAAATGAATATGAAAGAGCAATTAAATTAATTAAATCAGCAAAAAAATATGAAAAAAAAGGTAAGTTAAAAAAAGCCAAAAAAAGATATGAAAAAGCTAATGAGTATCTTTATGAAGCAAGACAAAAAGAACCTTTGAATCCAGATATTTTAAATTACTTAGGTTTCACAACAAGAAAATTAGGTGATTTTAAAAATGCTGAAATTTATTATTTGTTAGGTTTAGAAGAAGATCCAAAACATAAAGGAATTAACGAATATCTTGGAGAATTATATGTTGCTACAGATAGAATTGATTTAGCTAAAGAAAGATTGGAAGTGCTAAAAAGTTGCAATTGCGAAGAATACAATGAATTAAAAGAAATTATTGAAGGGAAAAAAACTTCAAAGTATTAATTTAAATTTTTTACCATTTGATCCGGTAACCACAAAGCAATTTCAGGAAAAACAATTATTACTATTACTGCTAAAATCATTAGTAAAAATAAAGGAAATGCACTTCTTGCAATATATCCCATATCTTTATTTGCCATTCCTTGTAAAACAAAAAGATTAAAACCAACTGGAGGTGTTATTTGAGCCATTTCTACGACAACCACCAAAAATATTCCAAACCAAATCATATCAAAACCTGCCTGCCTAATCATTGGCTCAATTATAGCCATTGTTAAAACAACTGCAGATATTCCATCTAAAAACATTCCTAAAATAATGTAAAAAATCATTAGTACAAAAATTAATAAATAGGGTGAAAGTTGCATGCTTTCTATCCAAATTGCTAAATTTCTTGGAAGCCCTGTAAATCCCATTGCAAGAGATAAAAAGGATGAGCCTGCTAAAATAAAAGCTATCATACATGAAGTTTTTGTTGCACCAAGCAACGATTCTTTAAAAGTTTTTAAAGTTAAGCTTTTTTGAAAATATGAAAGTATTAATGCTCCAACTACGCCTAAAGATGCTGCTTCAGTAGCTGTAGCTATTCCTGTATATATTGATCCTATAACCGCCAAAATTAAAATTATAACTGGTAAAAGCTGTTTTGATTTTTTAAATTTTTCTATAAAAGAAAAACTTTCAATGGATTTAGGCATAATGTTTTTATTAATTAATGACCAAACAATTACATAAAACATAAATATGATCGCTATCATTATTCCAGGCAAAATGCCTGCTATAAATAATTTTGCTATAGATTCTTGGACGGTAACTCCATAAATTATTAAAATTATCGAGGGAGGTATTAATAAACCTAATGTTCCTGAACCAGCTAAACTTCCAAGTAAAATTTTTTCAGGATAATTTCTCTTTCTTAGCTCTGGAATAGACATTTTTCCAACTGTAGCAACAGTGGCTGCAGAAGAACCTGATATTGCTGCAAATAAAGCACATCCAACAACATTTACATGAATTAACCCACCAGGCAATTTTTGCATCCATGGAGACAATCCTTCAAATAAATTTTCTGATAATTTAGTCCTATATAAAATTTCACCCATCCAAACAAATAGAGGCAAAGCTGTTAAAGTCCATGACGATGAAGTTCCCCAAATAGTAGTTGCCATAGCATCACCAACTGGTCTTGAAGTAAAAATCGTCATTCCAATTGCCGAAACACCAATCATACTTATTGCTACCCAAACTCCTGAACCTAAAAAGAATAGTAAAATACTAATAAAAAAAATTGTTAGAAATATTTCATCCATTTTTATTTTTTAAATATTGTTAAAATTAATTGATGAAATATTGCAATAAAAAAAACTAAAGAACCAAGTGCAACACTAATTTGAGGAATCCAAATTAATATTTCATCTGCACCTTCGCTTCTTTCTTGAAATTTATATGAAATAAATAACATCTTTGGAAAATAAAAAGCTAAATAACCAGAAAAGAAGCTAGCAACAGCCAAACACCATAATTCTAAAAATTTTTTTTTAACTGGAGATGCTTTCTCCAAAAATAAAGTTATCCTTATGTGGCCGCCTTCAACAAATGTGTAAGCTAATGCAAAGAATGAAGATGCAGCCATACAATATCCTGAATATTCAGCTAAACCTCTTATATAAAAACCAAAAATTCTTGATGCGATTCCAGTCAAAATAAAAGTTGCAACTAATATCAAAAAAAAGGCTGCCAGGTACCCTGAGAGCCTATAAAGAATTTTCAAATAATTATCAATTTTACAAAGCATAGTAAAAAGGCCGTTTTAATTAAACGGCCTTTTTAAATTTTAGATATTTTACTTATAAGCAGATAGAACAGCTTTTCCTCTAGAACCAGCTCTGTCAGCCCATTCTTTTGCCATTGTTGCACCTACTCCTTGAAAATGACTTTGTAGTGCAGCATTTACTTTGCCTACAGTCATACCAGCCTCTGCAAGAGCTTTTTTGTCAGCTACATTACCTTTTTTAGATAAGTCCCAACCCTTACGCTCAGCAACTGCCGCTTCTTTCATTACAAGTTTTTGTGTATCTGCATCAAGTTTATTCCAAGCGTCCTTATTAACTATAATCATGTTTTTTGGAAACCAGGCTGCAATATCGTAGAAATATTTCACACCATTTTCCCAGATTTTTTTATTTTTACCAGTTGTTGGTGATGTAATCATGCTTTCTACTGCTCCTGTTGAAAAAGCCTGACTGATTTCAGCAGCTTCAATTTTTGTTGGCGCCATTCCAGTTAATTCAGCAATTCTTATTGTTGCAGAATTATATGCTCTGAATTTTAGTCCTTTAAGATCAGCAACGCTATTTATTTCCTTTTTGCTGTAAAGTCCTTGGGCTGGCCATGGAACAGCATATAGAAACACTAGACCTTTTTCATCCAGACCTTTTACTATTTCTGGTTTTGAAGCTTTATAAAGTTTCATTGCATCGCTATAGCTCGTTGCAAGAAAAGGTTGAGAGTCAACTTCTAGCAAAGGGTCTTCTTTACCTAAAGCTGACATGAATCTTTCTCCAATTTGAGCTTGGCCAGTTCTGACAGCTCTAAATATTTCTCCACCTTTAAATAGTGATCCACCAGGGTGAGTAACGATTGTTAATTTTCCGCCGCTTTTTTCTGAAACATTTTTTGCAAACTCAGTTGCATTTGCAGAATGAAAATTTCCAGCACCGTAAGCTAGTGCCATATCCCATTTTTCTGCTAATGAAACATTAGAAAAAATAACTAAAGAAGCGAAAATAGTTAAAAAATATTTAATTAATCTCATTTATCCTCCATTTTTATATTTGTTATTTCATTATGTATAAATTCTTAAATCAATAAAAAATTCATACTACTTTTGATTGAATAGATAAAATTTTATTATATTATATCTACATCTTGTTAGAAGAATCGATAGTTTTAGTACAGATAATATTGATAGACGTTATTATGGCGGCTGACAACGCTATCATAATAGGAATGATAGCTGCGAGTTTTGCACCAAAACATAGAAATCAAATTATATTGTGGGGAGTCTGTGGAGCCTTAATATTTAGAATTATATTTGCTTTTTTTGCTTCTTATTTATTTGGTTTTGCATATGTAAAAATATTAGGTGGATTATTATTAATATGGATAGTCAATGATTTAAGACGTGATTTATTTAATTTAAAAAAAATTAAATCACCAACTAAAATATCTAAAGAACCATCTTATATTCAAAGTGTTTATAAAGTTTTATTTGCCGATCTTACTCTAAGTTTTGATAATGTGATTGGTGTAGTGGGTGCAGCCAAAGATAATTTTAATTTAATGTTATTCGGTTTATTTCTTTCAGTAGTATTGGTTGTAACACTTGCTAGATTTTTTGCAGAACAAATAAAAAAACATCAATGGTTTGGTTACTTAGGTTTATTTGTTATTTTAATAGTTGCCATACAATTAATCATAGCTGGAATGACTGATCTTGATATTATTGAAGTTAATGAAGAATTTAAAAGATTTTTTTAGTAAGAATATTTCTTTGTAGGATATTTATTTTTTTTTACTTCTAATTTAAATTTTCTTACACCCTTTGCAATATCTCTTCTAATATTTGAAAATCTTTTCACAAATTTTATTTTTGTTTTATTAAGACCTAACAAATCATCGGTAACTAAAACTTGTCCATCACAATTGACTGATGAACCAATCCCAATTGTTGGAATACTAATTGATTTTGTAATCAGGCTAGCTGTTCTTGAGTTTATGCATTCTAAAACTATAGAAAATACTCCAAGGTTTTCTAAAAGTTTAGCATCATTTAAAAGTTTTCTTTTTTCTATTTCATTTTTTCCTTTAGATTTAAATTTACCTGTTGTGCTCTGAGGCAATAATCCTATATGTCCCATTACTTTAATTTTATTTTTAATTAAATATTTGACTATTTCTGAAATTTTTTTTCCACCTTCGAGCTTAACGCCATCACATTTAGTTAACTTGATTATTTTTTTTGCATTTTTTAAAGCCTCTCTTCTGTTTCTATATGTGTTGTATGGCATATCTACAATCATTAGACTTTTTTTTGTTCCCTTTCGAACACTTTTGGAGTGTTCAATCATACTTTCTAAAGTAACTTTTCTTGTAGTATTATAATCGTACAAAACTGAACCTAGCGAGTCTCCTACTAAGATTATGTCAACATAGTTATCTATTATTTCTGCAAAATTTTTAGAATATGAAGTTAAACAAATAATTTTTGATTTATTTTTTTTTAAAATAATTTTATTTATTTTATTCATTTTTTTTTGTGTCAAAATTTTTAAGTCTTTTATTTATAGATACTATTTTTTCGCACATTTTAGAGCAAATTTTATTAAAATCTGATGTAAGTTCTTTTACTTTTGAAAAATTTGATCTTTTTAATTCAATATCTATTAATAAATACATAGCTTCTTCATTAGTTGGTTCAAGAAGCAAAGTGGTGTTTATATTTTTTTCTTCTTCTCCTTCATTATCTTCTTTTTTAAATATTTTTGCTAAATACAAATAAGATTTTGCATCTTTGGGATTAAATACTATATTTCTTTGAAATAAAAATTTAGATTCCTCGTATTTTTTATTTTCAAATAGCTTTTTTGCCTCTTCAAAAAAATTATCCTTTGCCTGGGCAGATGAAATAAGACATAATAAAATTATAGCTAATTTAATTTTAAAATTCATATATTTTTTAAAAATACTGTTTACCATAATCTATCGTAAATGTTTACAAATTATAAAATTTTCCTTGGACTCTTTCCTGCTGGCAGGTGGTTTAAAAATGTTAGTTTTTTTAAATTTTTTTTTTGATAAAGAAATTATTTCTTTAAATGAAGAGCCCATAAATATTTTAGACACAAAAATTCCATCAGTTTTGAGAATTTCTGTAGCAAAATTCATTGCGTTAAGGCATAAATCTCCAGTTAAAGTGGAGTCTAAATTTTTATTACCTGTGGTATTTACCGCCATATCGGAAAGAACTAGATCAATTTTTTCTTTAAAATATTCTTTAATTAAAATTTTTATACTGCTAGAAGTAAAATCACCTTTTATTTGGTAAGCATTTTTAACCTTTTCCATATCCTGAAGATCAACCGTTACAAGTTTTATATTTTTAATTTCTTTAACAATAAGCTGTGACCAACTTCCTGGTGCCGCACCTAAATCAACAACTGAAATTCCATTTTTAAATATTTTAAATTTATTATTTATATCTACTAATTTATAAACTGCTCTTGATCTATAACCTTCAATTTTAGATTTTTTAACATACAAATCTCTTGCTTGTTTTATAACCCAGTTTTTTGAGATTTTATTTTTTGGCAATTATAAATTAAATCTTAGACTTTTTTTTATGATTTTTCCATCGAGTGTTTCGATTTCACTTAAATATTCTTTATTATACCTTATATGATCAGAAGTTTTACCTGCTAGATGTACTATTCCAATTTCATGATGTGGTAGATAATATTCAACAAGTGTGTTTTTAGTATTATCAAATTTTAGTCTATTTATTAGTGTCCAGTTACAATAAGCTGGTAGTATTTCTACTGGAAGATTATCTGAATAAATTGCTACATTCATTGCTATTTGTTCTGAACCCCAGATTTTTCCTTTACTTAAAGCTTGTTTTAAATTTTTTTGCCAAACTTCCCAGTGTGGAGCGTTTTTTTCTAAAGAAAAAACTCCAATGTTTAAATGAGGCATTAAAGCAACTTTTCTTGCAATTTCTTCCGAAAAACCAGAGGATTTAGCATGTTTATAATTTTGTGATTTGACCGTTGCAAAACTCTTAAATATCCATTCTGCTCTTAATACTCTTCCATAGGATCTATCTGCAGATGTTGATATTGCTAACTTATTTTTTTCACAACCTTTAAAATATAAATCAATTGCTTCCCAAGAATTGACCCATGCATCAGCATCTATCCATAAATATTTTTTATAGCCAGGAAAATATTTTGGAAGAAAAGCTCTAGATACTTGGCTTTTTAACCACTCCTTATTGCCAACTTTATATTTTGGTACTTCAATATCCCAATTTGCTTTTTTTACATCGTCTACTTTTTTTGATAATAATTCAATTTCATTTTCTTTTAAACCGCCATCTAAAATACAAATGGCAACATTTTTACTTTTCTCAAATCTTTTAATAGAATCTATTAATTCGTTTACAAGTTCAAAATAGTTCGAGTCAGCTAACGAAACTATAACATTATCTTTCATTTATAATATATCTTCATGATCATCTATATCATCAGATTGTGTCTTAAATTTATCTTTTAATTTAAAATAATGAATTGAACTAATAGGAATTGTGGCTAGATAAATTATACCTGAAATTACCATCGTATTGAATGGATAGACTAATAGTAAACCAAAATAAAATATAATACCGAATAGTAAAAATATACTTGCTCTTCTTGGCACAGTTATTTTTTTCAAAGAATATGTGGGAATTTTACTTATTAAAAGAATTGATATTATAATAAAAAAAACTGGAACAAATAAATCATTATTTAATATAGCTAAATTGTATTCACTAAAACTAAAAATAAGCGGTATTAATACCATTATACCTCCAGCGGGAGATGGCATACCTTCAAAAAAATTGTCTCTCCAAGATGGTTCTTCTGAAGTGTGTACATTAAATCTTGCTAATCTAAGTGCAACTGAAACAACATAAATCAAACAGATAAACCACCCTATTCTTCCTAATTCACTTAATTTCCAAAAATACATTATAAATGCAGGAGCAACACCAAAACTTATAACATCTGTTAGAGAATCTAATTCTTTACCTACTTTAGATGTTCCTTTAATTAACCTTGCTATACGGCCATCCAAACCATCAATAATTGCTGCAACCAAAATTGCTAGAACTGATATTTCAAATCTTCCATCAAAAGCAAATTTTATAGAACTTAAACCAATACAAACACCTATCAATGTAAAAATATTTGGCAATATAACTCTTGTCTTTTTTGAAGATACTATTTTAAAATTTTTTTTAGGTTCCATTCTTTTACTTTTTAGCTAATAAGGTTTCACCTGCTATAGTTTTCTGATTTAACTTTACTAAAGGATTGTAGTTTTCAAAATAAATATCTGCTCTACTTCCAAATCTAATCATTCCTATTCTTTCGCCCTGCTTAACTTCAGAGTCTTTTGATACTTCTGTTACTATTCTTCTTGCTATTAATCCTGCGATTTGCACGACAATTATATCTTCTCCCATACTATTTTTAATTTTATAATAATTTCTCTCATTGTCTTCGCTTGCCTTATCAAGTGAAGCGTTTATAAATTTTCCAGGTTTATATAGAATTTCAGATATAGTGCCTGAACAAGGTGTACGATTTACGTGACAATCAAAAACATTCATAAATATGCTTATTTTTTTAAAATTTTTATTTTCTAATCCTAGTTCTTTTGGTCCATTAGTGTCTGTTACCTGTAAAATTACTCCGTCTGCTGGACTTGTTAAATAATTATCATCTTGAATTGAAATTCTTTCTGGGTCTCTAAAAAAGTAATAACACCAAATGGTTAGAACTAGCCCTACAAAACCTAAAAAACCATTAAGAAAATATAAAATAATAGTTATGAATATAAATAAAACTATAAACTTATACCCCTCATTATGAATCTTTGGAAAAACTATATCTTGCATAAACCTTTAATTGGTAATTTTAGGTTAATATGTATATAAAATGCAAAAATTCAATTAATAAGATATATTCAAAATATGAGTAAAATTAAGGTTAAAAACCCAATTGTTGAATTGGATGGTGATGAAATGACTAGAGTAATATGGAATTTTATCAAAAACAAACTAATACTTCCTTATCTAGATTTAGATATTAAATATTACGATCTAGGAATAAAAAGTAGAGATAATACATCAGATCAAATTACAGTTGATAGTGCAAATGCCATAAAAAAATATGGTATTGGAATAAAGTGTGCAACAATTACTCCAGATGAATCAAGAGTAAAAGAATTTAATTTAAAAAAAATGTGGAGATCTCCAAATGGTACAATAAGAAATATTTTGGGAGGAACTGTTTTTAGAGAACCGATACTTTGCAAAAATATACCAAAACTAGTACCAAGCTGGACAAATCCTATTTGCATTGGAAGACACGCTTTTGGCGACCAATATAGAGCAACTGATTTTAAAGTTCCTGGCAAAGGTAAACTTGAAATCAAATGGACTTCGGAAGATGGTAAAGAAAAAAAAGAATTTGAAGTTTATAATTTTCCTGGTCCAGGTGTTGCACTTTCTATGTACAATCTAGACAAATCTATAAAGGATTTTGCAAGATCTTGCATGAACTATGGACTTAACAGAAAGTGGCCAGTTTATTTGTCAACTAAAAATACAATTTTAAAAAAATATGATGGAAGATTTAAAGATTTATTTCAAGAAGTTTATGAAAAAGAATTTAAAGAAAAGTTTGAAGAAAGAAAAATAACATACGAGCATAGGCTTATAGATGACATGGTCGCTTGTGCAATGAAATGGAATGGAAATTATATTTGGGCATGTAAAAATTATGATGGAGATGTTCAATCAGATACTATTGCACAAGGATTTGGATCTTTGGGTCTTATGACAAGTGTTTTAATGTCACCGGATGGTAAAACTATAGAATCTGAAGCAGCACATGGAACAGTAACTAGACATTATAGACTACATCAACAAGGTAAAGAAACTTCTACAAATCCTATTGCTTCAATTTTTGCTTGGGCTAGAGGTTTGTACCATAGAGCTAAATTGGATAATAATGAAGATTTAAAAAAGTTTATAAAAACGCTTGAAAAGATATGTATTAAAACAGTTGAGGATGGATATATGACTAAAGATTTAGCAATTTTAATAAGTCCATCGACAAAGTACCTAAATACTAACCAATTCTTAGATATAATAGATAAAAGCTTAAAAAAAAAATTAAATTAAAGACTTTAATTTCTTAATTGCATCGTCAATTTTATTAATTTCCGTACCGCCAGCTTGAGCAAAATCGGGTCTGCCTCCTCCCCCTTTTCCTCCTATTGTTTCTGATCCAGTTTTTGCAAATTTTACAGCATCATATTTATTTGTAAGTTTATCGGTGACGCCTACTGCCAAACCAATTTTTCCATCTTTGCTAGCAAATATAATAACTAAACCTTGTCCTATTTCTTTTTTTCCTTTATCGACTAATTTTCTTAAATCTTTTGGAGGAAGATCTGTTACTTTTTGAAATCTTGCCTTAATGCCATTTATAGTTTCGTCTTTAATAATATTTTTTGATTTATCACTTAAGATATTTTGAACGTAAAGTTGGTCAAATTGTTTATTTAATTCTTTTATTAAATCTTGCTGATTATGATTTTCTAAGTTTGGTTTTCCTCCAAGTTTAATTATTTGCTCAGAAATATTTTTAATAATTGCTTCATTTTTTTGTAACGATAAATCTGATAATTTCTCTTTTTTATTTAAAAATTCTTCTAATTGTTTATCTCTTAGAGCTTCCACTCTCCTAATCCCAGCTGCAATTGACGATTGACTAATAATTTTAAACTTTCCAATATCTCCAGTGTTTCTAACATGAGTTCCACCGCAAAGCTCTGTTGAAAAATATTTATTTTTTTCATCGCCCATTGAAAGAACCCTAACTTCATCTCCATATTTTTCTCCAAATAAAGCTAGAGCGCCATTATCTACTGCCTCTTTTGGTGTCATTAATCTTGTTTTAACCTCAGATTTTGTATTTACCATATCATTGACATGGTTTTCGATTTTTTTTAGTTCTTCATCTGAGATTGGTTTCATATGACTAAAATCAAATCTTAATCTATCTGGAGCAACTAGAGACCCTTTTTGGATTACATGGGTTCCTAGAACTCTTCTTAAAGATTCATGAAGAAGGTGTGTAGCAGAATGGTATGCTCGAATGTTTTCTCTTCTTTCAACATCTATTTTCATTTCCACATTGTCATTTAATTTAATTGATCCACTTTCCACTTTTCCGTAATGAACAAATAAATCTCCAAGTTTTTTTTGAACATCGTTTACAATAAATTTAAAATCTCCAGAGACAATAATACCGGTATCACCTATTTGGCCTCCAGATTCTCCATAAAAAGGTGTTTGATTTAAAATCATTATCGCTTCATCACCCTTGTTTAAACTTTTTACTTCTTTGTTACCTTTGATTAAAGAAAATACTTTTCCTTCTGCTTGATTGGTCTCGTATCCTAAAAATTCAGTTGGTTCCAATCTGTCTTTTATACTGAACCAAATTTCATCAACTGAACTATCACCTGATCCTTTCCAGTTTTTCTTAGCAAGCTCTCTACTTTTCTGCATTAATGATTTAAATTTATTATGGTCAACAGTTAATGATTTATTTTTTAAAATATCTTCAGTGAGATCTAAAGGAAAACCATAGGTATCATAAAGTTTAAAAGCTACTTCTCCAGGTAAAACTTTATCTACTTTACTAACTTCTTCGTTCAATATTTTCATGCCTCTTTCAAGAAGAACTAAAAATTTTTCTTCCTCTGTTCTTAATGTTTCTTTTATTAAAGACTCGGCTCTTTTAAGCTCAGGATAATTTTCTGACATTTCATTCATCAATGTTTTAAAAATATTAAAAAATATTGGTTCTTTTGCTCCTAGAAAATGTGAATGTCTCATTCCTCTTCTCATTATTCTTCTAAGAACGTATCCTCTGCCTTCATTAGAAGGAAGAACGCCTTCAGCAATCAAGAAAGAGCTTGCTCTTAAATGATCAGCTATAACTCTAAAGCTTGACAAATTTTTTTCATTAGGTTTTGTTTTTACAACTTCAGCAGTTGAGTTAATTAGTTTAATAAAATGATCTGTTTTATAGTTGTCATGTGTACCTTGTAACAATGCAGCTATTCGCTCTAAACCCATACCAGTATCAACTGAGGGTTTCGGTAAATTTATTCTTTTATCTTTTGAAACCTGTTCAAATTGCATAAAAACCAAGTTCCAAATCTCTATATATCTGTCTCCATCTTGATCTTTTGTTCCAGGTAATCCACCTTTTAAATGATTTCCATGATCATAAAATATTTCAGAACATGGTCCACACGGTCCAGTTTCACCCATAGACCAAAAATTATCAGATGTAGAAATTTTAATTATTCTGTCTTCACCAAATCCAGTAATTTTTTTCCAAAGATTAAAAGCTTCTTCATCCTCATTAAAGACAGTAAAATAAAGCTTATTTTTATCTAATCCAAAATCTTTTGTTATTAAATTCCATGCTAACTCAATTCCTCTATCTTTAAAGTAGT
>MDTE01090243.1_pt1 | contig 15320 bp, 12 predicted proteins | sample 811231 | NCBI WGS metagenome assembly MDTE01 (sample SAMN05326651, study PRJNA326480) | marine metagenome | isolation source: seawater | place: Indian Ocean: Red Sea | collected 2010 | reverse complement strand
CTCCTGATGGTTCAGTGTATCAAGCAGGGACTTTGAGCGGAAATCCGTTAGCTATGTCAGCTGGAATTGCTGTATTGGAGGCTCTTTTTGATGGAGTCGTATATGGCAAGATTGAAGCTCTAGGCAAGATGTTATCAGATGGTTTGCTGGATGCGGCTAAATTATCGGGTATTCCAGTCCAATTGCATAATATTGGTTCTATGTCTTGTTGTTATTTTACTGAAAATCCAGTTTATAACATGGCTGATGCTATGAAGAGTGACCGGGAAAGGTTCGCAAAATATTTTCATGGAATGCTTCAGTCAGGAGTTTATTTGGCTCCTTCTCAATTTGAAACTGGATTTATTTCTGCTGCCCATGATGAGGAGACTATTGAAAAAACTGTTGATGCTGCTTTAAGGGTTATGAGGACTCTGTGATTCATGCGTGTTTTAGCTATAGATCATGGTACGGTTCGGATGGGTGTCGCAATAAGCGATGAGTTGAAAATGATTGCTCAACCTTTGGAGTTTATTCCTGCTGAACCGTTTGCTGGATTTCTTGAACGCTTAAAAGTGTTGCTCAGTGAGTATGAGGTGGAACTTTTACTCTTGGGAATGCCTAGAAATATGGATGGCAGTTATGGGGATGCATCGATAAAGGTTCGTGAATTTGAAGCTATATTAAAAAAAAGTATTACAGTTCCAATAAAGACATTTGATGAAAGGCTAACATCTGTACAAGCTAATAGAGTCTTAACACAAGGCAGGGCAAAGAAAAAAAAGAAACGCCAGAAAGTGGATGCTATGGCGGCAGCTATTTTGCTGCAAAGCTATTTAGATAGCTTGGCTTGATCACAATGGATACCGTAAAACTGAAATTATCTATTGCTTACGATGGCGCTTACTACAAGGGATGGCAGGTTCAGAAAAGTGGGATTACAGTCCAGCAGAAAATAGAGGAAGCGTTACATCGTTTGTTCCCGACTGTTGGTAGGGTTCATAGTTCTAGTCGAACGGATACTGGAGTGCATGCAAGAGGTATGGTTGCTCATGTTGAGATACATAAGGATGAGTATCGAATTGAAGAGCGTAAATTGTTATTAGCGTTGAATTCTTTTCTTCCGGATGATGTTAGTATAACTGAAATTAAACGAGTATCTGGGAAATTCCACGCTAGATTTGATGCTGTTGGGAAACAATATAGATATGATATATGGAATCATCCGGTTATGAATCCTTTAATGAGGAAAACTGCATGGCATGTTCCTCGTGAGTTAGATTTTTCAATAATGCAACAGGGGGCTAAATATTTCATTGGCGAACATGATTTTCGTGCATTCGCCGTAAAACGTGAATATGAAATGCGGTCAACTATCCGAGTTGTGACCAATTGTAAATGCTATAAGAAAGGTCCAATGCTTACAGTTGTTATTGAGGGTAATGGTTTTCTTTACAAGATGTGTAGAGGTATTGTTGGGACACTTGTTGAGGTTGGATCAGGTAAGTTAAAGCCATTGGACGTCCGTGCAATTTTGAGTTCATGTGATCGTTCTAAAGCGGGGATGACAGCTCCGGCACATGGTTTGATTCTGTGGAAAGTTATGTACGGCAAAAAGAAAGTCGGGTGATGAGTGATTCCGGCTGTCAATTAAACGTGGTCTTGGTTGAGCCTGAAATCCCGCCAAATACTGGTAATGTTGCTCGTCTTTGTGCGGCTACCAAATCGAGGTTGCATTTAATTGAGCCGTTTGGGTTTGAGCTTACAGATAAACAGTTGAAAAGGGCTGGAATGGATTATTGGAAACATGTTAATTGGTGTCAGTGGAAAAGTTGGAGCGCCTTTATTAAGAATGTTAATCCATCAAGTAGGGTTTGGTTTATAGAGTCTGGAGGAGAGGCTAGATACTCTGATGCAACATTTTCTAAGGGTGATTATTTAGTATTTGGAAGAGAGACTCTTGGGCTGCCTGAAGAGCTTTATATTGAAGCAAAAAATAATTGGTTGAGTATCCCGATGTTCAACAGCGATGCCCGATCGCTGAACCTCTCAAATTGTGTGTCTCTAGTGCTATATGAAGCTTTGCGCCAGTTGAATTTTGATGGTGAATTATAATTACTTGTCCAGTTAATGAGTTTTGGTGCTGGTGTCACTTGCTTCTAGACTATAGTAATTACCGGTCTTGGCGGGAAATATCGTCTATTGATGAAGAAATTAGTGGAAATATATGACACGACACTGCGTGATGGTACTCAAGGTGAAGGTGTAAGCTTTTCTGTTGCAGATAAATTACGTGTTGCAGAGAAGCTTGATGCATTTGGTGTTCACTATATTGAAGGTGGTTGGCCTGGAAGTAATCCTAAGGATATAGAGTTTTTTAAGGAGGCCGCCAAGCGCAAGTGGAAGAGTTCACAGATTGCTGCCTTTGGTTCAACACGACGAAAGAAAATTGCAGTGCAAGATGATCCTCAGGTAAAGCTACTGATTGATGCTAAGACGCCAGTGGTAACTATTTTTGGAAAGACTTGGCTGCTTCATGTGAAAGAAGTATTACGTACAACCCCCAAGGAAAACATCGCGATGATTGCTGATACCATTGCTTATCTAAAGAATAATGGGCGCAAGGTGATCTATGATGCAGAGCATGCCTTGGATGGTTACAAGGACGATCCTGAATATGCAATGGCTACTTGGAAGGCTGCTGAAGAAGCAGGTGCAGATTTTGTTGTTTTGTGTGATACTAACGGTGGTTCACTCCCGGCAGAAGTTGCGCAGGTTACTGCTGAGGCCTACAAGGAACTTTCCTGTTGTATTGGAATACATACTCATAATGATATTGGCTTAGGTGTTGCAAACGCCATTGCTGCAGTAGAACAGGGGGCTACTCAAGTGCAAGGCACTGTAAATGGCTATGGGGAAAGAACAGGGAACTGTAATCTTATTAGTGCGATCCCGAATATTTCACTCAAAATGGCGCGTCGCTCTATTCCTAAGGCAAAGCTAAAGAAGCTTCGTGATCTTTCTAGATTTGTTGATGAAGTGGCGAACTTAATTCCTGACAATCGTCAACCTTGGGTTGGGACTACAGCTTTTGCTCATAAGGGCGGGATGCATGTGAATGCAGTTCAAAAGATCGCGCATAGTTTTGAGCATGCTGATCCTGATGCCGTGGGCAATAAACGGCGAATTCTTGTGAGTGACCTTGCAGGGCGAAGTAATATTGTGATGAAGGCTCAGGAGATGGGTATTAGGGTTAATAATGACACGCCTGAATTGAAGGATATTCTTTCAAAGGTTAAAGAGCAGGAACATTTAGGCTATGACTACGAAGGGGCTGAGGGATCTTTGGCTTTGCTTATTCGTAAGGCAATAGGTCGCGTTGAGCCTGCTTTTTTCTTGGATGCATATCATGTTTCAATGCGTGGCGACGCTTTGGAGCATGTATGTGAGGCGACGGTAAAAGTCAGAGTTGGAGATAAAACTGCTCATACTGTGGCTGATGGTGATGGTCCAGTTAACGCCTTGGATCAAGCATTAAGAAATGCGCTCCGTGGTTTTTATCCGGTATTAAAAAAGGTTAAATTAACAGATTATAAAGTGAGAATATTGAATTCATCTCGAGCCTTCGGTACGGCTGCTAAGACAAGGGTATTAATTGAGTCAACTGACGGAAAAGATCGTTGGTATACTGTAGGAGTTAATGAGAACATTATTGAGGCTAGTCTTCAGGCATTGCTGGATAGCATCGAGTATCGTTTATTAAAAAAATAATTCTAAGGGCTTATTTATAAATAATTCCATGGCGGAAATTCCCAAGGCTTATGAACCTCAATCGGTAGAAACGAAGTGGTATTCGTTTTGGCAGCAGAATGATTGTTTTAAGGCTGATCCAGAGCGGGTTAGTGATAAACGGCCTGCATATTCGATTGTTATTCCACCACCTAATGTTACTGGGGTGCTTCATATGGGACATGTTCTGAATAATACTATTCAGGATATACTCGCGCGCAAGGCGCGTATGGATGGGAAGGAGGTGCTTTGGTTGCCTGGTACTGATCATGCTGGAATTGCTACGCAGAGTGTAGTGGAGCGAAAGTTGATTAAAGACGGCTTAATGCGGCATCGTGATGATCTCGGGAGGGAGAGTCTGTTGGAGTATATTTGGGAATGGAAAGAGAAGCATGGGGGTATAATTATTGAACAGTTAAAAAAACTTGGCGCGAGTTGTGATTGGTCTCGCATTAGGTTTACCATGGATGATGATTACACGAAATGTGTTCAGCGAGTTTTTGTAGATCTATATCATAAGGGGCTGATATATCGAGGTAAGCGAATGGTGAATTGGTGTCCGAAATCGTTGACTGCACTTTCGGATGAAGAAGTCATCATGAAGGAGCAAAATAGCAATCTATACTATTTTAAAGTTCAGGTTGTAGAGGAACCGGACACGTGGTTGGAAATCGCTACTACTCGTCCAGAAACTATTCCTGGAGATACGGCTTTTGCGGTGAACCCAAATGATCCTCGCTATGGTCATCTTGTTGGCAAACATGCCATACGGCCTCTTCCGATTGAAAATCAAGCCCATTTGCCGATTGTAGCCGATGAGCATATTGATATTGAGTTTGGTACCGGCGTGTTAAAAGTGACACCAGCTCATGACAAGGTTGACTTTGATATAGGTCAACGCAACGGAGTTGAAGTTATAGAAGTGATTAATGCTGACGGTAAGATGAACGAGCTGGCAGGAAAGGAACTTGCTGGAATGGATCGCTTTGAAGCTCGCAAGGCTGCTTCTAACAAGCTTGATGAATTAGGGTCGTTAACAAAGGTTGAAGATTATATAAATAATGTTGGATTCAGTGAGCGCGCTGATGTTCCTATTGAGCCTCGCCTTTCTGAACAATGGTTTCTCAAATATCCTAGCCAAGATAAGGCGCGTAGTTGTGTTTCAAATGGTTCAATGAAATTCTATCCTGAGCGATGGTCCAAGACTTATGATTATTGGATGGGGGGCTTACAGGATTGGTGTATTAGTCGTCAGCTATGGTGGGGGCATCGTATTCCTGTCTGGTATCGTGGTGATGAGATATACTGCGGTTTGGATGCGCCCGATGGAGATGGATGGGAACAGGATTCTGATGTTCTTGATACATGGTGTAGTTCTTGGCTTTGGCCTTTTGCGACAATGGGTTGGCCTAATGAAAATCAAACTCTAAAGAAGTTTTATCCCACTACAGATCTTGTTACTGGGCCGGATATTATTTTCTTTTGGGTTGCTCGTATGATTATGGCTGGTTACGAGTGGAGGGGTGATTTGCCGTTTCGAAATGTATATTTTACTGGCATTATTAGGGATAAAAAGGGCAGAAAAATGTCCAAGAGTCTTGGTAATTCACCTGACCCTCTTGAATTAATTTCAAAGTATGGCGCTGATGCGTTGAGATTTGGTACCATGAGGAGTGCCCCCCTCGGTCAAGACGTGTTGTTTGATGAGAAGGATGTAGAGCTTGGTAGAAATTTCTGCAATAAACTTTGGAATGCCTGTCGTTTTCGTCAAATGCAAGGAGGGGCAACTGAAGGCGAAATTCGACCTGAACTGCTTACCAGTGATGACCGGTGGATACTTTTGCGGCTTCGTCAGGCGATTGATGAGGTGACAGTTGCCTTTCAGGCATATCGTTTTACAGATGCCACAGCAACTTTATACCGTTTTTTTTGGAGTGAGTATTGTGATTGGTATATCGAATCTTGTAAGGCCGTGTTTTTTGGTGATGATCAAGTAAGAAAGGCAAATGTTTTAGCGGTTGTTGATTTTGTAATGGGGAACACTTTGAGGCTGTTCCATCCATTTTTACCATTTATTACTGAGGAGCTTTGGCATGGTTTGGGTTTCTCAAATGATATGCCGGATGAGCAAGGAGGTAAGACAATTATGACCGCTTGCTGGCCAAAGGCCTTGGATAAAAATTTTGTGGAGCTCTATGGTCTTGATGAATCAATTAATCAATTAGTAGGAGCAAAGCACGAGTTGGTAACACAGGGTCGTAACTTGCGTTCTGTTTACAATATCCCTTTTAATAAAAAAATTAACTATTTGTTTAATCCTTTGGGCAAATTAGATGAACTTGAAATAGAGGTAATAAAGGTGTTGCTAAATGCTGAATCAATTTCAATTGGAGAAGAAGGCTTGAAGGGGATGCCGCGTGTTAGCTCTTCATTGGGTGATCTTTACTTGCCGATAGAGGGTTTAATTGATTTTGATGCTGAGAGGGCACGCTTGTCTAAAGAGTTGAGCAAAATTGATAAGGAGATTGAAAAAATTCAGAACAAGTTAAGTAATCCAAAGTTTGCTGAGAGAGCTCCAGTAGAGGTGCTTGATGAACAGCGCGAACGTCTTAATGAGTGGAATCTTAAGCGTGTTCAATTAAATGAAGCACTAGATAATCTGTCTTCCTGATATGAAGCCTTCAGAAAAAAAGAATTATCTAAAAACTGCGGTTAATGCTGCTCGATTTGCCGGAGAGATCATGGCTCAAAATCTTTTTTCAAAAAAAAAGATTAATTCATCTACTCAGCGTGATGTTAAGTTGGATCTAGATGTAAGATGTCAGAATGAGATTGAGTCGATCTTAAATAAATCTCATCCCAATGTGGCTATTCTAGGCGAGGAGGGTAATGCGGGTGATATTGAAACCGAGTTTCGCTGGGTGGTTGATCCGATTGATGGTACTGTGAATTATACGTATGGGATACCTCATGCTTGTGTCTCAATTGCGTTGCAGAAACGGTTGGATAATCATTCTAAAACAGGGGATGCTTTTGAGACCGTCGTGGGAACAGTTTTTGATCCGTTTACAGATGAATTATGGACAGCTATTCGAGGGCAAAAAGCCAAACTTAATGGTAAAAAAATTAGCGTAAATAGCGGTAGTCTAAAGGAGGCCATGCTGGCTATTGGATTTGCAAAGGACAAGGCTACCATGAACTATATGATTCCTTATTTTACTAAGCTTGCTCCTAAAATTCGTAAGCCGAGAATGATGGGTTCTGCAGCACTTGCCATGACTTACGTCGCAAGTGGAAGGTTTCATGGCTATATAGAATCCAAGATTCAGATTTGGGATGTAGCTGCTGGAGGCCTTATTTTGGAATGTGCCGGTGGGGAGTTTTGGCGTGTGCCTCGAAAAAATAGCAAGCACAGATATGCTGTAATTGCCAGTAATGGAAAGATCAGGAAACAAATCGAGCGCATATGTGGCCCCTTGGATCCGGACGGTTTGCTTGTAGCGTGATTTTTTACTGGATTGGATTTTTATTAGCGTCTGCTTTGCCAGCTATTTGCTTCTTAGGTTGAAATAACTTGATGTAATCCTGGAGAATATTAAGTGTTTCACGAAGATGAGGATCTAGTTTTTGGGTGTCATCTTCTTCTTCCGTTTCTTCTTCATCATTTTCCTCTATGAGTCGAATTGGTTTTTCTTCTTCTTCAATCTCCTCTCCAAGATTGATATCTTTTTGAATCATCTTAATCGTTAGATCGTATACGGTCTCTTCTGGTTTGCCTCTGTTTTTTCTCTCTTTCTTTCGTGTTTCCCGTTTGGCCTTTTCTTCATCTTTTTCTTCTAGGCGTTTAATTTCGTTCAAGGAAAACGATTTGTCCTCAAGGCGTTCTTTTAGTGTTTCTATATCGTTCAAGATATAGGAGAAATCCTGGTCTTTTTTGATGCGTTCTGTGGATTGTGATGAAAGTTGTTCAATATAGTCTTTTACCAAATTCAAGCGACGATAGTTTAGTGGTTCTGTGTGATCTGCAGCAAGGCTATTGGAGAGTGTGGCTTCACCGATTTCCATATAATCGTATGGGCTTGGTAGTACTAGATCTGGTTTAACGCCTTGTTTTTGGGTTGTGCCTCCAGCTATTCGGTAGAATTTAGAAATAGTTAATTTAAGTTTTCCTGGGTCTTTTATTCGAACCCAGTTGGTTAATGGCATTACGGTTTGAACTGTGCCTTTGCCATGTGTTGATTGGCTGCCGACAATTATAGCACGCCCATAGTCTTGAAGGGCTGCAGCTACGATCTCGGATGCTGATGCACTGAGCTTACCGACGAGCACCAACATGGGGCCGTTGTAGCCAATACTTTCGTCTTTATCCTGGAGCACTTGTTTACGTCGTCGACTATCAATAACCTGAACCATTGGGCCTTGTTCAATAAAAAGACCTGCAAGTTTTACAGCTTCAGGCAAAAGGCCCCCTCCATTCCTGCGAAGGTCTAGGACAATGCCGTTTACCTTTTCCTTTTTAAATCGCTCTATAATCAGGCGAACATCTCTTGCGCAATTTTCATAAAATTGAGGCAGGTCTATAACTCCAAGTCTTGGCATGTCGGGATAATCGACAACCTGTCCTTTTGCTAGGCTATCGGTAAGTTTAATCTTGTCGCGAATCAGTCTTACCTCTTTAGTCTCGCTATCGTCAGCAGCATCAACTGGTATAATAGTGAGACGAACCATAGTCCCTTTTTCGCCGCGAATTTTGTCAACGACTTTATCGAGTTCCATTTCGAATACGTCGATTGCTTCGCCTTCTTCTCCTTGTGCTACGGCAACAATTCGATCACCTGGTTTTAGTTTTTTACTTTTAATTGCTGGTCCACCTGGGACGAGTTCAATCAGTTTTGTGTAACCATCATCCCACTGTAGCCTGGCGCCAATTCCAGTTAGAGATAGCTTAATATTATTAATTTCAAAATTTTCAGCTTCACGTGGGCTGAAGTAGTCAGAGTGAGGATCATATTCATTTGACAGCGCTGTGAGGTAGTATTGCAGAACATCACCTGAGTCCATTTCTGTTCGTACTCGAAGAAATCGTTCATAGCGTCGAGATATTTTCTCTTTTTCTTCCTTTATGTTATATGGTTTTACATTTGTGCCGTCTGATTTTTTTATTGGTTCCTTGCCTTCGTTTTGAGCTTTCATTGCTTCAACGCTTCGTCTTTTGCTTAAACGGTTTCCTAGTAGTTCATACTTAATGCGTTTATGCCACAAGGACCTTGCTTCTTCTTCATTTTTTGGCCAGTCGCTTTTTGTTCGATCTGGTGTAAATGTTTCATTGATGCTGAAATCAAACTTTTGATTAATGATTTCTTTCAACCAGCTATGTGATGTCTTGAGTCGGTTTGTATAGCGCTCATGAATTTCGAATGCTGGAGAAACATCTCCCCTTTTAGTGAGGTTATCTAGTAATGTTCCATATTTATTCTGAAATTCATCATAATCCGATTGAAGAAATACCATTCGGCTATAGTCGAGCGATTCCATGTATTTCCGAAGGAATTGCTTTGAAATTTCGTCATCTAATGCTGCTCGCTTGTAGTGTGTTTGAGAAAGTAAAAAACCAACTACTCGTGCGATTTTTCCACTATCTTCATCTGACAATTGTACTGCATAACTGAATGAATTCCCTAGGCACAGAAAAGTACAAATAGTGGAAATTAATATTTTTATTCTCATGTAGTTGAGACACATGCTCGCTAAATAAGGTTCAAAATGCAATCGGGAATTGACCTTGGAGTTTGTCTGGTCAGAATTGATCACTTAACACTATGCCTAATTCAGGTGATTTTAATAATGCTACAACCAGCGGTGGTTGGCTTGGTTGGATAGAGAGGGTAGGAAATCGCCTGCCAGATCCTGCCACACTCTTCCTTATTGGAACTGTGCTTGTCATGATAGCATCCGCTGTTTCAGCAAAGACTGGTTGGATAGTTGAAGAGCGTCTACCAGATCATTCTACTCTTAATGTTCAAGCGGCAGATGGAGCTGATGAGATAAAATGGGTTGCGACTGGTCGAACGTTTGAGGCGAAAAACATTTTGACTCGAGATGGTCTATTTTGGGCCGTATCCAGTATGGTTAAGAATTTTATCAATTTTGCCCCATTGGGCATAGTATTGGTCGGTATGCTTGGAATTGGTATCGCTGAACGCACCGGATTTATAGGGTCTGCATTGAAAGCGATGTTGATGGTGGTGCCGAAAAAACTACTTACTCCAGCAATGGTATTTTTGGGGATCATGTCTTCTATGACGTCTGATGCTGGCTACATTATTTTGCCGCCGTTGGCAGCAGCTCTTTATAAGGCGGTTGGTCGCGCTCCGTTGGCAGGTTTAGCTGCTGTTTTCGCCGGAGTTGCGGCCGGTTTCAATGCCAATCTTGCGATTACTAGTCTCGAGCCAATGTTATCTGAATTGGCCACAAAAGGAGCTCAGGTTATTGATCCATCTTATGAAGTTAACCCAGCTTGCAATTGGTGGTTTATGATTGCGTCAACCATTATAATGACGGGTGCGGGATGGTTTGTCGCAGATGTTATTGTTGAAAAAAGATTAGCTAATAAGCCTCCGGAAGAGGGTGGTCCATCGCCTGTAGATGTTTCGGATTTAGAAGCTCAAAAACTTACTTCTAATGATAAGCGAGCCCTCAAAATTGCTGGGTTGGTTTTTGCTGTTGCTCTTACGGCGGTTGTTGCCATGGTGAACATACCTGGTTCTCCTTTGTATACATATGAAGTCGAATGGCCGCCAAAATCTGGTCAAATGTTAACAGTTGAATTAGTTGAAGATAAAGATGGGCAGTCTTTGCCTAAGGAGGCAATTGAGATAGGTGGTGAGGTATTTGTACAGTCAGAAAATATATTTCCTAGGTGGGTGAAGGCAATAGTTCCTTTAGTTCTTATTATATTTATAATCCCTGGTATTGTTTATGGGGTTGTACAGAATAAGATTCATAATGATCGAGATGTAGCAAAATTGCTCACTGATTCTATGGCGGGAATGGCGCCTATAATCGTAATGGCATTTTTTGCTGGGCAATTTGTTGAGCATTTCAAGTACTCTGGCCTAGATAAAATGTTGGCTATGTCTGGAGGGCAGGCTCTTGGCAACGCAGCGCTTCCTACGTCGCTTCTTATTGTTGCATTCATTTTGATGACAATGTGTTTCAACATGTTTGTTGGGTCCATGTCTGCAAAGTATACTATTTTTGCTCCAATTTTTATTCCTATGTTCATGATGGTAAATATTTCTCCTGAATTGACTCAGTGCGCTTACAGAATTGGAGATTCCGTAACCAACTGTATAACCCCACTCAATCCATACATGGTTATTCTATTGGCATTCATGAAAAACATTGCTCCTAAGGGGGGGATGGGGACGCTGATATCTACAATGCTTCCGTTTACCATTATTTTTTCAATTATTTGGACTATTATGCTTCTTATCTGGTTTTGGTTAGGTATTCCGTTGGGACTGGATGGCCACTTGAATTATCCTATTCCTAATTAGTTTGTGGGGTTGCGTAATGCATATACAATCGTTACTTTTTGTTTGAGTCCTTCATTCTTATGAAAACCAAAAGACTAGCCAAAGAAAGAGCCTTCACTTTAATTGAGTTGTTGGTGGTTATTGCAATTATTGCAATTTTAGCATCACTTTTGCTTCCAGCCCTAGCCAAGGCCAAGGCCACTGCGCTTAAGGCAGTATGTACTAATAATATGAAGCAAACTAGTTTGGGCCTATTTATGTATAGGGATGATAATTTGGGTAAATACTTACCTGGTCGAGGAGCACAACCTGAAGGAAACGATAATATTGTTCAAAAATGTTTGGATTTGCCGCAGGTAGCTCTTTTGCCTCCATATAATTTGGCAACAAAAAAACCAAAAGGTTATAACGAGTCTAATGATCCTTATACTCATAGGGGATTCCAGTTAAATAAGGTGTTCGGCTGTCCTGGGCTTCGATTTAATGGAAAGACTCCAAAGGGTTACAATACAAATCCGCTTTTCCCTGCTTGGGAGAAACAATATCCTCAAATGATCCTTGGTTTTCAGCATTTTGGAGGTGCAGATACTTGGAGGAACTCGGCTGGAGTTTTTAAGTCTCGTAGCCCCGTGAATTCCGGACAGGATGGACCTCAAATGGTTTTATTGGCTGATTTGGTTGGAAAGATTGATGGAAGATGGGGTGGAGGTCGTGTGACTGCCTACGGGGGTTATCCTGCTCATGCAGACAACAAGGGACTTCCGTCAGGTGGGAATCAATGCTACGCAGATGGTTCTGTCAGGTGGGTGAGATTCCAGCAAATGCAGTTTATTCATAGTTGGAATCCTGGAGGGCGCCAATATTACATATATCAGGAAGATTTGGGGGACATGGGAGCTAAAGGAAAAGTAATCGGCTCGCGTTTATGAGTGAGGAATCTTCTGGTTCTTTAGTTAAAACTATTTTGGTTGCTGTAGGGGCTCTTGGGGCGCTTGCGGTATTGTATTGGTCATGGACTGCAAACTTTTCTCAGGCTCAAATTGAGTTGGGATATTATTGTTTGTCCTGTAAGAAAACTGAGAATATTACTTCCTATCAGGATGATTTTCCTAACAACTGGAGGCAATATCCGGGCGGAGGTAGTGATTCTGTTTTATATTGTATCAAGTGTAAAAAAGGAAGGGCTCATCCTGTAAATGATTGTAAAACATGTGGGACAGTCTTCATTCTTCATCTTTTCCCAAAATATGATCAGTACGGTGATCCTTCATGCCCTAAGTGTGATGTTAGTTATGGCGAGACCGCTAAGGCTAGAGGGATCGACTTGATGCCAAAAGAACTGAATCCTTGATGCTTTCAAAAATCTTTTCTGGCAAAAGGTTGTAATTTTAACGAATCTCTTCGTGCTTTTCGATGAAGTTTACTGGTACATATACGGCATTAATTACACCTTTTAAGCATGGGCGTCTTGACGAGGGTGCATATGAGAAACTTATCAAGGAACAAATACGTGCTGGCGTAAATGGGATTGTCCCTACTGGCACGACAGGAGAATCGCCAACACTGGAGTTTAGTGAACACATTCGTGTGATTGAGCTCGCTGTTAACGTAGCAAAAGGAAAAACTAAAGTACTTGCTGGAACAGGGGCTAATTCTACTGCTGAAGCTATCGAACTTACCAAGGCTGCGGAGGCCGTGGGGGCAGATGGTTCGTTGCTTGTCGCCCCATATTACAATAAGCCATCTCAGGAAGGCTTGTTTTTACATTTCAAGAAGGTTGCTAATGCCACTCGTTTGCCAATTGTACTTTATAGTATTCCTGGTCGTTGCAATATTTCAATCGAGGTTGAAACTGTGAAACGATTGGTAAAGTCATGTAAAAACATAATAGGAATAAAGGAGGCTGGAGGTGACGCTGATCGGGTTAGTCAATTGCGTGAAAGCCTTGGGTCAAAATTTGGAATTCTAAGTGGAGATGATTCTTTGACATTGCCTTTTATGTCGGTTGGAGCAGAAGGTGTTATTAGCGTAGCTTCCAATGTTATCCCTAGGCAGGTTGCTCGAATGGTTAATTTATATGCTTCTGGAAAGGTAATGGATGCTTTAAGAATACATCAGAAGTACTATTCGCTTTTTAAAGATTTGTTTGTTGAGACTAATCCAGTGCCGGTCAAGTCTGCGTTGGCATTGATGGGTAAATGTGCTGATGAATATAGGTTGCCTCTTTGTAAGATGAAACCTGAGAATCGTAAGCAATTGATTAAGACTTTAAAGGGTTGCGGTTTAATTTAAATAGTTAAGATGACAAAGGTTATAATAAATGGATCAAAAGGTCGGATGGGGCAGGCTTTGAATGATTGTGCTGATGTTAATCCAGACATTGAAATTACTGCGGGGATTGATGTTGGTGATAATTTAGCTGATGTGATTAGTGATGCCGATGTAGTTATAGAGTTTAGTTTTCATGAGATCACCCGAGATGTTGCAAAATTATGTGCCAAAAATAAGAAGGCACTTGTTATCGGAACAACTGGACATAGTGCTGAGGATAAGGATGCAATAATCAAACTAAAATCAGAAATACCAATTGTCTGGGCATCAAATTTTTCAACCGGTGTCAATACACTCTTCTGGTTGACGCGTAAGGCGACACAAGTGCTTGGGGCTGATTTTGATCTAGAGGTTATTGAAATGCATCATAGGTTAAAAAAGGATTCTCCAAGTGGCACGGCAGCGACTCTGTCTGAGATTCTTGCTGAGGTGAGAAAGGTTTCACTTGAGAAAGAAATACGTCATGGAAGGCAAGGTATTGTAGGTGAACGTACTGATTCGGAAATTGGTATGCATTCGCTTAGGGGAGGGGATGTTGTTGGCGATCATACTGTGGTATATGCGGGCAATGGCGAGAGGCTTGAGTTATCTCATAAGGCAGCTAGTCGTAATACTTTTGCAAATGGAGCTCTGCGTGCTGCTATTTGGGCATGTGGCCAGTCTCCTGGTCTTTACAATATGGAAGATGTTCTTGGGCTTGAGTGATTATCTTTTAGTTTTTATTGCGCGCGTAGCTCATTTGAATAGATCTAGCCTTAGGGGTAAGGCTTTTCTTCGGATTTCAAGTTAATCAGATAGGGTTGTTGAAAATTCCTCTTAAATCCGAAAAAATAACAAAGTTATTATTAACTGTATTAATAATATTTTTTAGTCCAATCCTCATAATAGCTGATGGTCTAATGAGCTTAGAAATTATCAGCTCGTTTGGGACTAGCCGCATTGATAAGTCGAAATACGATTCTAGTGCCACTAGTGAAGCCATTTTCATCCCTTGGGTCGAGCAAACAAATAATGGAGACCCGTGGCAGGGGCACCTTACTAAGTTGGATTATGATGGAGGCATCAAATGGATAAAGCAAATTGGCAATGCCGATACGATTACATCTGAAACCGATACCGTGGACAATTTGTACATTGCATGGTCAAATTCTAATCAATCCTTTATCAGTGAAATTAACCCTGCGTCTGGAGATGCCAAATGGAGTACTGAACTTTTCAGTAAACACCAAATTCAGGATCTAAAAGTAGTCGGGTCTAAATTGTATGCAGTTGGTACTTTTCGTGGCGCTAAGACACCACTCCTTAAAGCTTTTGAAAAAACAGATGGCACTATCTTATGGGAGAAAGAAATTCGTACCACCTTATCAAGTGTTTACACAGATGTTCAAAGTGATGGAACTCACCTATTTGTTAGCTCAAGCTCTCAACTTGGAATAAGTGGTCAGATTTATAAGTTTGATCTTAGTGGAGTAGCCAGTAGCGGATGGTTTGGTAGCGACTCAGGAGGCAATGGTGTTGTTCGCGCAGCGACCAACGACCATCAGTCGATAATCCTTGGCAATCAAATCATCTCATCAGGCAAAACATCACAGAACCACTACTTTCACGGCAGTTCATATCGTGTTGTCAGTCGTGAATTGTCCACAGGGAAGGTGCTTTGGCGCCAGCAATGGGGGGAGGACG
>MDTE01120815.1_pt1 | contig 15321 bp, 15 predicted proteins | sample 811231 | NCBI WGS metagenome assembly MDTE01 (sample SAMN05326651, study PRJNA326480) | marine metagenome | isolation source: seawater | place: Indian Ocean: Red Sea | collected 2010 | reverse complement strand
ATTTTTAGGTCATATTCAAAACAATCTTTAACAAAAAAAATTATATGTGGATTTCCTACATTAAGACTAAATCCATCAGTGAACTCTCTGTTATCAATATTTAAATTTATATTTTTGGGATCCAATTTTTTTTTAAGTGGAATCTCATGCCACTCAAATAGAGGCTTTCCCATTTCCAATTGAACATCAGAGCCTCCAACAATTTTCGCATTAAGCAATCTGTTATTTGTTTTCAATTTAATTTCTTTAATATTCAGATCTTTGCTTAATAAGTAAGCCACACATCTACTTCCATTTCCACACGCGCTTACCTCACCGCCGTCTGAATTAAAGATAGTTATTGGAAATGTGTTATTAATCTCTTTTTCAATAAATATTATTTGGTCAAATTCGATATTTCGGTGAAAAGACTTGAGAGTTCCTAAATAGATTATCTTTTCTTTAGGTATATCTATGAAGTTTTCTCTTCTATCTACAATGATAAACCTATTACCTAAACCATCCATTCTAAAAGCATTAATCAAAGCCATAATACTAGATTAGTATAATTATTCATTGACTTTTAAAACCCTAAATTGTAGTTTCCACAAACTTTCCGCAAATACACATGTTTTGCGGTGCTCTTGAAAACAAGAGTGTCGACACTAGTCAGCGAAGGTTCGCCCACTAGTGCGATAGGTGTTGGGTAATTGAAAATGTTTGAAAATTTAACTAATAAACTTGAGAAGATATTCTCAAAACTTAACGAAGCCCCATCATTGACTGAAGAACAAGTTGATGCTGGACTTAAAGATATTAGAACGGCGCTATTAGAGGCGGACGTGGCTTTGCCGGTGGTAAAAGAATTTACCAAAAACATTAAATCAAAAGCGATTGGTAGAGAAATAGTAAAATCGACCACACCAGGTCAGATGATTATTAAAATAGTTAACGATGAAATAGAAAATGTATTAGGAGATAAATATGAAGAAATTAATCTTAAATCACAACCTCCAGTTTCCATTTTAGTAGTTGGACTGCAAGGTTCTGGTAAGACCACTACTACTGCTAAACTTGCAAAATTTATTGAACAAAATTTTAAAAAAAAAGTTCTTTTGGTCAGCTTAGATACCTCTAGACCTGCAGCTCAAGATCAACTAAAAATTCTTGCAGACTCAATCAAAATCACGTGTTTACCAATAGTAAAAGAACAATCGCCTGTTGAGATCTCTAAACGTGCAATTAATTCGGCAAACCTAGGAGGCTATGATGTAATAATTTTTGACTCAGCCGGGAGAACTCAAATTGATTTGTCGATGATGAGCGAGATCAAACAGATAAAAGACGTAATTAAACCTACCGAAACTATTTTGGTGGCCGATTCCCTTACCGGTCAAGTTGCAGTTGAAGTAGCTAAAGAATTTGATAGTAGCTTGAGCCTATCAAGTATAATTCTTACGCGTATCGATGGGGATGGTCGTGGAGGTGCCGCCTTGAGTATGAAATTTTCAACTGGAAAACCAATAAAGTTTATTGGTGTTGGAGAGAAAATTGATGATATTGAAATTTTTCACCCAGAGAGAATTGCCAAAAGAATTTTAGGAATGGGAGACATAGTTTCCTTAGTAGAAAAAGCCTCTAAAGACTTAGATGATGCAAAGATTAAAAAAACAGAAGATCAATTAAAACAGGGTATATTTACTTTAGATAGTTACCTCACTCAATTAAGACAAATGAAAAAAATGGGTGGCATGGAAGGGGTAATGTCAATGCTACCAGGGGTAACAAAAATTAAAAAGCAAATGGAGAATTCCTCAATTGATGAAAGCATGCTTAAGGAGAATGAGGCGATAATTTTATCAATGACTAAAAGCGAGCGTGAAAATCCAAAGATGATTAATGGCTCAAGAAAAAAAAGAATTGCTAGAGGTTCAGGTGTAGAAATATCTAAAATTAACAAGCTGATAAAGCAGTTCAGGATGATGTCAGACATGATGAAAAAAATGTCAGACGGAAAAAAAATTCCATCAGGTATAATGCCAGATGAAATACTCAATCAACTAAAATAAAAGAAAGGATAAAAATGATTAAGATAAGATTATCAATGGGTGGTGTTAGAAAAAGACCGATTTATAAAATTGTTGTTGCCGACAGTCGAGCACCTAGAGATGGAAGATTTATAGAAAAGCTTGGATCTTTTAACCCTCTTTTACCTAAAGATAAAAAGGAAAGACTAAAGATTGAAGCAGAAAGAGTTAAATACTGGATGAGTAAAGGCGCTAAACCTACTTTAAGAGTTTCCAGAATACTTGGAGAAGCTCAACTTGGAGAAATGCCGAAAGCAGGAAATAATCCTTTAAAGGCTATACCAAAAAAAGATCGAAAGAAAACTGAAACTAAAGATGAAGCTCCTAAAGCAGAAGCTAAAAAAGAGGAACCAAAAAAAGAGGCTCCTAAAGCAGAAGCTAAAAAAGAGGAACCAAAAAAAGAGGCTCCTAAAGCAGAAGCTAAAAAATAATTTGGTTTATTTTTGTTATGTTAAAAGTAAAGATATTTACTTTATATCCCGATTTGTTTCCTGGTCCGCTTGATGTTGGAATATATAAAAGGGCCAGAGAAAAAAAGATATGGAGTCTTGATATTATAGACATTCGCAATTACGCCAAGGATAAACATCAAACAGTTGATGATAAGCCTTATGGTGGTGGCAGTGGTATGGTTTTGAGGCCTGATGTATTATCATCAGCCTTAGATAAGAATATTGATTATTCAAAAGATAAAACTCTTTTCCTTTCTCCTAGAGGTAAAACTTTAAACCAGGATTTAGCAAAAAGATTTAGTGCAGAAAAATCTTTAAATATTATTTGTGGACACTTTGAGGGCGTAGATCAAAGACTTTTGGATACAAGAAAAATTGAGGAGATAAGTGTAGGAGATTATATATTATCTGGTGGAGAGTCAGCTTCCTACGTTTTTTTAGATAGTGTGATCAGGTTATTGCCTGGTGTGTTAGGTAATAATAATTCAATCATAGAGGAAAGCTTTGAAAACGGCTTATTAGAGTATCCGCAGTATACAAAGCCTGAAAAATGGGAAGAAAAAAGCCCCCCAGATGTGCTATTATCAGGAGATCATGGAAAAATTAAGGACTGGCGTTTATCTCAATCTGAGGCTATAACACGACGCCAGAGACCTGATCTTTGGAAAAAATATTTAAAAAAAAAAAATGAAAAACATTGAAGAAATAAACAAAGCTGCAGTCAAGAAAATATTGGAGTCAAAAAAAATTCCAGAATTTTCTCCTGGGGACACTATTAAAGTTGGCGTTAAGATTATTGAAGGCAAAAGAGAAAGAATTCAGTATTTCGAGGGTGTCTGCATAGCTAAAAAAAATAGAGATCTCAATTCATCTTTCACAGTAAGAAAGATATCATTTGGAGAGGGTGTTGAAAGAACATTTGCTTTGTATAGTCCGAATGTAAGTTCAATTAAAGTCATTCGATCTGGTAAGGTAAGAAAAGCAAAACTTTATTACCTTAGAGATAGAAAAGGTAAATCTGCTAGAATTGCTGAAAAAATTAAAAAGAAAATCGGCATAGATGTAGTTGTGAAAGAGGATATTAAAGAGGCTTTATCAACTTCTGCTAATGAGGAAAATAAAGTTGACCTCAAAGAAAAAAAAGAAGTTGAGAAAGGCACAGTTGCAGCCAAAAAAACAGCAACAAAAGAAAATGAAACAGACAAAAACTTGTCTGAAAAAAAATAATCATTAACTTATGCCTAAAACTCTATATGATAAAATATGGGAAGACCATTTAGTCCATGCTCAGAAAGATGGAACGTCTCTTCTTTATGTAGATAGACATCTAATTCATGAAGTTACAAGCCCCCAAGCATTTGAGGGTCTGAGACTAAACAATAGAAAAGTTAGAAAGCCAGAACTAACACTTGCTGTTGCTGATCATAATGTTCCAACTACTGATAGATCTAAAGGAATATCAGATATGGACTCAAAAATACAAGTTGATACTTTAAGAGATAATTGTAAAGAATTTGGTGTCAAACTTTTTGACATGAACGATAAGAGACAAGGTATTGTTCATATTATTGGTCCTGAGCAAGGTTTTACTCAACCAGGAAATGTTATTGTTTGCGGCGATAGTCATACAGCAACGCACGGTGCCTTCGGAGCTTTAGCTTTTGGTATAGGTACATCTGAAGTTGAACATGTTTTAGCTACACAAACATTAATACAAAAAAAATCTAAAAATTTAAGAATTAGTGTCGAGGGAAAACTTCCGGTCGGCGTTACAGCTAAAGATGTAATTTTAAAAATTATTGGGACTATAGGTACAGCCGGGGGAACTGGTTATGTCGTAGAGTATGCAGGTGAGGTCATTAGAAATTTATCCATGGAGGAGAGGATGACAATTTGTAATATGACTATTGAAGCTGGGGCTAGAGCAGGCCTAATCGCACCAGATGAGAAAACATTTAATTATTTAAAAAATAGACCCATGTCTCCAAAAGAAAAAAATTGGAATTTAGCAATTACAAATTGGAAAAATTTAAAATCGGATGAAAATTGTAAGTTTGATAAGGAGGTTTTAATAAAAGCTGAAGAAATTGAACCTCTTGTAACTTGGGGAACATCTCCGCAAGATGTTTCTCCAATAACAGGTCAAGTTCCTGATCCAGATAAAATTAAAGATAAAGAAAAAAGAGAGGCATTACACAGATCTTTAAAATACATGGGATTAAATGCTAATATGAAAATTACAGATATTAAAATTGACAAGGTTTTTATAGGAAGTTGCACTAATGGAAGGATTGAAGATCTAAGAGAGGCAGCTAAAAAATTAAAAGGCAAAAAAATAGCTCAGCACGTGCAGGCCATGGTAGTTCCAGGCTCTGGATTGGTAAAAACTCAGGCAGAGCAGGAGGGCTTGGATAAAATTTTTATAAATTCTGGTTTTGAATGGAGAGAACCTGGATGCTCTATGTGTTTGGCGATGAATGCAGATAAACTTAATCCCCAGGAAAGGTGCGCATCTACTTCAAACCGAAACTTTGAAGGTCGGCAAGGAAGAGGTGGAAGAACTCATTTAGTAAGTCCTGCGATGGCTGTTGCAGCAGCGATTAAAGGTCACTTAGCAGATGTAAGGGAAATTTAAATGGAAAAATTCAGAGAAATAAAAAGTATTCCAGCGCATATTCCGATACTTAATATCGACACAGACATGATTATTCCTAAACAATTTTTGAAAACAATTAAAAGAACAGGTTTAGGTAAAAATCTTTTTTATGAGATGAGATACGATGAAAAAGGAAAATTAGTAAAAGATTTCATTTTAAATAATGAACCTTATAAAAATTCAAAAATTCTTTTGGCTGGTAAAAATTTCGGATGTGGCTCGTCCAGAGAGCATGCGCCATGGGCTCTTCTAGACTTCGGTATAAGATGCGTAATTAGTTCAAGCTTTGCTGATATATTTTATAATAATTGTTTTAAAAATGGTATCTTGCCGATTGTTTTAGAAGAAAAATTTATTAGAGAGCTTTCGGATTACAGCAAGAGAAAAGATGAAGTTTATGTTAATTTGCCTAACCAAGAAATCAAATATGGAAATAAATTAATCAATTTTAAAATCGATGAATTTAAAAAAAAATGTTTGTTAGAGGGATTAGATGATATTGGACTTTCATTAAATAAAATAAAAGATATTGAAAAATATGAAAATACAACTCTTTCGTCAAAACCTTGGATTTAATAATGGGAAAATCTAAAAGAAAGTTTTTATTGTTACCCGGTGATGGAATTGGACCTGAGGTAGTAAGAGAAGCCAAAAAAATTATAGAGTGGTTCAATAAGCACAAATCTTTGGACTTTGATGTGGATCAAGAGCTTATAGGTGGAGCATCGATAGATAAAAATAAAATACCTATTACAGACGAAGTATTTTATAAATCTTTAGAGTGCGATGCTGTAGTAGTGGGTGCTTGTGGCGGGCCGAAATGGGATAACTTGGAATTTACAAAAAAACCTGAACGAGCATTACTAAAATTAAGAAAAGAATTAAAGCTATTCGCAAACTTACGACCCGCAATTTGTTTCAAGCAGTTAGTAGACTCTTCAACTTTAAAACCTGAGGTCGTAACAGGACTTGATATTATGATAGTACGTGAACTCACAGGAGGTATTTATTTTGGTGAACCTAGGGGTATTGAGCCAATTAAAAATAATGAGAGAAAAGGAATAAATACTCATACCTACACTACAACTGAAATTCAAAGAATTGCCAAAACAGCTTTTGAATTGGCAAAGAAAAGAAAAAATAAAGTTACATCGTGTGAAAAATCTAATGTCATGGAAGCAGGAGTTCTTTGGAGAGAAGAAGTACAAGCTTTGAAAGATAAAGACTTTAAAGATGTTGAATTACAGCATATGCTTGCAGATAACTGTGCAATGCAATTATTGCGAAACCCAAAACAGTTTGATGTAATTTTAGCGGACAATCTTTTTGGAGACATGTTATCTGACGAGGCTGCAATGTTAACTGGTTCCTTAGGTTTATTACCATCGGCTTCATTAGGCTCTAGAGATAAAAATGGTAAAATGAGATCATTATATGAGCCAGTGCATGGCTCCGCACCTGATATTGCAGGTAAAAATATTGCTAATCCAATCGCAACCATCTTAAGTTTATCAATGGCCTTCAGATATTCCTTAGATTTAGATAAAGAAGCTGACTCCTTGGATCAGGCTGTACAACTAGTTTTAGATGAAGGTTTAAGAACAAAAGATATTATATCAAAAGGAAAAAAAGAAGTTACGACATCTCAAATGGGAGATGCAATTATTTCGAAATTAAAATAAATTAAAAGTTATGAACTTAGCTATTATTGGAGCAACAGGGAATGTTGGAAGAAAGACAATTGAGATTTTAGAAAAATCAAAATTAAAAATTGATAATTTATTTCTTGTAGCATCAAAAAAAAGTGCTGGAAGTGAAATTAAATTTAAAGGTCAGGCTTTGAAAGTTATTGATTTGCAATCATACGACTTTTCCAATGCTGAAATCACTTTTTTTGCTGCTGGTAGTAAAATTGCATCAGAGTACGTTCCTGTAGCATCCAAACAAACTATTGTAATTGATAACTCAAAGTACTTTAGAATGGAAAAAGATGTGCCTTTAGTTGTTGCAGAAGTTAATGCAAACGCACTCAGCAGACATCAAAATATTATTGCCAATCCTAATTGCTCAACTATTCAATTAGCATTAGTGCTAAAACCATTACACGACAAATATAACATTAAAAGAGTGGTGGTTTCCACTTATCAGGCAGTTTCTGGAGCTGGCAAAGAGGCGATGGATGAACTTATATCTCAAACAAAAGAATCTTTGGATGGAAAAAAATTAAAATCTCGTAATTTTACTAAACCTATTGCATTTAATGTTATACCACACATCGATAGTTTTGTTGAAGACGGATACACAAAAGAGGAGTGGAAAATGGAACAAGAAACAAAAAAGATAATTGATAAAAGTATAAATGTTACTGCGACTTGTGTGCGTGTGCCAGTTAAAACTTCACATTCAGAATCTGTGAATATAGAATTTAGCAGTCAGATTGATATCGAAGACGTTAAAAAGATTATTAGTAAAACACCTGGTTGCAAAGTATTAGACCGACATGAGGACGGTGGCTACATAACTCCACTCGAGGCTGAAGGAGACTATACTACGTACATTTCAAGAATTAGAAAAGACCGATCTAATGAAAGAGCAGTAAACTTATGGATTGTTTCAGATAATTTACTTAAAGGTGCAGCTTTAAATACTGTTCAAATCGCCGAAGAGTTAGTAAAATAATCTAAGATGAATTATAATAAAAATCCTTTAACACCTCATTTGCAAGTTTACAAATGGCACATCTCATCTCTTTTGTCTATAACACATAGAATAGTGGGAGTTTTAAATTTTTTTTCTATTATTATTTTTTGTATATGGCTTATTTTATATAAAGTTGACCAGAGCACCTTTCAATACATTGCAAGTTTTTTTACAACAAAGACAGGAAAATTTTTAATATTATCAATTTGTTGGTCATACAGTTTTTTTATTTTAAACGAGATAAGACATTTAGCATGGGATTTAGGCTACGGATTTGAATTGAAAACCGCAAAGTTATCAGGATTAGCCGTTTTCTTTGGATCATTTATTTTAACAATTATAATATTTTTTTTGGGAGCAAATATCTAAATGCATATTTCAACAAAAAAATGGATTTTTACTAAAGTCAGTTCTGCAATTTTACTACCATTAAAGCTTTGGTTAATTCTTAACATCGCCTCAATATTTCAAAATGATGCCTCGTTGATAATAGAATTTATAGCTTCTCAGCCATCAAAATTAATATTTTCACTTTTTTTAGTGGTTTTCTTCTTCTTTTTCTCTTTAACGATAAGTGAGATTTTTGAAGATTACATAAATAACGAAAAAATCAAAAATGTCGCAAATAAGTTTCTATATTTATTTGCTATATTATTTTCACTTATAACATTATTTAGTATATATAACTTGTAATTATGAGAGCTTATAAAATTATAGATCATGAGTATGATGTAGTAGTCTTAGGTGCCGGGGGTTCTGGCCTAAGAGCAGCTGTTGGATTATCTGAAGCTGGATTAAAGACAGCTTGTATTTCAAAAGTTTTTCCAACAAGAAGTCATACTTCAGCAGCTCAAGGCGGAATATCTGCAGCTTTAGGAAATATGGGTGAAGATGACTGGAGATGGCATATGTACGATACAGTTAAAGGATCTGACTGGCTTGGTGATCAGGATGCAATTGAATATTTGTGTAAGGAAGCACCAAGAGCGGTTGTTGAACTCGAAAAATATGGAGTTCCATTTAGCAGAACAGAAGACGGTAAAATTTATCAAAGACCTTTCGGTGGTATGACTAAAAATTATGGTAATGGAACAGCTCAAAGAACATGTGCTGCAGCTGATAGAACTGGTCACGCTATCCTCCACACTTTATATGGACAAGCTCTAAAACATCAGACAGAATTTTTTATTGAGTATTTTGCGCTAGACCTCATAATGAAAAATGGGGAATGTAAAGGAATTATCGCTTGGAACTTAAATGATGGAACGATACACAGATTTAGAGCACATATGACTATCATTGCGACAGGGGGATATGGAAAGATATATTACTCAGCGACGTCTGCCCATACTTGCACTGGAGACGGTAATGCTATGGTCCTAAGAGCAGGCTTACCTCTTCAAGATATGGAATTTGTTCAGTTTCACCCCACTGGTATTTACGGTGTAGGTTGTTTAATTTCCGAAGGCGTTAGAGGAGAAGGTGGTTATTTACTTAATTCAAAAGGGGAAAGGTTTATGGAAAGGTATGCACCTAATGCAAAAGACTTAGCCTCAAGAGATGTTGTTAGCAGGTCAATCGCAGTTGAAATTAATGAAGGCAGAGGAGTAGGTAAAGAAAAAGATCACGTACATTTACATCTGGACCATATAGATCCCAAAGTGATTGACGAACGATTACCAGGTATTGCGGAGTCTGCTAAAACTTTTTCTGGAGTTGATGTAACTAAAGAGCCTATACCCGTAGTTCCTACAGTTCACTATAATATGGGAGGAATTCCGACAAATTATAAAGCAGAGGTTTTAACTTTAAACGGATCAGAAAAAACAGTCGGTGGCTTAATGGCAATCGGTGAGGCCGCTTGTGTCTCGGTACACGGTGCAAACAGATTAGGTTCAAACTCTCTCATAGACCTAGTTGTATTCGGAAGAGCTGCCGCAAAAAGAGCCTCAGAGCTTGTAAAACCAGGAACACCACACGAAGAGGTGTCAGAGAGTGAAACTGACAAGTGTTTAGATAGATTTGACAAAATTAGGAATTCAAAAGGAAATACTAAAACTGCAGATTTAAGGATATCAATGCAGAAGACAATGCAAAGTAAGTGTGCGGTGTTTAGAACAGAAAAGACTCTTAAAGAAGGTGTAGATGCTATTAGAGAACCATTTAGAGGCATGAGTGACATGTCGGTAAAAGATAAGTCATTATTATTTAATACTGATTTAGTTGAGTCACTGGAATTTGATAATCTAATTAGACAAGCCATGACAACAATGGACAGCGCGTATCATAGAAAAGAAAGCAGAGGAGCTCATGCCAGGGAAGATTATACAAAAAGAGATGACAAAAATTACATGAAACATACACTTGCTTGGCAAAAAGGTAATTCTGTTGATGTTAAATATAGAGATGTCCATTCAAGAACTCTTACAAATGATGTTCAATACTTTCCGCCGAAAGAGAGAGTTTATTAATGGCTGAGTTTGGTCTTCCAACAAACTCTAAAATTCTTAAAGGCCTATACTATAAAGATAAAACTGGATCTAAAAATATTAAAAAAGTGAATGTATATCGTTGGAGTCCTGATGACAACTCAAATCCACGAATTGATACCTTTGAGGTTGATATGGATAATTGTGGTCCCAAGGTTTTAGATATACTATTTAAAATTAAGAATGAGATGGATTCTTCCTTAACCTTCAGAAGATCCTGCGCTCATGGTGTCTGCGGGTCTTGTGCTATGAACGTAGATGGTATTAATACATTATCCTGTATAAAATCTCACTCAGATATAAAAGGAGAGTTAAATATCTACCCACTTCCACATTTAAGGGTAGTAAAAGATTTAATAGGCGATCTGAGCAACCTTTACAAACAATATGAGTCTATCCAACCTTGGCTTAAAACTTCTAAGACCGATACTGAAAAAAAAGAAATAACACAATCTCAAAAGGATAGATCAAAACTAGATGGTTATTATGAATGTATTTTGTGCGCTTGCTGCTCTACTTCCTGCCCAAGCTACTGGTGGAATGGTGATAAGTATTTAGGCCCAGCTGTTCTGCTTCAGGCTTACAGATGGATAAACGATAGTAGAGATGAAGATAAAGCAGAGAGATTAAAAAAAGTTGCAGATGAATTGAAGTTATACAGATGTCATACAATCATGAACTGTACAAATTCTTGTCCAAAAGGACTTAATCCAGCTAAGGCAATTGCATCAATAAAGAAAATGCTTGCAACAGGCTAAATCCTTATTTATTCAACTATTATGAATTTAATTGAACATTTTGTAGCAGGCAAAAAGTTTTCAGGTAATTCAAAAAGACTTGGAAAAGTATTCAACCCCGCAACCGGTGAACAGACATCGGAGGTTAAGCTTGCTTCAAAAATAGATTTAAATAAAACGGTAGAAATAGCCTTGGCAGCTTTCGAAAGTTGGTCAACTAAACCTCCATTACAGAGGGCTAGAGTTTTGTTTAAGTTTAAAGAATTAATTGAAAAAAATTCAAATGAATTGACTAAACTTATAGTTTCCGAACATGGAAAGGTTTTCGAAGATGCTAGAGGTTCTTTAACAAGAGGCTTAGAAGTTGTCGAATACGCTTGCGGAATACCACAGATGTTAAAAGGAGAATTTACTGAAAATGTTGGAACAAACGTAGATAGTTGGTCGCTAAGACAGCCACTTGGAGTTTGTGCAGGTATAACTCCATTTAATTTTCCAGCAATGGTACCCATGTGGATGTTTCCGATGGCTATAGCCTGTGGGAATACTTTTATTTTAAAACCTTCTGAGAAAGATCCTTCATGCTCGGTTAGACTAGCAGAATTATTCAGTGAAGCGGGACTACCAGACGGTGTACTAAACGTTGTAAACGGAGACAAAGAAGTTGTAGATGCGATAATTGAAAATAAGAATATTTCAGCAGTTAGCTTTGTAGGATCTACGCCAATAGCAAAATATATTTATGAAAATTGTGCAAAAAATGAAAAGAGAGTCCAGGCTCTTGGAGGTGCTAAAAACCATTGCGTAGTCATGCCAGATTGTGATTTAGATCAAGCTGTAAACGGTTTAATGGGTGCAGCATATGGATCTGCTGGCGAAAGATGTATGGCTCAGTCTGTAGCAGTTGCAGTTGGAAGTATCGGAGATAAACTCGTTGAAAACCTATCTAAAAAAGTTGAAGCACTTAAAGTTGGTCCTGGCATGGATAAAAAATCTGAAATGGGCCCTTTAGTAACAAATGAACATCTTCAAAAGGTAAAAGGCTATGTGGATCTAGGAGTAAAAGAAGGAGCCAATTTAGTCGTGGATGGAAGAAACTTAAAACTTCAAGGTTACGAGAATGGTTTTTATATGGGTGGATGTTTATTTGATGAAGTTAAAAAAGATATGAGGATCTATAAAGAGGAAATTTTTGGGCCGGTTTTATCCGTTGTTAGAGCAAAAAATTTTGAAGAGGCATTGAATTTAGTAAATGACCATGAATTTGGAAATGGCGTAAGTATATTTACCAGAGATGGAGATGCTGGAAGAACATTTTCTTCAAAAGCAAAAATTGGAATGGTTGGGATAAATATTCCTATCCCAGTACCAATGGCATTCCACAGCTTTGGGGGTTGGAAAAGATCACTTTTTGGAGATCAGCATATGCATGGTCCTGAGGGTGTTAGATTTTATACAAAGTTAAAAACCATAACTTCTAGATGGCCATCCGGCTCTGTAACAGATCCAGAATTTACAATGCCAACTATGAAATAATTTATACATGAAAAAAAAAATTACTTTAATTGGAGCTGGTCAAATAGGAGGTACATTAGCACACTTAGCAGCTTTGAAAAAAATTGGTGACGTTGTTTTATTTGATGTCGCTAAAGGACTTGCAACAGGCAAAGCCTTAGATATAGCCCAATCAGCTCCAATAGAAAATTTTGATATTAAAATCTCTGGAACTGACAATTATAATGACACAAAAAATTCTGATGTCATAATTATAACTGCGGGCGTTCCCAGAAAGCCTGGCATGACTAGAGATGACTTGCTAGGTATAAACCTTAAAATTATAAAGGAGGTAGCCGAGGGAATAAAAAAAACATCTCCAGAGGCATTTGTTATTTGTATTACTAATCCTCTAGATGTAATAGTTATGGCTTTACAAAAATATACTGGATTTTCAAAAAATAAAGTTGTGGGTATGGCAGGAATACTTGATTCCTCGAGGTTCAAATATTTTTTATCTCTAGAGCTAAAAGTTCATCCTTATAAAATTAAGTCATTTGTTTTGGGTGGTCATGGTGACACCATGGTTTCTATGGTAAATCATACAAAAGTTGATGGTAAAAATTTAAGTGACTTGATTAAGTCAGGGAATATTAGTCAAAGCAAAGTTGAAGAAATAGTTGAGAGAACAAAAAATGGTGGAGCTGAGATAGTAAAACATTTACAAAAGGGTTCTGCCTTTTATGCGCCCGCATCTTCTGGCATAGAAATGGCAGAAAGTTATTTAAAAGATCAAAAAAAAGAGCTGCCCTGTGCTGCCTATTTACAAGGAGAGTATGGCGTTAAAGATTTATATGTTGGGGTACCAGTAATAATAGGAAAAGAAGGCGTCGAAAAAGTCGTTCAGATAAATCTTGACGAAAAAGAAAAAAAACTATTCCAAAACTCAATAAAGGCTGTAAAAGAATTATTTGATGCAGCAAAAAAAATTGACCCGTCTCTTTAATAATTTTAATTTTATCTTTGTTTTAGCTATAATCTCATTTTTTGTTACTAAATATTATTCATCACAGGGTGTAATGCCTTTGGACAATTTTGTTCTTTATAACGGTGGGTACAAAGTTTTAAACGGATATGTACCGTTCAATGATTACTGGTTAGTAACTGGACCATTACTTGATTACTTAAATGCATTTTACTTTAAGATATTCGGTGTTAATTGGAGTGCGTATACTTCGCATTCTGCAACGTTTAATTCAATTATAACAATTTTAACATACATTTTTTTAATCAGCATTGGATTAAAAAAAGAGTGGTCTTTTATTTACTCCTTGTTTTTCGCATTTTTAATGTATCCGGTGGTTGGAACACCTTTTGTTGATCATCACTCCACAATATTCCTTTTGATTGGATATTATTTGTTCATCATTTCAATAGTGAGTAAAAGATATAATATACTTTATTTTATCCCTCTAATTATGGTTTTAGGTTTTTTTTCCAAACAAACACCTGTTGCGTATGGTATTTTTGGAATTATTTTTTCAGTTTGCCTATTATTTTTTATAGATAAAAAAGAATGTTTTCAATTATTCAGATATCTTATCTTTGGATCTGCAGGAGCGATAATATTTATTTTCATATTTTTTGCTATAACAAAAATTAACTTTCAAAATTTTTATACCCAATATATCTTATTTTCACAAACAATAGGCAAGTTCCGTCTTTCGCAATATCAATTTGAATTTTTTCCAATTATTAATCAGTTCAAATTTATTATCTTTTATCTAATTTTTATTTCATATTTTTTATATAAGTCTGTAATTAAAAATCAAAAAAAAGACTATGTGGTATTAAGTATAGTTTTGTTATTATCTTTAATACTTATATTTCATCAATTAATTACATTAAACCAAGAGTTTATTTTTTTTCTCATTCCTTTGCTTGCAGGCATAACTCACAAATATTTAATCAAAATTAAAATAAATTCAAATTACCTTTTCATATTATCTATAATAATATGTTTTATAGGCACAGCAAAATACCATTATAGATTTAATGAGCTTAGAAAATTTAATGAGTTGGAAAAAGTCAATCTAAATTTATCTCAGGATGCAAATCAAATTCATAAGTCACTTGATGGATTAAAATGGATTACATATCTAAACCCTAATGATCCAGTATTTGAAATAAACCAGTTAAAGAAAGCCTTAGATTTAATTAGCAATAATTCAAAAAATAAGATGCTTATAACACAGTATCAATTCATCGGTCCTGCATTGAAAATATTTGATAATTCACCAAATCAATGGCACCATGCAAGTGTAAGCTTTCCCGTCAAAGGTCAAAAATATTTTGATGAGTACAAAAATTATTTTGTTGATAAAATTATAAAACGAAAGATTGATGGAATTTATGTCATAGGCAAAGAGGATGAAAATACACCTCAACTTGTTTTAGATAGGGATTGTCTCAATAAAGAAATTATTGATGAAATAATTTTCTACTATTCTATTAATAAAAAATGTAAAGATTTTAAATGAAAGTATTAAAATATTTAGCAATACTATTATTTGATTTCATTGATAAATATATTCATCAAAAAAATATCGTAAGATTTCTAAAAAAAAAAAATTTTAAAATATCGTCCTATATTGACATAGGAGCGCATAAAGGGACTTATATAGATTTATTCCTTAGTAATTTTAATTTAAGAAAAGTTTTCGCATT
>MDTE01115609.1_pt1 | contig 15321 bp, 23 predicted proteins | sample 811231 | NCBI WGS metagenome assembly MDTE01 (sample SAMN05326651, study PRJNA326480) | marine metagenome | isolation source: seawater | place: Indian Ocean: Red Sea | collected 2010 | reverse complement strand
TATCGACTGGAGGTGCTGCAATGAATGCAACGATGAAACATGCTGCTGCTGTTAGCAAGCATGGGATCATGAGTACTCCGAACCAACCAACATAGATTCTATTGTTTGTTGAAGTTACCCACTCACAGAACTCAGGCCATCCCTGTAGGAGTCCACCTTGTCTGCGTGTATTTGAAAGAGTTGTCATTTAAAAAGACGATTTGTATGTAGGGCATCAAGGGTTAGATGCGAAACATATTTCCAAGAATCCCTTCTACTCTTGGATAAAAGACGAAGTATTATACTGCCTACAGAGGTCTTGGTTGGGAGCAGTTTATTTTGTGAGGAAACCCACGCAATCCTTATTATATATGAATTGTAAAGTTTTGTCAAGAAGTTGGAAAGACATTATCAATCCAGTTTTTAAAGGTAGTATTATGCCATTGACCGTAGGTGACTTCTTCAGTTTCGTCGATTAATTCTATCCTAGATTTTGATTGAGCAACCTCAATGTATTCAAAGAAACGATCATCGTAAACATGATTCCTACTCATGTCCATAGCATGTTGCCAGAAGTCTGTATTATACTTTGAACCATTAGCATAGTGCCAAAGAATAAAGTTTTGATGTTCAAAAATATCTTTACTAAATTGTTCAAGAATTGAACTCTTTGACCTACCATCAAAGATCCATTGAGATACTAAGGTAGTCCATCTTAAATAACATTCTACAGCACTAGCTTCTAATGGTTCAATAAACAATAGTCTATTACCATTAAGAATAACCTTATCGTTTTGAATGGGTTCCTTAGCAACATAGTTATCAAAATTTACTGTGGTATCTGGAAGAACACCAAATGCTAAGTGCATACTTTTCCTTGCATCATAGTCAGAAGTTATCTTATTGTTATAAAGATAACCATACGAAGTATAATTTTTATTTGGAATAACAAATGTCCATCCATCAAGAGTTGCTACTGCCCTAGTCCATTGTTGATTATGATCTACCTCATTTTTCTGTCCTAAAACAACAGAGTTCAAAGGATTCTTTATAGTATCATATTCTGAAAGATCCTTAGGTGTTCCTCTACAATCAAAAACATAATCAGCATCTATATCATTACAATCTTCTACATTCTGTTCTATAAACTTACATATATTTTTTTCAATCATATATTCTCTCAGTTTATAAGGAGAATAATGTGTCGCAACAAAATCCATAGGGAATGCGTGGAAGAATTTATCTTTCTTCTGACCCCATCCCTCATATAATATACCAGATTTTATTGTGGCATCTATTGGATTATTATACCAATCAATATCTAATACTTCAGAAACAATACCAGTAAAATTTGGAAGAGATCCTTGACCAACCTTTTCAATAGGAATAGATGGGTCATAGTATATCTCAATCTCTACATCAGTATTATGATGCTCACGCAAAAGGTGCAGAGCAACGATTAAACCACCGTTACCTGCACCAACAATTGCTATCTTCATTTATAATGGATTACTAGGAGTTGGTAAACCACCAAATCCACCACCAGCTGCAGTAGGTTTAGGTGTAGTAGGTACTGCGAAATCTCCTAATGGAGCTGTTGCTCCTTCCAATGCACCAATGCCTGGAAGAGATTCAGTAACTGATCCCATAATTTGTGATTTAATTCCATCAATGATGGCATCTCTGCTGACATATACAGATACCCCACCAACAACAATGGCAAGAGATACAATACCAGACGACACTGCGATGACATTAATAATTTTTTGCATGATTAATTATATTAGTGAATTATTTAGAGGAGTTTTTTACTCAGTTCTTTATAGACATGAGCAGGATCAGATACAGAATAAGGATCGTTAGGACAATTATTCATTCTACCTGGTTCCTCAAACAACTCTTCTATTATACCACCAACTACATATGCTGCATACCTCCAAGACCTATTACCAAATCCACGATTAGTTTTTCTAACTAACATACCTAATGATTCTGCTAACTCTCCATTACCATCGGGAAGCATTTCTATTTTCTCAATGCCTAATGATTCTTTCCATGCATTCATTACCCATCCATCATTAACACCAGTACAATAGATAGAATCTATACCAAGATCTTTCTCAAATTTATCATAATATTCCTCCCAATTAGGAAGCATATCTTCAGTGCATGTCGGAGTATATGCACCAGGTACAGCAAACAATATAACTTTCTTATCAGCAAACCATGCTGAGGTAGAATAATAAGTATCTTTTATAACACCATCGTCTATTACTTCTCCTGATAGAATGAAATCCATATCAGGTATTCTTTTCTTACTGATCATACCAAAATTATTATGACTTATATTATATTATACCAAAACTTCCTGCTGTTATGCCAATACAAACGAAGAAACCGAACTCATAGAGTTCTCTGTATGGACTATGCAAAAGCGAATTGAGAGACATTTGTGGACGCTACGGTAACTACTACTGCTAGAAAAAATAATTGTTGCATGACTGAGTAAAAATAATTATATTATTATATAGGTATTTTTACTCATGTCAAGCACCTACTGGAACACGAATTGGTTCCGAGATCTTAATACCTTTACCACCTTCAAAGTCATCATCATCATCGTCATTTAATGCACGAAGAAGTAATTCAAAAAATACTAACGCTCCTATAGGATAGAGGCACCAGATAATTGCTTGGAAGAATGTTATGTCGTTTGCAGATGCAAGTTCCGTCATATAATGGTTGTATTAAGATTTGTTAAGAATAAGTATTTATACTTTATACCAGTACACCCATAGGAATAGCAGAGATAACTGCTACCATGAAGATGTATGGTACAACTTTTAAGGGCACTGGTACGCTTCTCATTATACGAAACCTGGTATCAGTTGACCTGTTGTTAGGTATGCTCCGATACCTGCGATGATACCTAGCATTGCTAGTCTACCATTTAATTTTTCTGCTATTGCTTTTGATTGCTTGTCATTCATTGTTCTTAGATTTAATAGGGGTAGAATTGTAAGAGACCTTTTGTAATTAAAATATACCAGGTATGATCCATCCTGTAAAACCGTAGTTCACCACGGCTGCAAGCAAACCCATCATGGCAAGACGACCATTAGTTTGCTCTGCTTCTTTCCAATATTTCATTTAGAATATGCCAGGTATGATTTGACCTGTTGTTGCATATGCTCCAACTGCTGCAACGAAACCGATCATTGCCATCCATCCGTTAAACTTTTCTGCTTCTGGTGTCATGAGTTTTTCCTCTTGAATAATTGTGAATTGTGATTTGATATTCTTCAACTTTAGAATCCTGCGAGTCCAAAGAAAAAGAAGTTGCCTGTAGCGATGTAGGAAATAGTTCCTGCTACGAGACCTAGCATTGCCCATCTACCATTTACTTTCTCTGCATTTTTTGCATAAGATTCATAAGAGATGTTCTCATCTATGTAAGGTTTTGGTTCAACACTATAAATGTTTTGCCTTCCACCTGATTCAGTTACTAGTTTTTATGAAGTCATTAACTTGAATTGTTAAGTAATGTAACATAATTATATAGCAAAGATTAAATTTTGTCAAATATCTACACATTCGGGTACCCACACATGGAAAAGACCCCCTTATATTACTCATAAGGAGGTCTTATTGTATCAAAAGTGTTACACTTTAGAAAGTGAACTTAACACCTGCTTTAGCACCCCAGTCGATGTCATCTTCGTTAGTTGTTCCAGATAACTCTCCGTAGAACTTATCGTAAGAACCACCAAGGTATCCAACTAATTCTACATCACCGAAGTCATCAGTTGTTTCTGTATGAGTCACTGTAGGACCACCAGATACATACCAACCAAGACCACCAGGTGTTTCTCCTTCGTATCCAACTACTGTTTCGATTGTACCAGTTGAATAAGCACCATCAGGATATGATCCGCTTGCTTCTATATTAACATATGGACCAGCAAAAGCTGCACCAGATACTAGAAGAGGAGTTGCTGCTACTGCAGCGATTGTTGATTTAATAGACATGTTTGTTTTAGTTTCTCGCAGAAAAAAATCCTGCGGATGTTAGGCTCCCCGACATGGGAGTCTTTGCATACACACAGGGTTACGATCTTTCGAGTCCTTTGTATGAAGTTATTTAGTATAGCAGACTACTATCATCTTGTCAAGCGTTTTCAAATCCTGGCGGTAATTTGCCTAGATATGGATTCAAATCGAAGTACTGATTCCAGTCCTCCACTAGAGGAGCATCGTTTCTCCAGAAGTTCCAGAGTGCATCGTGACAATTACGATGATAAACATCCACATGTTGATTATGAATATCAGATCCCATGTCACATCTATACATGAATATGGGCATGGAGAAGGTCAAACCACTGTTATAGATTAAATCATCTGCTACAGACCTAGGTTTAATTCTACAATCTAATTTGTATTTTCCCTTCTTCACATACAATCCTAGAAGTTTTTTTGCATATGTGCGATTGATAACATAGGCAGCAGTAGAGAAATCATTTACAAACCTATGATGAATTTGCATTACAGGTATCGCTGGATTGATAACTGCTATCTGTAGTATATCCCAAGCAGCAGGTGCCCATCTAAACCATTCTTTCCAAGTGAATGGCCAGTGTTTAACAGAGTCCATGTCACAATCATCTTCCATCATGATTGCATACTCATCATCTGAATTTTCCATCCAGTATTGAATTGCTTTGAGATGAGATGTAACACAACCTATCTCACCTGATGTCATATTATCAGGATACTTACCATAAACAATATCACTAAGATCATCATCTCTACCATCATACGCAGAGATTCTAGTGTTTGCTACTTCCCAATAAGAAAGCATCTGTTCTGTACGAATACGACGGTCTTCCTTTCCATCTAAATTAATCCAATAGATGTGTGGAATATCTTTTAATTTTGATGCAGATTTATTTTTATCCATGATTGTCTATCACCTTTTGAACGGTAGGTAAGTAATGATCTTTAATTACTTTTGCCCAACAAAAATTCTTAGCATACTCTAAGATCTCATCTCTATGTGTAACAGAATATTCTCTGTTCTTTTTAATAAGATACTCCACATATTGTGGATCGTCAATCTTATCTTCTGGAACCACAGTAATAAATTCTTTATCAAGATCTAGATTAGCAGTAGCAAACTCACTTACAACCACACCTAACCCTGCAGCAAATGCTTCCATGATTACCAGAGAGTGTGCTTCACCATCTGATAGTAGAACAAGGTTACCATAGTCTGTTAGGTAGTCATGTAGATATTCTTTCTTCCATTCACCAAGGTAATTATGATTCTCATTAAATCTTTTGTCTGCTATATTACCAGCAAAGAAGAGACTGTCTATGGACTGGAACTTATGCTGACGCTTACGGTAATCTATCTTTGCTAGATAGATGCTACGATCAGGGAATTCTGGATTATCTGTATGACGGAACTTGGTGAGATCAACTCCGTTAGGGACAACAAATAACCTATCATCAGTAATACCACCAAGTATAGAATAGGCTTTTTTAATACTATCTGAGAGACAGAATACATTTGGTTTAACATCTTGAAAGAGTCCGAATATTCTACTGTAAGCATCCATCTTTTGTGGTTGCTCAAGATATGCAAAGTGTGTTGTACACGCACAAGGATACTGTATGTAAGGATATAATACTATCCAATCATCATATTGTATGTGTACGAAGTCTGGTTTAAAATCATTGATTCTTTTAATGATTTCTTTGGGATTGTTGATGTTTATTATGTCAACTTCATGGCTTAATCTTTCTAAGTTTACCTTGTAATCCCAGATCAAACTTTCAACTGCTCCCCATCCCACAGGTGGAATTGGTGTAGCAGGTCCTACAATACTAATTTTCATAATAATGATTCAAGTTTAGGAATATATTCATAAGCAAGTATATTTTCAAGACCGAATTCGTTGATACCGTATTCTCTGATCTCTTTTCTATGTTGCTTAGCCACTTGTCTGTTCTTTTCTATAGTATCAAGAACAGTATCGACATTATTTATTTCCTTCTCTGGAATGACATCTATCCAAGGTTTAGATGTATCTAACTCAGCAGCAACAGTCTCTGAACATACAACACCTAGACCACATATTAATCCTTCTTTGATGACTAGAGGTGTAGTATTTTCTACCTCACTAAGCAATGCAATATTAGAATAACATGTAATATACTCATTCAATTTTTCTCTAGCTATCTCACCCTTATAGTTTGATGTATTTTTAAATTTACCACCACGCTCCATCCTTCCCATGAAATCAACAGTGTCTATATCTTCTAGAAGATACTGACGCTTACGATCTACAATTTGAGAGAAGCATAATGTTCTATCCCAACTAGCAAACTCATCAAATTTATATGGGTAAGGTCTTACACCTAGTTTACTCAACCAACAGTTCTCTCTCTTAGCACCATATGTAACCCATGAATCAATATCTCTCTGACTTGATGCAAAGATAGTAAAATCCTTATTGTGAATCATTTTATCAGCAATCATTCCATAGTTATCTCTGCCCCACATGTGAGGTGTATTTACAAATGGATAGTGACTAGAAACTATGAGTCTCTTACATAAGGGAATAAGATCAGGAATTATATCAGTAAAGACATCGTAATGTAAATGTACAATATCATACTTACCATGCTCAACCTCAAATTTAATAAGTTCTTTGTCAGGTGTATTAATTATTTCAACACGGTGTCCAAGTTCTCTAAGGATTACTGTGTAATCCCATATCAACATCTCTACAGCACCCCAACCATCTGGGGGAATCTCCATAATACCAGGACCTATTAGAGCAATCTTCATTGATAATCCTCCCAGTACATAACTTTCTTAATGTCCTCATGGAAACCAGGACTATGTGTTATTAATGATGATACATTTTGATATGCACTATGAAATAAAAATACTTTTTCATACTCATCTTCTTGTGGATTCTTACCATAGAATACACCATCAATAAGTTTCATGTCTTGCTGATCAGCAGCAGCACAATGATTGAATGCACCGTTAGTAAAATGATATCCTCCTAGTTCATTCAAAGTTAAACAAAGAACAAACTCATCAGTAACACCAGGATGGACTCCACCATCCTTAAATATACCTTCAAAGATTTCACCATAACGATTAAAGATATGATCATGCTTGTCCTTCTGGAATAAGAATGCACCTGATGATGCATAATTATATGAGTGTCTATTATCAGGAAGATACTTAGACAATCCAGCATGCATTACTTCTACTTTATTCATGTAGTCAGCAAGAGTAGGCACCCACCAATGCTGAGTACATAAAAAATTATCTTGTGCTTCTTCAATCAGTTCATCAACTCTATCATTGATAACAACAGTGTCGGTATCCATATAAAAACAATGTTCAGTTTCTACATGTTTAAACAGATTATATCTCTCTGCCCATATGTGAGGTTGGAACCAATTTCTAGAGTCCTCATTCTTAAGTTCTTCACGAGTTGCTTTTACAATCTTGACCTTAGGATCATCTATTGAAAGACGATCTTCCATATCAATGATAACAATCTCATGATCTTGTTTGATTCTTTCTAAAGATTCACAAGCTCTCATCAAATTTTTATAATAACTGTCTCCACCACCAACGATGAAACCAAAACTAAGTTTTGTCATAACAATCTCAAGAGTCCATTAATACGATTAACATATGTATGATGCTTTTTTGTGTGTCGCATCTGCCTAAGAATAAGTTCCTTGTCATTCATATGACGAAGACCTTCTTCAAATAATTCTGGAATGCTTTCTTTACAGATGACCTCAGGACCAGCAAACTCAGCAAGTTTAGGTGAGTTAGTTAATCCTAAATTACCATAACTCATAGTCTTAAATAATCTACAAGTTTTAGTACCCCATCTCTTATGGGTATCATTCCTCAAGTCAGGAGACAAGAAAGACTTTTGCATAAGATCTCTCATGACATCACCTTCAAGAGGATTAGTCCAAGGATTAGACCATGCAGTCTTCACATCTATTTTAGCACACATTTGTCCAAATTCTTGTATCAGGTGTGCGTTCTTAAAACGACCATCTGCTGACACACTACCGATATGATAATATATTTTTTCTCTTTCAATATTTACCCAGTCCTCATCAAATTCTTCTGGCATAAGATCAGTTGCCCAAGCAAGATATGTTATATCATATCCTTGTACCTGTGACTCTCTTCTATCAATACAAACTCCAGTCTCTAACTCCTCAAAATCATTAAGATCATGATGAAACTCATAGTTATCATTGTCCATACTATCTTGATGATAACGAACATCAATTAGTTTCCTTACATTACCAAGATACTTCTGAGGATTAACACATACATGCACATAATAAACAGATGATGATCTTAAAGGTATGTTTTTATCAGCATAACCTTCAGTAAAGAAAACACAATCATCGTAATCAAAATCATCTGGATATTCTTTATCATGAAACCAGTAAACTTTATGACCGCTACGCTCTAATGCTTTTTTAAATCCCTCATGAACATATGAATAAGTATCAGTATGTAATGGGTAACCCCAAAGAACACATTTCATTTTCGTACAATAATAACATCACCCTCGTCATCGTCATCTTCATCTTCTTGTTGAGGATTGAATACAAGAAGAGACTCACCAGATTTTACATCCCTCATTTCGGGATGCAAATTTTGTTTTATATTTTCTTGTTGTCTGTTGAAATCTTTTAAAGTAGAAGTCATCATAGCATACATGTATGCAAATGTCATTCCTGCAACAACAGCGAAACAAAGAAAGTATATAAAAACAAGTGAATCATTCATTTCATAACGGTTAGTGGAATTAGCATATAGTCCTCTGCTTTTTTCGTCTCTCCATCAACACAGAGCATATCATCTATGCAATGTGATGGAACTAAATCTGGATGACACCACCAATCCTCAAATGGATGGGAGTCATCTACCGAGATGTTATCAGCAATAAGCTTATAACCAAAAGACTTAAGATACTCTCTTGAAGCATCCCTGACAGTGTTGCCATCATTGTACGAGTCATGTTCAAATGTAATAACTGCGAATTTGTACTTGGATAGATCTATTTTTTTCAAGGCATCGAATGTGACCTGTGCTGGTTCACAATCAACCTGTAGATAATCAAATATTGGTCCTAATTTAACCTCTTCAAACAAAGCATCAAAGTCTGCAGTAGTAGCATCACCTAAAGCAACTGGTGATTTACGGTGCTCATTATACAGGTCTGCCTCGTGCTCCTTAATTTCAAAACCTATACCTGTCCATTCATATCTAGACTCTAGAAGAGCAGTATTGTTAGAAATAACAGGATGTCCTGACCCAATCTCTACGAATGTTCCTTGAGGTTTTCCATCAAGCATACACAAAACAAACATGTCCTGATAACACTGAGAAAAATTTTGCCTGTCTACTAGATGTAAACCAGGAAAAGTTCTTCTGAGTTTAGATGCTTTGTCAGAAGTATAGAAGGTTGGCATTTGCCATGCATTAGGATCTGTCATTGTTGATAAGATTTATTGTCTTTTGCTAGATGTACAATTTTTTGTTCAAAAGGATAGTCAGGATAACATTCTGGAAATGCATAGTCAGGTGAAAGAGCATGTAATTTATCTTCATTCTCAATGAAGAATTTATTAAGATGACTTTCATCATGCCATACTGCTATTATATCATTCTCATAATCCTTGTCAACTCTATCTTTCAGAGTCTTCATCATAGGAATAACAGCAGAAGTTTTACCACCCCACAAACATCCTTGATAGTAATTAATTTGATCACCTGTCACACATGCTTCTGACTTAGGGTTCCTTTCATAGGTTCCTGTGCCAGTTTTATAATGACATGGATGATGAACTCCAATAAAGTCTTTAGCAGTAAACAATTCGTTGCTCTCTACTCTTTGTCTGACTTCCATATCAGCATCCAAGAAAAGAATCCAATCAAAGTCCTTGAGTCTATCCTCTATCGTTAAGATAGTATGAAATCTTTCTAAGGTAATTGCTGGCCAAGGTTTATGTTCTGTAGGAATAAATGTAATATTATTAGGAAGTTCTCCTTCTACTTTACCGTCACTAAAAACAAAGAAATGTTTTTCAACAAAACTAGATGGAGCTAAATTATCCATACAAGAATTAAAATAACTAGGGAAAAATTCAAGATACTTATTAGTACCAATGAATATAACCGCTAACTTTCCACTAGGTAATGCAACTTTCATACCAATTCCCAACCTTTACAATATAAATCCTTGGTATCATTTTGAACATTCAAAGGAGGACCGAACCATTTAGATGGTGCAATCACTCTCTTGTCTTTATTAGTAGACAACCATGCACCCCACCAAGAGAATGATGAGTTAGCAATAATAAAATCATCACACATACTCATTAAACAAAGATCAACATACTGATTGTCTGCCTGTGATACTATGAAACGATCATCAGAAAATAACTCCTGCTCCATACACCAAGAAGGATCGTCTGAAAAAATGACGACGGTGCGATCTGAGTCGAACTTACTCAGTGCTTTCCTATAGTAATTTATATCAACAATAGGATGGTGTTTATAGTGAATATAGTCTGTTCTTCTTACATGAAGTGCAATAGGATTATCAACTCCTCTTATCATTTCCTTACATGGATCTGAAATCTCATCAAGAAAAGTAAAGTCTTCTAGTAATTCTTCTCTAACATTTAAAAAATATTTTTCTGATTGAAAAAATCCAAGAAGTGATACAAAATCTGGACAATTATTATATAACTCTTCGTCAAAATGAAATGATTTTTCTTCTACAACAGGACGACTATCATCAATCCTTTGTACTTGTAAAGGATTCATTGAAGTAAGTTTGAATGGTTGAAACAGTTGATGCTCTTGCCAATCATCCTTACTAGATTTCCATTTAGATGGAGGCACACACCAATTATACCCTCTGTTCTTTGCTATACCTTTCACAGCAGCATATTGAAACATCTGATTTGCTAGACGCTCTTTACGCTTGCCAACATAATTAATACCAATCATTTAGTCTGTATAAAAGTGTGTTCTATAAACCATTTATATGCCTCAGCAAGACCCTGTTCTAATGTATACTTAGGTTTCCATCCTTTAGCAGTTAGTTTACTATAATCTAATGGTCTCTTAGGTGTTCCATTAGGTCTACTAGTATCCCACTCAATCTTACCTTTATATCCAGTAACAGCAGCAACCTTATGTGCTAAATGAAAAATAGAAACATCTTGACCTGATCCAACATTAAGTAGTTCAGCATTTTCATAATGTTCCATAGCAAACATACATGCGTCTGCTAGATCGTCAACATAAAGAAACTCTCTCATGGGTGTACCATCACCCCAACATGTAACAACATCTTCAGTAGCATTGTTAAACTTAGTCATCAATGCAGGTATCACATGTCCATTCTCAGGATGGAAGTTATCATTAGGACCATATAGATTTGCTGGCATTAATGACACACCTTTAAATCCATACTGTTTGTGATACATCTTCAGCATCTCTATACCATGTATCTTGGAAATGGCATATGCTTCATTAGTAGGTTCTAATTCACCTGACATTAATGACTCTTCTTTCACAGGAGTCTCAGCAAACTTAGGATAGATACAAACTGATCCTAGGAATAAAAATTTCTTGACATGCCATTTGTATGCATAATGAATAAGATTCATTTGAATCTGTGTATTCTGATAGATAAACTCTGCAGAGTACGCATCATTAGCATGAATGCCACCGACTCTAGCAGCAGCATCAAAGACAAAATCTATTTGATTATCTCTAAAAAAATTCTCAACTGCTACAGGATCAACAAGATCAACTTCTTGGCGAGTACGAGTAATAATATTCTCGTATCCATCTTCTTTAAGACGACGGACTATTGCAGATCCTACTAGTCCTTTGTGACCTGCAACGAAGATTCTAGATTGTTTATGCATTGTCCTCAGTTTCATTGAGCAATAACAACTTCTGGTTCTGGTAAGGGGAATAAAAATCTCTTACCTTTGAACTTAGGATTCTTCAAAAAGAAATCTCTAAAATGCCAAGGTAATACAATGTGAACATCATAATCCCATAATAAAACATCCTCTTCATCCTTAATAGGAATCCAAGTACCAGGTGTGTAAGAACCATCTTTGTCTGGATTAACATCACCTATGACTGCTATGTCATTAGGAGTAACTTCCCATGTTTGGAGTGTTACATTACCCTTAGTGCTTGCACCTAACGCACATATCTTTGCGTTATTCTTCTTATAATAATCTATCATCTTCCAGAACTGTTCCTTGCATGAATTTATTCTATCACCAAACTCATCCCAAGGCACAGTAGTATCTAAACCCTGTTCAAGTTCACTAGCAAGGAGAGCAGTTAATTTTGTAGTACATTCTTTTCCTAGAGGTGAAACAACTACAGATATACTACCACCATTGACATCATTAAACTCAAAGTCAATGATATTAAATCCTGCCTTGTCCATAATATATTTGATCTGTCTCATACCATAGTATGATAGATGCTCATGACATACAGTATCAAATGAATTTTGCCTTAACATCTCAGGCATATAACTCTGCTCTAGCACCCAGATACCACTTGGTTCTAAACAAGCACGAACTTGTCTAGCAAACTCACATGGATCTTCTAGGTCATAAAACATAGAGAATGATGTGATAACTTTTGCTTTTTGTTTACCAAATCTCTCATGGAATGTATCAGCAGAGAAAAAGTCAGCAATGTAACTTACATTCTCAGGAATATAATCTTTAAATTTCTTAGAGGTAGGATCAATACTTATCAACTGACAATCCTTAGGAAAGAATCCTAAGAATGTTCCATCGTTTCCTGCGATGTCACATACAATGTCACCTGACTCAAGTTCAACATCAGTTTGAATTTTTAATGCCTTCTCTTTGAGATGACGAATCATACTTTTGTTTAGTCCAGAACGGTATCCATACTCGTCTCCATACATGGTAGGGAGATCAAATGTATGTTGTAATTGAACATGACCACATCCACCTTTCTTCTCGTTACATTTAACAAGAGTTAGGGGACCTTTGTACATGTCCTTATCAATTTCTTTAGGGAATATACCAGAAAGATATTGATCACCTAGGTCGAGGACGACATCTAAATGTTCGTTGCCACAGACCCTACATTTTTTAATTTCGTGAAATTTGCTACAGTTCATTGTCCGTAAATACACATGTCTTCTACAAGATCAGTAAATGATAACTCAGGTTCCCACCCCAAAACTTCTTTTGCCTTGGTTGCATCACCTAAAAGTTCTTCGACCTCTGTTGGGCGGTAATATTTAGGGTGAACTTTGATGATGTTTCTACGGAGAGATTTACAATAACCAACCTCTTCCATACCCTCACCTCTCCATTCAATATTCAACCCAAAATAGGTTGCTGCTTCCTCAACAAATTCTCTAACACTACGCATCTTACCAGTAGCAAGAACAAACTCGTCAGGTGTATGATGTTGAGTGATCATCCACATACCACGAACAAAATCCTTGGCATGCCCCCAATCTCTCTTAGCATCTAGATTACCTAACAACAGTTCTGACTCCATCCCTGTGGAGATACGAGACAGACCTCTTGTAACCTTTCTAGTTACAAAAGTTTCGCCTCTCCTAGGGGATTCATGGTTGAATAGAATTCCATTACTAGCATGGATTCCATATGCTTCACGATAGTTTTTTGTTATCCAATAGGCATACAACTTAGCACACCCATAAGGACTACGAGGATAGAAAGGTGTAGTTTCTTTTTGTGGGACTTCTTGCACTAATCCATATAACTCTGAAGTAGATGCTTGATAGAACTTACACTCATGATCTAGAAGACGAATTGCTTCTAGAAGACGAAGGGTTCCAAGGGCATCTACCTCACCAGTATACTCAGGTATTTCAAATGACACCTTAACATGACTCATAGCAGCAAGATTATACACCTCAGTTGGTTTAATTTTTTGAACTAAACTAATGATGCTACCAGAGTCGGTCAAGTCTCCATAATGGAGTTGGATCTTATCATATATGTGATCGATCCTATGTGTATTAATGAGAGAAGAACGACGGACTATACCATGAACTTCATATCCTTTCTCAAGGAGAAATTCAGCAAGGTACGATCCATCTTGTCCTGTAATACCTGTGATTAATGCTTTCATTTACTCGAATGATATAGAGTCACCTGCACCCAGACCTTCACTTAAATCTTCAAGATCAATACCTGTCATAATATCGGTTGTTAACCCGACATTAAAAATGCTAGTATCGATATCTATATTACCTGTAATTTCTTCGGAATGCTGTGCAGAGTTATCAGCTATAGAACGGAGACTAATGTAAATGCTCCAGAGTTCTTTTAGCGTATCTGTCTCTTCGTCTATATTTAGAGCTTCTATAACCGCAAGTTTGACCCCATCGGCAGCAGTTTGATAGGTGTCATAGGTATGATTTTTTCCACAAGACATTATTGATCTTTGGATTTGTGTACTGGTCTATTATAGACTAGTCATCATCCTTTGTCAATTCTTTTTCTGTTTTAAAAATATCATATGCAAACTTAACACCTTCTTTTGATAAAAGAATTTTCTTTGTAACCGTCATCTCTCTAGCATAAAAAACGATGGGTTGATCCTTACAATCTCCACTCACTTTGCTAACTCCTCCTTCCTTTTGAAGACTCCGTTCTTACAAAAATAGAAAGTATAATTCTCTGTGGTTACATAGTAACCATCTATTTCTTGTCCGTTATCTGTGTAACCATATGCTTTGACTTTTTCATCAATGCCATCAAGTCTGAAATTTTTATTATCCCTTATTAAATATTCATGGTATCTGGCATCTAAGTCAATCATCGTTCCTCGTAGGTAAGTTTGCGGATCCGTCTTTTTCGGCGTTGTTCCTGCCATTCTAACTGATCTTTCGTTAAATGTCCAGCTTCCCTGACATTTGATGTATTATTTATTAATATGACTTCCGAAAGGTTGACCGCAGACACAGTATCTCCTTCCAAAACTGTTCGGTTTGTACACCCACAACTCTGAACTTTGTTGCTACTGATCAATTCAGTATTACATCTCTTGCATTTAACTCTTAACATAACTCAAATAAAAGTAACTTCAGTAAATCTTGTAGTGGTTTTAAAAAAATTATCTGTTATTGTTTGACCGTGAAACCACTGACCAGGAAAAACAACCCCTTGATTGAACCTATCCAAGATACATAACTCTTCAGTAAATTGCTT
>MDTE01059541.1_pt1 | contig 15321 bp, 13 predicted proteins | sample 811231 | NCBI WGS metagenome assembly MDTE01 (sample SAMN05326651, study PRJNA326480) | marine metagenome | isolation source: seawater | place: Indian Ocean: Red Sea | collected 2010 | reverse complement strand
TCTTCAGGATCTGGCTTTTTTGGTGGAGGGTTTTGGGGTAACTCTGGAGGCGGATCATCGCAAACGCCTACGAGTACGCCAACTATAACTCCAACTCCAGTGCCTACACATACTCCAACTGTTACGCCGACCCCGACGGCAACGCCGACCCCGACGGCAACACCGACGGTTACACCGACTCCAACCCCAACTCCCGCCCCAACTCCTGATTCGCGATACGGAGTTGTTCTCCATACTCAAGATCTTGCTATTCAAAAATGGTTTCTAGATGACCTTGGGGTGGAATGGTATTTGGATGGTCAGCATTCCGCTTCAGAAATTACCGTTTGGGCTCAGGGGCATAAACGCCCGTTGTATGTTGACGTGACAGTAGTTGGCAGCGTGTATACCCCTGCGGAAATTCAGCAGATTGCTACTGCTGCTCCTGGGGCAGTTTGGTACGTCTCTGGGGAACCCAATAGGCGATTTACCGCTAATCAGATAATAGAGCGATTGCATTATTATTACACTGAGATCAAGGCTGCTGACCCTACTGCTAGAATTACTAGTCCGTCTCTCCTTAATTTCGATTTTATTTGTAATGGATGTGGTGGTTATCAGAGTGGCAGAAGTTGGGCGACGGATTACCGAGCGGCATATCTTAGTAGGTATGGTATGGAACCTCCAGTAGATATCTGGGCTATCGATTTATATCCTCTTGATTGGGTGAATCTTCCTACTGCTAACGCGTGGCTTATGATGGATCAAGTAACAGCACTGCGTGATTACCTTGAAGCAGCCCCTGCACAAGCAGGTAAGCCTATATGGGTTACCGAGTTGAGTATGCATTGGGGTTGGGATTCTATGGAATGGGGGGTTGCTGGGTGTGGGGCTACGCCACAGCCTAAAGGGCAGTATCGTGGAGACAAGATGCTTGAATATATGGAACGAATGTTTGACTACTTCGAGCAAAATGCGACATCGAAGAATATAGAGAAGTGGTTTTTCTTTGTAACCTACTATGACGTTACTCAGTGTAATTATGAAGCCTACGCAGGAATAAGCTTGTATACCAGTGGTTCGATTGGATCTTCTCGTTCTAGTATGGGTGAGTATTTTAGAGAGCGAATTTGGGACTGATAATTGCCAGATAGAATCGCAGGGATAGCATTGACGGGCGTAGATGCTAACCCATAAGATCACACGGCAAAGGCACTTAATTAAGTTAATAAAGCACCTATTTTCCGTTGGAGTTGAGCAGGATGAGATTTTCTAGATTTTTCGGGAGGACTTTACGTGACACTCCCTCGGATGCTGATACCCCTAGCCACCAACTGTTATTGCGTACTGGAATGATCAATCAGGTAGCGGGTGGGATGTACACGTATATGCCACTAGCGTATAAGTCCCTGGAAAAGATTGAGACTATCATTCAAGAAGAAATGAATGCGGTAGGAGGTCAAGAAATCAGGATGCCAGCTTTGCAACCACGGGAAGTTTGGCAAGAAACGGGTCGGGATGATGCTTTTGGGGATGGGTTGTTTAGATTGAAAGATCGTCGGGATCGTGATTTGGTATTAGCTCCTACCCATGAGGAAATAGTTACAGTAACTGCTAATAAGTTCATTCAAAGTTATCGAGATTTACCTCAATTGGTGTATCAGATTCAAACGAAATTCCGCGATGAGGCTCGCCCGCGTGCGGGATTAATTAGAGTTCGTGAATTCACGATGAAGGATGCGTATAGTTTTGACCGAGATGAGGACTCACTTGACTTGACTTATCAGTCTATGGTCCAAGCATACAAGAACATTTTTAGACGGTGCGGGATTCCTGCAATACCTGTTCAAGCTGATAGTGGAGCAATAGGAGGCAAGGACTCTCAGGAATTTGTCTTGCTGAATTCTACTGGTGAAGACTCTATTTTGCATTGTAGCTCGTGTGGGTATGCTGCTAACTCAGAACGCGCGACGTTTTCACCCTTGGTATTGGAACGCCAATCAATGTTGCCATATGAAGAGGTAGAGACTCCTGGGCTTAAATCAATTCAGGAGGTCACTAGTTATCTGGGGATTACGGATGCACAGACTCTCAAGTCTGTGTTTTATGTGGCTGACAATAGGTTTGTCTTCGTTTCTATTCGGGGAGATTTGGCGGTGAATGAAACCAAGCTTCGCAACATCTTATCGGCTGCTGACTTGAGAAGTGCAACTGAGGATGAGATACGGTCTGAAGGGCTGGTCCCGGGATATGCTTCAGCTGTTGGGGTTGGTGAAATATTGAAAATAGCCGATCGCTCAGTTGATTGGGGAACCAATTTCGTTGTAGGTGCCAATCGAGAGGGATATCATGCGCGAAATGCAAATTATAATCGGGATTTCAGCGTTGATAGACTAGAGGATATTGCCTTGGTGGAAGATGGACATCCTTGTCCAGAGTGTACGGAGCCGTTGAGGTCCGATCGCGGAATCGAAGTAGGCCATGTGTTTAAATTAGGGACTTCATTTTCTGGTCCATTGCAAGCGACTTATAGTGACGAAAATGGTGCACAGCAGTTCATGGTGATGGGATGTTATGGAATCGGAGTAGGGCGGTTGCTTGCCGCATGTATTGAGCATAACTATGATGATAAGGGTATGGTGCTCCCTCCAAGTATAGCCCCATTTCAGGTATATCTTATTGGGATGCAGATGGCTGACGATATTGTTAAACAAAAAGCCGATGACCTATTTGATGCATTGGTCGAAGCTGGTATTGAGGTGTTTTACGATGACCGGGAGGAAAGCCCTGGGGTTAAACTGAATGATGGGGATCTTCTGGGATTTCCAGTTAGAGTGGTCGTAAGTAAGAGGAATATTACTGAAGGGGTGGTGGAGATTAAATCTCGAAATGAAGCGGATTCGGTCAAGGTCCCTTTTGAAAATGCGTTGGAAACAATAACTGGTAAATTAACCGGTTGGGAATGAGCCCAAGGTATCACTTTTCAAGGGTTCAGGCGAATTCAGGATTCCCGAAGTTGAGGAGGCAGAAGATTTGGTATTGAGTTATCAATTGGATATATTTCTTCACATGAGGCGCATTGGAGTGACCCAGTCACAATCTCCTGATCCACCTCTTGCGTAATTTCGAGTTTTAAGGTGCTTTTGCAAATGGGGCAAGCAAGAATATCTATAAGTTCTTTTTTCACTGTGCATTCTCCTATTGATCTATTCTGGCCTTGTAAATCACTGTCTGAAGTTGCTTATACATAATTGGTAGGGGCTGGAGGTCAGTTCGATCTTGCATCAATTTCCACCAACATTCCTAATGCGTCAGCCAGAAAAAATACCACCAAGCCTAGTATAAGGGTTATATTTGGACCTGAAAACAGGTTGCTTGCCTTTAAATAGGATCGGTTGGGTTTGTGAGGTTCACTACTGACTGCACTACTGGAGGTTGATCCGCGGGTCACGATGATGAACATTACAGAAGCAATTACTACTTTGATTGCTAGTATAGCGATGTAAGTCAGGGATATTGTGTGTGAAGTGAGTCGCCATGCAGTTAAGGAAATACCTGTAACTAATAACAGAGTTATGCTTAAACTTACCCATCCTTTAAACGCTATTGCCATCTGTCGTGTGTACTGAGATACGGAATCTGGCATTACTCCATCTACCGTTGGCTTCATAATAAGGACGTAGAAGAGAGTGCCTCCAATCCATACTACTGCAGCTATTCCATGTAGGAATTGCATGATAAGACCAAAAAAATTATCCACTAGTCTCCTCAGTATGCTATCAAGTTATCTCTTTAATTCGACTCTTCATCAATGATCGTTTGTGCTGCAGTGATGAGTGAGGTGCGATACGAATCCGATAGCTCTTCGCGAAAGTCTAAATAGCGCTTAAGGGTGTCAATAGGGTTTTGTTGGTTTAGGTATGTTCCCTTCCAACGGGTATCCCTGTAACCCGTGATTTGTCGCTTCGATGGTGCGATGAAGTGTGCATCTTGTAACGCTGCTCTTACGTCTTGTTCTTGGAAGAGTGATTCAAGGTGCCGCGGCATCGAGATAGCTAGGCGTGTTATTGCTCCCCGGATATCGTACTGTTTTATTATCGTGAGAGCGGTTTCAGTGGGGGTTTGATCTTTATCATCAATGTTAACTGGTATAGTCAGGAATTTCCTTGCCTTGACTGGATGGAATTCGTAGCGGGACACACGCTGTTTCGGTTCTGCCGTTCTGTCTATGTCAATGGAATAAAAGCCTTTGGTGTCTTTCTCTTCGCCAAAATCTACCCTTTGCAAACTTCCGGAGTACACAATAGGAGGGCTTTCATTCAGTACTTGTGCTCGGTGGATGTGACCTAAAGCGACGTAATCAATGCCTTCAAGAGCTAGAGAACTTGGGAAGAGAACATGATCACGTCCCAGCATCATAGATACTTCCGAGCTTGTAATAGCTCCAGCAACAGTAAGATGTCCGGTTAGTATTGCTGGGATGGAGGTATCAAGGGTGCCTTGTGCTGCTGCTATCAATTTTGTCAATTCAGTTTCGATGAAACTAGTTAACTCTTCAATTGAGTTATTTGAGCTAGGCGCTCTAGCTAAGAATTCAGCGCGTCGGACCCAGGGAACAGAGATTATCTGAATCTCTCCGGATTTGGTTTCAATCGGATAAACTTTAATACGATTTCCGATAGTCACCCCTGGAATGTGGAGAGTGTCAAATATGTCGAGGGCGCTGGCCTTGCCTCTAACCGATGGAGAGTCATGGTTGCCTGGAACTAAGAAGACAGGTATCCCTGCTTGTGTGATTCTTGAAAGCCCTTCTGCAAAGAGCCTTTGATGGGTCTGAGATGGTTCCCGACTTTTATACGCGTCACCAGCAAATATTACTAGATCGGCTTCGCTGTTTATTGCATAGTCGATAACTTCGTTATAACTGTCGACAAAGTCATCTAGCCGATTTGAAAGTCCAGTACTAGGGTTTGTATGGCTATAATTCTCAACACCAATATGGAGGTCGCTGAAATGTACTATATGCATGTATGTCCTTCAGAGGCCAGGCGTCTAGTGCGTAGAGCTAGGTTTATCTAGGCGAGCATTGTTTGTAGAGTTGGTACCAAGTCCGAGATACTTACGCGCGTTTGTTTCATGGTGTCACGTTCACGTATAGTGACTGATTGATCCAGTTCGACTGTATCAAAATCGATGGTTACACACAGTGGCGTGCCGATTTCATCCTGTCTGCGGTATCTTCGACCAATGCTTTGAGAATCATCGTACTCCACTTTCCATATCCCGAGGTTCCTGACCGTCTCGTAGATGTTGCGAGCTGTAGGAGTCAATTTTTCGTTTCTGCTCAGTGGAAGGATAGCGACTTTAACCGGAGCAAGTTTGTTGTCAAGTTTCAGTACTGTACGTTCGGTGTTTTCCTGTTTTTCTTCGGTATAGGCGTCAATTAGGAATGCGAGAGTAGCACGATCTACGCCCCCTGACGGTTCTATAACGTATGGAATGATTCGTTCTTTCTTTACCTCGTCAAAATAGTCGAGGGATTGACCAGTCGCATCGGAGTGGGCTTTAAGATCAAAATCAGTCCTGTTGGCAATACCTTCAAGTTCTCCCCATCCCCAAGGGAAAAGAAATTCAATGTCTTTGGTGGCCTTTGCATAGTGCGCAAGCTCATCAGAAGCATGATCACGGATTCTAAGGCTGTCTGCGGTGATACCAAGATTCAGGTACCAATTAATTCTTTCCTGCACCCAGTATTCATGCCAAGCTACATCATCTTCAGGTGGGACAAAGAATTCAAGTTCCATTTGTTCAAATTCGCGCGTTCTGTAGGTGAAATTGCCAGGGGTTATTTCGTTTCGGAAAGCTTTACCGATCTGGGCAATTCCGAAGGGAGGTTTTCGTCTTGTTGAAACCAAGGTGTTAGCGAAATTGACAAATATTCCTTGAGCGGTTTCTGGACGAAGCCAGGCTTGTGCCGCTGAGTCTTCAACTGGCCCAACAAAAGTCTTAAACATTAGGTTGAAATTACGAGGGGGCGTCAATGGACCATTGCATTTGAGGCATGCTTCAGTTCCTGATTCAAGTTGGTCGGCACGATATCGTTCATGACATTCCTTGCATTCTACCAACGGGTCAGTGAATCCTGCAGCGTGACCACTCGTGTTCCATATTTCGGGATTCATAATAATGGCAGAATCCAATCCTACTGTGTCGTCTCGTTGGTGCACAACGTTTTGCCACCAAGAATTTTTTACGTTGCGTTTGAGTTCGGTGCCGAGAGGTCCGTAATCCCAGCTGCTGCCAAGTCCTCCATATATTTCACTCCCCGGGAATATGAACCCTCGTCTCTTGCACAGAGAAACTAGCTTTTCCATCAATAGATTATTGTTGCTTGCGGTCAATAGTTTCCTCCACTGATTTGTTGATTGCGTGATTCAACAGACTTCAGTATGTATTTTGAGTGCACAGCTTAAGCATTAATTATTTGGGCACAGATTGCATGTAATTTATCTCTGGTGTATAGTTTACACTAGTATTGAGTTTCATGGCGGGATAGCTGTCCATGCAATTTCCACCAAGGTGTTTCGGAGATTTGTGTGCCTTTTGGAACTCAGTAAGATTGGACTAGATTGGAAAGGGTTGAAGATGAGAGTAGTATTCTTGCAGGACATACCTAATGTCGCTGAAGCGGGAGACATTAAAACAGTCAAAAGAGGCTACGCTAAGAATTATCTCCTTCCCCGGAATTTGGCAGTTGTGGCGAGTGCTCACGAGCTTAATCGGCTAGAAGCCATTAAGAAGGCAGCCGTTGTCTATCGTGATAAACAGTCTGCAACTATGGGAGAACTCGCACAAAAGATAGAAGGATTGCGAATCACTATCGCACAGAGGGCTGGACCTGTGGGTCAGCTCTATGGTTCAGTTACTGTGGGTATGGTGGCTAGCCATCTTTCTAGTACTCTTGGGACAGACATAGACAGACGTTCCGTCAGTCTGGGACAAGCGATTAGGCGTACTGGAGAGTTTGAGGCAAGCATACGTTTAGGTACAGATATATCCGCAAGTTTTGTTGTAAATGTGATATCAGAAGATTCAGGAAATGCTGCGGATGAGAACACTGCAGTCGCTAGCGAACCCATGTCGGATGTTGAAGCGGTTGATCAGGATAATTCTGACGACATAGAGACCGTATCCGAAGTCGCTGAGCCAGAAAATTCTTTAGATGATGGTGAATCTGAGGAATCAACTGCAGTGTCGGAAGATGAGAAGTAAAGACTCTGTCACCTTAATCACGGTCGACACTAGTATCTGAATCCTGGAGTCCGCGGCTAGCTGAATCTCCCTACACGGCGTCGTCCCCCTCCTATCGTCTGGCAAGCGGAACCCTTACCTGCCACAATGATCAAGAATTGACGAAAAAACGGAATTTTCAACATGGCAGGAATTATCTGGATGAGAGTACATTGTACCCCTGAATGTTAGACGGAAGATCTCTGGTTGATCAGGTAGGTGAAACATGTATGCGGATCGTCTTCCCCCTCATGATATAGAAGCTGAGGAGGCGGTTATTGGCTCGTTGTTGATTGATGGCGAGGCTATGTATCAGATTTCAGAAATACTCAGTTCTGAAGATTTTTACGAACAACGTGCACGTTGGTGTTACGAAGCTTGTGATTTGCTGTTTCAGCGACAGGAAGCTATAAATCAGGTGACGTTAGCTCATGAGTTGTCTCGATTAAATCATCTTGACGAAGTAGGTGGCAATGCATTTTTGAGCCATCTCGTTGCAGTCGTTCCCACTTCATTACATGTTGAATATTATGCTCGTATAGTGTCCAAATCATCTGTGCTCAGAAAACTTATACGGGCTGCCAGCGAGATATCGTCTATTGGCTATGAAGAAGCAGCGGATATTGAACACTCATTAGACAAAGCAGAAAATATACTGTATGCGGTCCGATCACATAGGGAACGTAAGGATTTTGCGCATATCGGAAGTATTTTGGAGGACTATCTGGAAGATGGAGGCATCTCAGGGACAGCCTCCATGGATGCGTCAGTAAGTCCTATCCCTACTGGATTCACTGACCTAGATCGACTGCTAGGTGGAATGCAGCGTTCGGACATGATAGTACTTGCAGCTCGTCCAAGTGTAGGGAAAAGTACCCTGGTTCTAAACATGGTTAGGCATGCAGCCAGCCTCGGGTATACATCAGCGGTGTTTAGCCTTGAAATGAGTCAGGAGCAACTGGCTCTTCGTCTCCTATCAAGCGAAGCAGCTGTAGATAGCCATCGGCTGCGCTTGGGTTTAGTTACTGAAACTGAGGAACGTAAAATCCTCGAGGGAATTGGGGCCTTGTCTGAATTGCCTATATATATTGATGATACTCCCTTGTTGTCTATATCGGAAATGTCGAGCAGATCGAGGCGTTTGAATTTGGATAAAGGGGTAGACTTGATTGTAGTCGATCATATACAGCTAGCTCGAGGCAGTACCAGAACAGATAATCGGGTTCAGGAAGTCAGCGAGATTACGAGATCGTTGAAGGGATTGGCCAGAGATCTTAATGTTCCAGTCATAGCCGTATCGCAATTACGTCGGGCAGTCGAGGATAGGACAGGGCATAGACCTCAACTTGCTGATCTTCGTGAAAGCGGTAGTATCGAGCAAGATGCTGACGTTGTGGCTTTTATATATCGCGAAGACATGTACTACTCTGAAGACGAGTGGGATGCTCGTTTCACGGGTAAGCCTTATCCTAAGAATATTGCTGAGGTGATACTCGCTAAGCATAGGCATGGCCCGATCGATACGGTAAATTTATTCTTTCGAGAGAAGTTGTCGCGTTTTGAGAACCTAGCTGCTGGTGACGGAGTAGCAAATCCGTCCATGCTTGGTGAGCTGGCTTGATAAAACTGTCGTAGGGTTAGATCTGGCGATTTTGCCATTCATTCTTATTCATGTTTCCATCGAACATATCTTGATCAGAGAACAGAATGCATACTGAACATTCAAATGAACCGATGACATACACAGCGGTACCAGATTCTATCTTGGGGGAATTCCTAGTTGAATTTCAAGATGAATCTTTGTTGAGGTGTTTTCTTCGTATCCTTTGGCATTTGCATAGGAGCAAGGACAAAATTAAGTCAGTCGAAGTAGCCGTGCTTGATGCAGATCCGATTCTTAACGGGGTCTTGTCAAAAAGAAAGACTCCTGACTCGTCTAGATTAAGTGCAGTGCTGAAGGAGATTTACGATTTGAATTTTGTACTCTTTGCAGAGCCTAGAAAACCGCAGGGAGATATTCGTGTTCTTTTGAACACTCGAAAAAATAGAACTATGATGGAAACCCTTGGCTGGGTATCCACCGAAGCTGTAGATGTTACGAGGGTTCTCGTTGCACCACTTCCCGAGTCTAACATTTTTGGGCTCTACGAGCAGAATATAGGACTTATTACCCCGCTTGTCGCAGATGAACTAAGGGACATGGAAACGATATACCCGGTTTCCTGGATAGAAGAAGCAATACAGTTATCTGTCATTTACAATCGCAAAAGTATACGATACATATTAGGAATCCTAGAAAGATGGAGAAATGAGGGCAGGGATGGAGGACCTCGGCGGAATTCTCAAACGATTGGGGCAAAGGACTATATCCGGCGATACGGTCTATCAGGGGATTGATCTTCCTGCTGATGATTTGTTGGGGGATGCCGATTGTAGGATATGTGCTGGCCTAGGTTGGGTTAGTTACAAAGTCATGGTAGGGGATCCAAGATTTGGCAAGGCTGAACCATGTCCGTGTCGAATTGAGCTTTTAACGTCCGATAGTGCGCAACTTATTAGATACAGTAATTTAAAAGCACTGGAACGCATTCGTTTTGATGGGTTATCTGAGGATGGACCTTCAGCGAAAAGCGAATTGCGTTACTTGTACAAGCAGGCTCATAATCGCTGCCTAGAGTATGCATCTGCCCCTAAAGGCTGGTTAGTCATAACAGGTGCTGTTGGATTAGGGAAGACCCACTTGGCTGCTTCTATTGTAAACGAGGCTATTGCGTTGGAAATACCTGCAATATATATGCCTGTTCCTGATTTTTTTGACCATCTCCGGGGGGCTTCAAATCCATATGAAGATTCTGGAGCAGACGACTTTTTTGTGCAAATGCGCGAAGCGAAATTATTGGTTCTGGATGATTTCGGTATGGCAGGAACTACCGCGTGGGCGAAGGAGAAATTGCTGCAATTGCTCAACCATCGGTTCAATGCACTTTTACCTACAGTGATCGTTTTGGCGGTGCCCTTAGAGCGTTTGGACCCTGCGCTAAGAGCTCGAGTTGGCGATGGGACGATTACTGATACTCTTAATTTAGATGTGACGTCTGGTAGTCCCGTAGCGGATTTGGGCTTGCCTGAAGAGCAACTTTTAAAGCGTATGTCATTTGATTCCTTTGATCCGAGAGGCAATCGAGGCAGGACGTTGAGTCGTTCTCAGTCTAACAGTTTGCATTATGCATATGATGTCTCGCGGACTTTCGCTGATGCCCCCGAAGGATGGCTTGTATTGTTGGGTGACACAGGAGTAGGGAAAACACACTTGGCAGTAGCCATTGTGCGGGAGCGTCTAGAGGCTGGGGAGTCAGTGGCTTTTGCTTTCGTCCCTGCCTTGCTTGATCACTTGAGGTTTACGTTTACTCCGGATAGCACAGTAAATTACGATCAGCTTTTCGAATGGATCCGGCAGGTCCCTTTATTGATTTTGGACGATCTAGGTGCACAAAGGACGAGTCCATGGGCTGAAGAGAAATTGTATCAATTAATTGTGCATCGACATAATGCTCGTTTGGCCACTGTTATCACTACACGCGGATTATCTGCGGATAACAATGACCCAATTAGCTCACGCTTGAAGGATCCAAGTTTAGTGAGCGTGCTTGCAATCGATGTTCCGGATTATAGGGATCAAGGGTTGCAGCGGCTGTCCGCAGAAGACTCTCCAAAGCCAAGATATGGGCGAAACCGCCGTATTTCCTCATGAGTACAATAGGTGTGGTTATCTAAGTGACCATAAAACCGAGATGTATGGAAGGGTATAGAGTGTGCAACGAAGAGAAAATTATTGTGTTTTTTGTGAAATTATAGGTGGGAATGTTCCCGGCAATATACGGTATCAAGATGATGATTTGCTAGTTTTCGACAATCAACTTCATGGCTTATGGGTCCCGGTAATGTTGTTAGTTGTTCCTAGACGACACTACAGTCAGGAAGAGTTTTGGACAAGTGACGAATTTGCTGCTGCAGCTAAGATAGCGGTTAGGATGGGTAGTCAATATTGCCCTGACGGATATCGATTAATAACGAATGTTGGTTCACAGGCTATGCAAAGTCAAAGCCATGGGCATATACATGTAATTGGAGGAACACGGTTGGGTATGTACGTTTATGGACCGGTTCCATTTGCATAATGCATTTCAGTTGCGCAAGTCTTCTTTGCATGGAATATCTACATACCTCTAACTACGGTCTAGGTTGAGGTCAACTAATAAAGAAAGCATCTCTGATAATGTCTCCATCGCGGGGAAATGACAGTGGGGGAAGATCGTTAGGTTGGAAGAATGCCACTTCAGGCGTTTCTATGCTAGGGGTAAGCGTGCCACCAGTGGTATGCGCACGATAAACAATTAGGATAGGGGATGTATTTTCAGTCGAAAATACACCCAGAAGTTTGGTTATTTCGCATAGTATCCCAGTTTCTTCTAGGATCTCCCGTTTCGCAGCAGTTTCGACTACTTCTCCGAGATTAACATATCCTCCCGGGAGTGCCCATTTACCTAGCCCAGGTTCCAATGCGCGCTTTGCTAAGAGGATAGCATTTTCTGCATTTGTTACCAATGTGCACGTAGCTACTTTGGGGTCTTTGTATATGGATTTTTCACAGGTAGGGCAATAGGAAGAGCGGGAATCAGATTCTTCCTTCAATATTAATTTTGCACCACAGGTGCTACAGTAATTATGCGTGTTCATCATATGGTTGTGTGTCGGCATGATTTAGTACATTGTCCTTGCGCTAGTATAACGGTACATGTCAAACTAGTACTTTATATGAAACAGGATGGGGTAAATGTATAAAGTATTATTTGTCTGTGTGCATAATTCTGGGAGAAGCCAAATGGCCTGCGCTTTGACTAATAGCCTTGGTGGAGGAATCATCACTGCGAAATGTTCAGGAACTATGCCAGGAGATTCCATAAATCCACGGGTTGTAATTGTGATGAACGAGATTGGGTTGGACTTAGCTGCCAATATCCCCGAAGTTATAACGCAATCACAGGTGGATGAGGCAGACGCCGTGATAACGATGGGCTGTAATGTCGACGAATGTCCCATTAACAATTTTCGGGTCGATGCTGATTGGCAGTTGGATGATCCGCATCTTTTGTCGACCGATGACGTTCGTAGGGTCCGTGATGAGATCAGATCAAAGGTTGTTACACTTATTCAGAGCTTTGCTGAGAGAGGTTAACCTTTGACTGTTTGTTGCGTTCACGCGTCAACTTTTTATGCGTTTCGTAAAGACGCCATCACCTTGTTGAGTTCTTCAACTTCATTTGCTGAGTGTTGAAGTCCCTCTTTTTCGGTTGCGGTAAGGTCCAGTTCAACGATTTGTTCGACGCCAGTTCTTCCTAATTTGGTAGGAACTCCGAGGTATAATCCGGTGATCCCATACTCACCATCAAGTTGCGCTGCGCAGGGGAGTACGCGTTTCTGATCGAACAAAATTGATTCCACCATTTCTACTACCGCAGCAGACGGGGCATAGTAGGCACTTCCTGTTTTCAATAATCCTACTATTTCTGCACCACCATCTCTGGTTCTTTGAATGATTCTTTCTAGCACATCCGTGGGCAAGAGATCTGATATCGGCACCCCACCTATCGTTGTGTACTTTGGCAGGGGTACCATGCTGTCTCCGTGTCCTCCTAAAACATACGCCTGAATGTCTCGCACTGATACTCCGGTTTCTTCGGCCAAGAATGTCCGAAATCTTGCGGTGTCTAGCACTCCAGCCATTCCTATGACTCGCTGAGACGGAAAATTACTTACAGAAAATGCGTGTTGCACCATAGCATCAAGGGGATTGGATACTATGATGAGTATCGCGTTAGGCGAGTGCTGTACGACTTCACTGGTGACACTCCCGACGATATTCATGTTTGTTGTTAGCAGGTCATCCCTGCTCATGCCAGGCCGGCGAGCTATTCCTGCGGTGATTATGACGATATCAGAACCAGCAGTGTCTTCGTATGAGTTAGATCCTTTTACGGAAGCGTCAGACGCGACTATTGGGCCTGCTTCTAACATGTCTAAGGCTTTTCCTTGTGGTAGACCTTCTACTACATCCACGAGTACAACGTCTGCATATCCTTTGTCAAAGATGCGCTGTGCAGTAGTTGCTCCAACATTTCCGGCTCCAACGACTGTGACTTTATTTTGCATTATAAATCTCCTACATTTTTTCAATAATGGCGTCAGCGACTTGTGCAGTACCAACCGCAGTTGGGTCATCTCGGGTAGGCTTCATGTCATATGTGACAGATTTCCCTTCAGCGATCACAGCAGCAACCGCTTCGTCGACTTGTCGAGCTGCTTCCTTCTCTCCTAAGTGCTCTAACATCAGCATGCCCGACAATATACAGGCTATTGGGTTGACCCTATTTTGTCCGGTGTAGCGAGGTGCGCTTCCATGAATAGCTTCGAAGACTGCCATTCCGTCTGCTCCGACGTTCGCTCCCGGAGCAACGCCTAAGCCGCCGACGAGGCCGGAACATAAGTCAGAGGCTATGTCACCATATAGATTTGGTAGCACCAGTACATCATATTCTTCCGGACGTTGCACAAGCTGCATGAACATATTGTCCACTATTCGGTCTTCGAACTCTATGCCTGAATATTCTTGTGCTACCTCGCGTGCCACCGCAAGGAAAAGTCCGTCGCTATGTTTCATGATGTTGGCCTTATGTACGGCAGTTACCTTCTTCCGGCCGTGTTCGCGCGCGTAATCGAAGGCATACCGTACAATTCGTTCAGTTCCAAATACTGATATTGGTTTGATGCTGATCCCAACGTCGTCCCGAACTACAGAATCCTTATCTCTCAGAAATTGAACTAGCTCGCGAACCTCCGTAGAGTCCTTTTCAAATTCTATGCCCGCGTATAAATCTTCGGTATTTTCCCGGACGACAACTATATCTACATCTTCGTAGCGTCCTCGCACTCCTGGGTATGTTTTGCACGGTCTCACACAGGCATAAAGATCAAGAGCTTTGCGTATTGCCACGTTAACACTTCTAAAGCCTGTTCCTACTGGTGTTGTTATAGGTCCTTTGAATCCGATACCTGTTCTGCGGATGGAATCTAGTACGTGATCGGGCAGAGGAGTTCCATGTTCAGCTAAGGCAGCTTCGCCGACATCCTGGATATCCCAATCGAATTTTACCCCTGTGGCTTCTATAACCCTTCTTGCCGCCTGCATTACCTCAGGACCAATTCCGTCTCCCGGTAGCAATGTGATTTCGTAAGCCATGATTCCTCCTTCGTGGGGATCCACTTCCTTGTTTTGGTTGCCTCTAGTCTTTACAGAGGGATATTACCATGTTTTTTGGGTGGTAGTGTATCTCGTTTGTTGTGGAGCATTTCAAGTGCCTTAATAATTCGTGGGCGTGTGGTTCGTGGTTCAATGATGTCATCAACATCTCCACGACCTGCGGCTATGTAGGGATGGGAGAATTCGGTGCGAAATTCCTCTGCTAATCTAGCTCTCTCTGCAGTTCTATCTGCGGCTTCATCCAGAGCTCGGCGTGATATGATTTCGACGGCACCCTCGGGTCCCATAACTGCTATTTCACCAGTGGGCCAAGCAAAGTACGCGTCAGCGCCTAAGTGACGACTGCCCATGACAATATACGCTCCTCCATAAGCCTTGCGGGTCAGTATGGTAATTTTAGGGACAGTGGCCTCCGCGTAAGCGTAGAGTAATTTTGCTCCGTGTTTGATAATCCCACCGTATTCTTGATCTCTCCCCGGCATATATCCGGGCACGTCTGTGAACATTACTATTGGTATATTAAATGCGTCGCAAAACCGTATAAACCGAGCACTTTTGATTGAGGCATCTATATCAAGTGCTCCAGCCATATGCATGGGTTGTTGAGCTACTATCCCAACAACATTTCCACCCATCCGCGCCATGCCAGTTATTATGTTTTGGGCATATTTGGGCTGCGTTTCGAATAGAGTTGCGTCATCAACTATCCGTCCAATTACTTCATGCATGTCATA
>MDTE01090003.1_pt1 | contig 15323 bp, 13 predicted proteins | sample 811231 | NCBI WGS metagenome assembly MDTE01 (sample SAMN05326651, study PRJNA326480) | marine metagenome | isolation source: seawater | place: Indian Ocean: Red Sea | collected 2010 | reverse complement strand
GTTCCGCGGTCGCTTATGGAGTCGCGAAACGGTTCGCACGCAATCCAGGTGAATTTGGTCGAGGCTCTGAAGAGGGGGTTATTGCCTCTGAATCCGCAAATAATGCCACAGTGGGAGGGGCTCTAATCCCCTTGATTGCGTTGGGCATCCCCGGGAGCGTGATCGATGCGATTCTTCTCGGCGCCCTGATCATCCATGGATTGCAGCCCGGTCCTTTGCTTTTCACCCATCACCCGGCAATCGTGCATGTCGTGATGGTGACTTACTTGCTGGCGAACGGGGTGATGCTGGGGTTGATGCTGATCGGTGCCCGGCGGATGGCGGCCCTGGGTGAAATTCCGCGATGGGTCCTCCTGCCTACCATTCTTCTCTTTTGCGTCATTGGGAGTTACTCGCTTGGGCACCGGATCTTCGATGTCTGGGTGATGGTCGGGTTTGGCGTGCTGGGGTGGGGCATGGAACGCCTTTCAATTCCGTTGGCGCCGTTTGTCATTGGGTTCGTGTTGGCCCCCCTTGCTGAAGAGAATCTGAGTGCGGGCCTGATGGCCAGTGGTGGATCCTGGGCTCCCCTGCTGACCCGGCCCCTTTCCTGTCTCTTTATCTTGATCTCTCTGGTGGGGGCGGGAACCGCCCTTTGGAAGGCGAGGCGTCGGGGAACGATTAAGCTCGGCGATCCGCCAGCAAAAGAATAGGTTCCGGAATCGGACTCATGGAACCCCGGCCGAACATTCTTTGGTATTGTACGGACCAGCAACGCTTCGACACGATTGGTGCGCTGGGGAATCCTTTCGTCCAAACGCCCACGATTGATTCCCTCGTGCAAGAGGGGGTTGCCTTCACGCATGCCTATTGCCAGAGTCCCATCTGTACACCGAGTCGGGCGAGTTTTCTCACCGGCCTTTACCCCTCGCGGGTGCACAATACACGCAACGGGAACGAACGCTTTCCCGACTTTCCGCCGGTGGTTTCCAAGCTGCTCTCGGACTCCGGATATCGTTGTGGGCTGGTGGGAAAGTTTCATCTTCAGAGTGCGGGCAAGCGTACGGAGCCGCGAATTGACGATGGCTACTCTTTCTGGAGATTCAGCCATGCCCCCCGGGACGATTGGGCTGTGGGGCATGATTACGCGGACTGGGTTCGCTCGAAGGGAGGCGATCTGGATGCCTTGCGGGAGGGCGAAGATCGCGTTCCCGCCGCGCTGCATCAAACGACCTGGTGTTCGGAAATGGCCCTGGAATTCATTCGAGGCAATCAGGGTGCTCCTTGGATGCTTTGTGTCAACCCCTACGATCCCCACCCTCCCTTCATTCCTCCGAGAAGCTATGCCGAGCAGTTCTCCGCCGAGCAGATGCCGGGACCACACTTCCGTGACTCTGATTTGCATCAACAAATCCAATTTGCTGATGTTGATTTTCAAGGTTCACCTAGGTCGCCCACTGATATGAAGGCAAAGGAAGCGCAAGCGAACTATTATGCCATGATCGCATTGATCGACGATCAGTTGGCCCGGATTCTCGCCGAGCTGGAGGCCTCGGGGCAGCGGGAAAACACGATGGTGGTTTTCATGAGCGATCACGGGGAAGCCTTGGGCGATCACGGGCTGATGTACAAAGGTTGCCGCTTTTACGAGGGACTTGTCCGAGTTCCTTTGATCGTCTCGTGCCCGGGACGGGTTGCCACGAACAAACGTTGCGCCGGACTGGTTGAATTGATTGATTTGACCGCGACCCTGTTTGACTGGGCGCAGATTCCTCTGCCGGAATATGTTCAAGGCAGGTCGTTGACGCCCTATCTGGACCCCGGTGGAGCAGAGGACGGGACGGTCATCCGCGAATCGGTCCGGAGTGAGTATTTCGACGCGCTGGATGCTGCGTTCACGGGCGGAACGGGCAGCTTTGCCACCATGTACCGCAACGGACGCCACAAGCTGTCCCTTTACCACGGGACGGGTCTCGGGGAACTCTATGACCTCGAGTCGGATCCCTGGGAATTCGACAACCTGTGGGCCAATGCCGCCTTTAACGACTTGAAGTCAAATCTGATCGCGGCGAGCTTTGATCAGCATGTCCTCTTGACCACCGATGTGGGTTCCCGTCGGATTGCCCCCATGTAAGGTGATCTTTCCTAGCGGCGCCGGCGCTCCGGTCGAGGCTGTTTCTTGTGCTTTAGGAACCAGCGGTAGAGTTCCGGGTTGGCGTAAGAGGCGGTCCAGGAATCATGGTCTTTTTCCGGATAAATCGTTAATTTCGGAGCGCCGCCGGCCTTTTCCATGCCGGCCACCATCGCTTGTGATTCAGAAAGGGGCACGATGCGATCCTTCGCTCCGTGGAACACCCAGGTGGGAAGGTGGCTGATGCGACGGGCGGAGCGTGGATTGCCTCCTCCACAGATCGGCGCAATCGCCGCGAACTCGTATGGGTAGCGGGCGGCGGTGTCCCAGGTGCCGTAACCTCCCATGCTCAGTCCGGTGAGGTAAATGCGCTCTTGGTCCACCTGGTAGCTTGATTTGATGTGTTGCACGATTGCCATGACATCCGGGGCGTTCCATCGCTGATTGGCGGGACATTGAGGGGAAACGACAATGAATTCGAAACCGGGTTTGGTCTGGACGATCTTGGGAGGGCCGTGTTTTTTGACCCGCTCGATATTTGAACCTCGTTCCCCGGCACCGTGGAGAAACACGATCAGCGGCCAGGATTGGGACCGCTCGTATTGCTGGGGAAGGAACAGGAGGTATTCGAGGCTCCTCTTGATGTCAACGCGTTCAACCCTCTGTTCGGCGCTGATCAGGGAAGACGATCCGGTGAACAGAATGGTGGCGATGAGAAGTCGTTTGAGATTTGTCATACCGAATCGATGGTTGCGGGGGGGAAGCGTAGCGAGAAGACAACTGAGGGAGCAAGCGATTCCTTGGAAGGCGACATCGGTCTGCACCGGTGTGAGCCTGGGCTTCAATGAGATGGTCAATTCGGTTTCCGAGGGGTTAGCCTGAGGAGGATGAAGCGTTGAGTGACGATACGATGGGGACTGGGATTGAGTCTATTGATGGTGCCGATGGCCGTCTCCAGTCAATCCACCGTAGCGGTTGATGTGCCTGCCATCACCCCCGATCCTGAGTTGATGGAGGCGAAGGAACAGATTCTCAAACAGATTCCGAAGCTCGCGCTCGAGGGGGAGAGGCCACCGAATATTGTCCTGCTTTTCGCCGATGATTTGGGATATGCCGATATCGGTCCCTACGGCTCGGAAACGATTCCAACGCCCCATCTCGACCGGTTGGCTGGCGAGGGAGTTCGGTTCTCGGCCGCCTACGTCACGGCGGGGACCTGCAGTCCCTCCCGGTCAGGCCTGCTCAGCGGTCGGTATCAGCAACGCTTTGGGTTTGAGTTCAATACCTCTGGCGCGGCGATTACCCACCGTTTGAGTCGTGGGCTAAGGCCCGATGTGATCACCATGGCCGATGTACTCCAGAGGGCCGGCTATCGGACCGGGATGTTTGGGAAGTGGCATCTGGGGACGCGTTCATACTTTCGTCCGCAAGCGAGAAGATTTGACGAATTTTACGGCTTCCTCGCGGGGGCGCATTCTTACTTCGAATCGAAGCGTCGTCAGCCCGTCTACTCCTCAATGATGCGCGGCCAACAACGTCTCGAGGAGAAGGCGTATTTGACGGATGCGATCGCTCGCGAGGCGGTGGCCTTTATTCGTAAGAACAGGGATCGCCCCTTTTTTGCTTACCTGCCATTCAACGCCGTTCACACGCCGCTCGAGGCTTCTCAAGAGTATCTCGATCAGTTTCTAGGCGTTGAGAATGAAGCCCGGCGCGCCTACTACGCCATGACCAGCGCCCTCGACGATGCGGTCGGTCGGATTCTTCAAGTGATCGACGACGAGCATCTGGCGCAGAACACCCTCGTCTTCTTCCTCAACGACAATGGCGGCCCCGTTTACACCCGTGTCCAGGACAACGGCAAGCTTCGGTTGGGGAAGCTTTTTCTGTTCGAAGGGGGGATCCGTGTGCCCATGATGGTTCGATGGCCGGGACGAATGAGTGCCGGCTCGACGTATGAGGGGACGGTGAGTTCGCTGGATTTGTTTCCGACGATCTGTGCCGCGGCCGGGCTTCGGGTGCCGGATTCGATTTCGTTGGATGGCGTTGATCTATTGCCTTTCCTTCGGGGCGAGAAAACGGGGGATCCGCACGAGAGATTGTTTTGGCGCAATGGGCCGAACAAAGCGGTTCGTTGGAATGAATGGAAGCTGATTCAATCTCATGAGAGTCGCTGGCTTTTCAACCTCAAGGAAGATCCGGGAGAGAGTGAGAATCTTTCCGACCGTCGCCCTGAGGTTGGCTCTCGCTTGGAGAAGGCGCTCCTCGAGTGGCAGATGTCGATGAAGCCACCCCGGTGGTCGAGTAAGCCGAACCGTCGAAAGGTGCTGGTCGACGGCCAGGTCTATGAGATCAATATCTAGCCCGGGGGGGTGGAGGCTAGGTGGGCTGGAGGGGCTGCGTTGCGGCCTCATGAACGCTGCACGGCGCAATAATCGCGTCGGTCATGCCATGAATGATTTTCTTGTCGGCAGGACAAATGGTGGCCAGGCAACCGCCCAGGCGGACGCGTGCCTGATCGCCCTCGCCGACAACGAAGTAGTAGGGGCATAGGCGAACCCGTCCTTTCATCGTTTGTGCTTCCTGATGATTGAGGTCGACCCACTGGGACTCAACGATGCGGGGTTTTTTGTAGGGCTGGAGAATGTAAGGGTTGGAAGGAAAGGCCTGAATGGCGCGGTCCACGGCCGCCCTCCAAGCCTCGGTTGATAAGTCGCTCCCCAAATGGACCCCTCGAGCCCCCCATGCCTGAGGGGCAAAGCCCGAAATCTTGAGGATCAGCCTTCGTTCCTTCTGGGACAGCGACTTGAGTTGGTGCCAGTCCGTCAAACCCAGGTCGGGATAGGCGGCATGGGGCGGGAGGGGCGTCGGGTCGATAATCCAGGTGTAGGGGATGTGTTGGTGGAGTGTCTTCAGGAAGGCCTGTCCCAATTCCTGACGCCAAAACTCCCGGAGGTTTCGGTTCCAGAGAAGTCCCAGGAGTAGCTTTTCTTCCAGAAAAGCCTTGGGAGGAGCGGTCAACTTGATTCGCCGATTCTGAGCAAGATCGAAAATCGTCTGAGCATTGCGGACCTGGTCGAGATCGAACAACTCGAAGAATCGATAGACCCCGTCCCCATCGTTGAAGCCAGAGAATGAATCGTCGTGGACTTCGATGTCTTTGATTGGCCGTAATTGCTCGGCTAACCATTGCATTTCGGGACGGTAGGTAGAGGATTCATCGGAAACGATGACTCTAATCCGGTCAGCCTCACCGAAAAGGTTGGCAAATCCCCGCACGGGTCCGTCTTGATGGCCGATGAGCACGGGCACGCTTTCGGCGGATGCCGTCGGGTTCGGGGCAAAGTGAGCTTCCAGTCGGTCATATTGTTGATTCAACCAACCGGTGAGCCCGATTCCACCCGGAACACTGTCGAGTTCCGTAATGGAGAAACCCTCCTCGGTGAGAAGAATGTCTGGTCGGATAATTCGCGGCAAATCGTGACGAAAAGAGTCGTGTCGCTGGAGAGCGATGAGCGCGTTCGGTTTTCCCTGATCGAGGAGTTGGGCGATCCAGGGGGGCAGTTTTCCCTCGGCGCTCTTTCGGTAAAGCAGGTTGACCGCCCGATAGAACTGCAGTAGGACCCGCCCCAGTTTCTCCAGTTGATTGGCGAGGCGTTTGTCTAGGCCGAAAGGATGGGGTGCAATTCGCCAGGTGTGTCCGGCGAAAAGCCCCCCTTTGGGAAGCTGGGATGCAATCCATTGGGCTCGTTCGACAGTCTGGCGTGAGTGATAGGTCACGGGCACGGTGAAGGGAAGGGAGGGTTCCGTTGCTTCGACGGGTTGCTACTCCCGAATCTGTCCTTGGCCCAATCCGAGCCACTTATAGCTCGTCAGCTCCTCCAGCCCCATCGGGCCGCGAGCGCCGATCTTGTCCGTGCTGATCCCGATCTCGGCACCCATGCCAAATTCCGCGCCATCAGTGAAGCGAGTCGAGGCATTCCAGTAGACGGTCGAGGCATCCACCTCGTTGAGAAACCGCTCGGCTGTGGTGTCGTTCGTCGTCACGATTGTGTCTGAATGACCCGATCCGAATTGGTTAATATGGGCAATTGCACCACCGACACCATCGACCATTTTAACCGCAAGGATGAGATCGAGATACTCCGCGTCCCAATCGGTTTCGGTTGCTTGAACCAATTTGGAATCACGCGATTCTAGGGAACCATTGACTTGTTGAATGAAGGCGGCATCGGCTCTGAGTTCGACCCCGTGATCCCAGAGCAATTGGGCGATTCTGGGGGCGAAATCGTCGTGGACGCCTTCGTCGATGAGGAGCGTTTCGATGGCGTTGCACACCCCCGGTCGCTGGGTCTTGGCGTTGACTGCGATTGCGGCGGCCGCATCGAGGTCTGCCTCACGATCGACATAGACGTGGCAGACCCCTTTGTAGTGTTTGATGACCGGAACGCGAGAACAGTCGGCCACCGCACGAATCAGTCCCTCGCCCCCGCGTGGCATGCAGAGATCGATGTATTCACTGAGGGAAAGGAGCAACGGGATCGCTTGACGATCGGTGGTCGGAACCACCTGAATGGCGTCGAGAGGAAACTCGGGGCAGATATCTTGGGCCGACCCGACCATCGTCTTGGCGATGATCTGATTCGAGTGGATTGCCTCCTTGCCACCACGGAGGACGGTTGCGTTGCCCGATTTGAGGCAGAGGCCGGCCGCATCGGCCGTGACGTTGGGTCGAGATTCGTAAATGATCACGACCACACCGATTGGGGTGCTGACCTTGCGGAGTTTGAGTCCGTTGGGACGTTCTCGCTCCTCAAGTGTCCGACCGACGGGATCAGGCAACTCGGCGACTTCGCGGAGGCCTTGGCTCATCCCTGAGATCCTGGTTTCCGTAAGCTCCAATCGATCAAGCAGTGCGGAAGAGAGTCCCATTTCTCGACCCGCTTCCAAATCCATGGCGTTTTCCGACTGAATCGCCTCCTGATTGGTCTCGATGGCGTCTGCCATGGCTCGAAGACAACGATTCTTTTGGTCGGTCGACAGCGTCGTCAGTCCACGCGATGCGGTCTTCGCGCGTTTGGCGATATCGATCATCTGTTCCTCTAACGTCATCAGCGGATCATAGGCGGGGGGGGTCAAGTTGTTAAACTGTAAAGTGTTGGTGAGGAACTGAAATCTCGTGATTGGCGGCCTAGGAGCGGTTGGCACATTTTTCCCCCTACGGAAGAGCGGTTTTTTTTCAAAAAGGTCGAGGCTTCTGGTATCGGTGAGAGCCGAAATGACGAGTGACGAATGCCACAATAGTCAGGCTTGGGATGATTTGGCGCGGGAGGGGGCCAGCTTTGCTAATCCCGTAAGGCCCGTGGACTTCCAGAATCCGGGGCGAATCATCAATCCCTTCGGCTGGTTGCCGACGCCCTATGAGGGTCGGCGGGTACTCTGTCTCGCCGCGGGAGGGGGGCGGCATGGTCCGCTGTTTGCGGCGGCCGGGGCCGTGACGACGGTGGTCGATATCAGTGAGGAAATGTTAAAGCTGGATCGCTGGGTAGCAGAGCGAGAATCGTTGACGTTGACGACCCTCAAAACATCGATGAGTGCGCTGGAAGAACTTGGAACCGCGGTCTTTGATATTGTGCTCCAGCCCGTGAGCAGTTGCTATGTCTCGGACTTGAACCAAGTCTATCGGGAGGTGGCTCGGGTCTTGAAACCGGGAGGCGTCTATGTGGTTCAACACAAGCAGCCCATCAGCCTTCAAGCGTCATCCGTTCCGGACCGTGAGGGCCGTTACGTCATTTGCGAACCCTACGATCGCGAAGGGGCACTCCCGCCGGTGACTGGCAGTGAACATCGGGAGCCTGGCACTCATGAGTATCTTCATCGTCTCGAAAACATCCTTGGCGGGCTCTGTCGAGCGGGTTTTGTGATCGACGATGTTCGGGAACCCCGTCATGGTGATCCTGAAGCAGATCCGGGATCGTTTCGTCATCGCAGTCGCTACGTGCCGCCCTATTTAGCGGTCCGAGCCATCCGATCTCCGGAAATGGTTCCGTTACCGGAATCGTTGATCTGGACTCCGCCGTCGAGTTAGAAATCAGCCATTCCCTCGATGACGAGATCAAAGACCACCGATCCTGCATCCGAACCATCGGGATTCTTGGCGGGAAGAGACAACCTGACGGCCTGGTGCTGATGGGCCGGTTCGTGCACCGTCGGTACTGTTGGCGAGGACGATGCCACGGGGAAAAGACTCAGGATCATGGGGTGATCATTGGCCGAGGTCTTGCTGCTTGCTTTGACGAGTTGTTTGGATTTAACGATTTTGCCGAGCTCTTGATCGTGTTTTGAATCAATCAAGACCGCGAAAAACAAATGTTCCGATGTGCCAAGGTGGTTGCCATCTTCAGGACGGAGGCCAAATCTGATGGTGTAAAGGCCTTCGTAGAGTTCGTCATCCCGATAGTCTCGCTCATCGTTGGTGATCCTAATCGCTCCAAGCAGCGTGGTCTGAGCAATGGCGTTGAGGGCCCGATTCGGGGAGGAAACCGTGGTTTTGAGGAGGAGGGATTTTCGCAACCAAACCTCATACATGGGTTTGCCTTTGTGGAGGACCAGGATGGCTTTGTGGGCGAGCTCATCCTGGATGGACTCGCCGAGGCCGGCGGGAGGTGCTTTGTCGCTGAGGGTCACCTCGTAGTCAGAGGCATTGAGTATCGGCGAAGCGAATGTCGCCAAAAGCACAATGGAGAGGACGCGAAGCAATGAGTGGTTGATCAAGTTTGAGACTGACATTTTTCTTAACAAACGTTGAGATGAGACCCTAAAAGAAACGGGTCGGAAGCGCAATGGCTTCCGACCCGTTTCGACGAACGAAATGGCTCAATATTCAAATTTGGCGAGAAAAGCCGACCGGTAGTCTGTCAACTGCCAGGTACGGTCCAGACCTGAGCCGTTGTAACTCGCCCACTGAGTGACGACGGGATGGGCGTCCGACACCGAGGTTAACGGTGGGTAGAAGGTCCGCTCGTTGCCACAGAGGTGGTCTTTGTCACCAATACAGCGGGTTGAGATATCGATCAATCCATTGACCTTAATCTGGGCACAGCCTGCTTCCTTGCAGACGCCCAGGCTCGATTCAATGCTGCTTGTCTTCACTTCGGTCACCCGCTCAATCAGATCCCCCGCCATGGAGCGAGCAAAGTCAAGAAGGGCGTCTTGTTGGGATACATTGGCTGCCGCATCGACAATCACGACGGCCTTGCCACTCTGAGGTTCATAACGAAGATCCCCCAGGGTCGCGTCGGTTGCCACCACCGCGATGACTTTGAGGCCAGAAAGAGATACGCCTTTCCATTCTCCTTGCCTGATCGACCAAACCAGCATTCCCTCCTTGCCGGTCAAGCCCATTTCGGCGTTGGCGAAACAGGGGCCGGTGTAGATGTCGCACGAGCGGACTTCGAGATAGTCCCCGGTAATTGCCGTCGCCTGAGTGACCGTTCCGAAGAGAACAGCGGTTGCGGCGAGGGCCATGAGTTTCGATATTGAATTCATACTCTCGTTTTTGGGTTTGTTGTCATGAATCGGGCCGGCCGTCAACCAAATCGAGGATGGGGCTCGACCCCATAGTTAATAGCACAAATAGCACGATCGGTCAGGGTGGCAATCTTGATTTCCCACGAATTCGCCATCCGGACCAAAGGTTTCACGGGTTTTCTCACACCAATAGCCGGCGTCAGACTCCTCCATGAACTCTTCCGGTGTCCCGTGAAACATCTTGTTGGTTCGAAGGTAGCGGCAGGGTGGCGTAAAGCGCTTCTGCTCGGTCGCTTCGGACATGGCAATCGTGTTTCAATCAGGCGTTCGTGGCCGCCAACAACGCACGTTTGACCGCGGTTTTGACCATCTGCAGTTTGTAGGCATTGCCACTGAGTGGGGCTGCCCCTTGGACGGCTGCTTGACCCACGGCATCTGCCAGCGAACTGTCCACCCGGGCCCCGTTGAGGAGATTGGAGGCTGCGACAGCAGACCAGGGAGTGGGGGCAACGTGTCCCAATACCACGGATGCTTCGCGAGCGATTCCAGAACGAATTTTCAAGGCCACGGATGCCGTTGCGTAGGGCCAGTCAAGCCCATGCCGATGTCGGACCTCATAGGTGGCGTTCTGCATGTTTTCTCTGGGGATCTTGATCTCCGTCACGATCTCATTGGCGCGCAGCGCCACTTCCCGCTCATCCACATTGGTGGGAGTCTGAAAGAGGTTTCCCGCGTTGATCTCCCGCTCCCGACCGGCGGAGCCGACAATGGAGACCTCCGCTTGAAGCGCGATCAAGGCCGGGGCCAAACTTGAAGCACTGACGAAGACGGCCCGACCTGAATTGCCGAAGACAGCATGATAACGGTTGTCGCCGTTCCGTGCGAGGGATTCCCCGTTGTCCTCGGCCAGAAGGCCAAAGCCATTCCGGAAATACCAACAGCGCGGGCGTTGACACAGATCGCCGGCTACCGTTCCGACGTTAACTATTTGGCTGCTGCCGATGCCTTCGATCGCCGTGATTAGCGAAGGAAATTCTTCCTGAACCGTAGGGTTTGCCGCCAGTTCCTTCAGGGTCACCATCGCCCCAATCCGGAGGGTGTTTTTCTTGACCTGAATTCGTCTGAGTTCAGGAATATTCTTCAGGCTCACCAAGCGTTTGGGCTGGGTGATTCCTTGCTTGAGCGAGGTCAGCAGATCGGTTCCGCCGGCCAGGATTTCAGTCTGTCCCCAGCGGGAAGCCAACAAGGAAGAGGCTTCCCTGAGGTCTGAAGGTGCAACGTATTCGAACGGATTCATGCGATATCTCCTCCTTTCTGAAGGGCGGCAATTACTCTCTCTGGTGTCAGTGGCAGGTTGGGGACGCGAACGCCGCAGGCATTGGCGACCGCATTCGAGATCGCGGCTCCCGGTGCAATCACGGGAGGTTCACCAAGCCCGATGATTCCCCGTTCGTCAAACCCCTTTCCGGTCATCATGTGGACTTTCAATTGGCCAACATCCTTGATGCCCGCCAACCGGTAGAATTCCATGTCGGGATTCAGCATGATCCCGGTCTTCTTATCATAGATCGACTCCTCGTAGAGCGCATAGGTAATCCCCATGATCAGGGAGCCATAGACCTGGCTTTCTGCCAACTTCATGTTGATGATGAGTCCACAGTCCTGAACGGCGACCATTTCGTTCATAGTGACAACTCCAGTTTCAACATCGACGGAGACGTCAGCGATCTGAACCCCACCGACCCCGGCGCTGATCAAGCCCTCTTGTTGGGATTCTCCAGGATTGTTGATTCCCCGTTTCGTGATGCTGTTGGGACCAAGCATGGAGCAGGCCTCTTTCCATGAAACGCCCCCCCCGGCTTGGTCGATTCGATGGACGCGGCCTCCTGAGGCCTCCAGTTTTTCATCGGTTGTGCCCAATCGTCCCGCCACGGTCCGCAGCAAGTCGTTGAGGGCGTCGGTTGCCGCCCGCCGGGCGGAAACGGAAATGCCACCAATCGTCGTACTACCGCCCGAGGCGCCCGAAGCAGGGTAGCTGTTGCGTCCCAAATGAACGGTAATGGCCTCGTAGGGGAGGCCCAGGGTTTCGGCGACCACCATGGCGATACAGGTTCGGGTTCCCGTGCCCAGATCTTGACTGCCAATCTTTGCCTCGACCGATCCATCCGAGTTGATGGTGACGTCACATTCAGAGGGATGTCCTCGTCCCCCCCATGTGTGGATCGCGACTCCCAGCCCTCGCTTGACAGGGCCGGGGCCGCTGTCACCGCGGGCATGCGCCTTTTGGCGGTAACCAATGATATTGGCCGCGATTTGCAGTTCCTCCCGATAGACCTCAGGTCGGTCTGTGAGGGCAGCATTGCGCATGAAGAATTCCAAGGAATCCATGCCGAGTGCAGCGGCCGCATCATCGACCGCTGACATGGTCAGCAAACACCCCTGCGGGTGGTTTGGGGCCCGCCAAGCGCGAACGCTCCCTCGATGAGTTCGAATTCCTTTTCCAACCAAACGGGTGTTGGGCACTTTGGTGAAGACATACGGGATCGGCGGGGCTCGGAAGGCACCTTGACCGCCGGAACCCCAAACTTCGGCGTCAACCGCGGAAATCAATCCGTCCTGCTGGAGTCCCACCTTGATTTTGGCGAAACCGGAAGGACGATTGCCGGCGATCATCAACTCCTCTCGTCGGTCGAGCATGATCTTAACGGGACGACCTGTTTCAATCGAAAGCTTGGCCCCGATAATGCCCCATTTGTCGATGTTGAATTTCGATCCAAACCCGCCGCCCATGTATTGGGTGTCGACGTGGATCTTGTTTTGAGGAATCTCGATCTCATCGCCGAATTGGTTGCTGTAGCGAGAGACGTTCTGTGTGGAGGGCCAGACATGAAGCTCACCGTCCTTCATTTCCGTGACTTGACCGTGCGGTTCGAGGCAGCAATGGGTAATGACGGGAATCCCGTATTGGCCTTCCACCACCACATCCGCACCGGCAAACCCCTCGTCGAGATTCCCTTCCTCACGGTTTGATGGCCGTCCCGTGCTCAAGGAGGGGTCATTGTCAACAACTTGGTGCTCAAGCACCTTGAGTTGTAGTTTGACTTTTTCGGCCGCTTCAATGGCGACCTCTTCCGACTCCGCGGCAACACAAGCGACGACTTGGCCGACATACCGGAGCTCTTCGCCAAGGAGTTCTTCATCGACCCAAACCGCTTTGACTCCCGGCAGGGCGCTTGCGATTGAGGTATCGACCGCAACCAGTTCGGCGTGCGCCTTCGGGGAAGTAACCAATTTGCCCCAGAGCATATCGGGGCGGTTGACATCATATGAGTATTTGGCGGCCCCGGTGGCCTTGACGGCACCATCCTGTCGAGGGATTCGGGAGCCGATGATTTTCCGGTCACCTTCCTTGGGCCATGCAACGTTAGCCATTATGCGCCTCCTTTCTCTTTTGCGGCGTCTGAAGCTGCGAGCACCATGCCCGCGTAAGTGCCGCAGCGACAGAGGTTGCCCCCCAATCCATTGCAGACATCATCGACTGAGGCATTGGGGTTGTCCCGGACAAACGCGGAACAGGCCGTGACAAACCCCGGTGTGCAAAACCCGCATTGTTGGGCATCCCGTTCGACAAACGCCTTCTGAACCGCATTCATTTGATCCGGTGAACCAAGTCCCTCCACGGTGGTGATGTCTCGCCCCTGCACTTCGATCGCGAGAACCGAGCAGGCGTAAATGGGATCGCCATCGAGAAGCACCGTGCAAGCGCCGCAGGTGCCGCGGTCACATACTTTCTTGGGACCCGTCAGATCAAGACGATTTCTGAGGGCATCCAACAGGGTGACCCGGGGCTCGACATTGAGCTGCTTATTCTCTCCGTTGATTCTTAGAATGATCGCCGTCTCGCCGGGACCTTTCACGCCGGGCTCCGCCGCTTTGGCTTCATGGAGGCTGGAATCAGAGAGCACACCCGTGGCTGTTCCGACACCGATCCCCTTGAGGAAGCCACGCCGCGATACGCCACTTTCATCCGATGAATTGTGGTTCGTTGACATGGTTATTACCGAGTTTGATGATTTTGATGGGCGGGCCCTTATCCGCACGAAACCCGTACAGACCTAGCCCCGACTAACGTGATTCTTAGGCCTCAGTTTTGTAACAGGGACACGCTGAAGTGACAACGATTTAATTGGTGGCACAGCCTTTTGGGGAAGCCACGGAACGGGTTGTGCGATCAATGTGAATTTCATTGGATTAGAAGGAACAAAGGCAGGGGGCATCATCATTTGCCGGGAGAGTCGGTGGATTGATGGAGTCGTGCCCTGTCCAGGGAGGGCGTTCGTGAGGAGACTAGGGCTTGGCCCTAAGGCGATCGAATAAGAAGCGATAACGTTTTGTGTCTAATCGTTGATCGCGTCGTCGATGAGTCCTTTCAGACCGGACTGGAGGGTTCCAGTTGTAAGGTTGCGTTTGCTCCAGGGTGATGACCGCCAACTGATCCGTTGGTGAGATCCAGAAATGGGTGCTGGCCGCTCCGTTCCAGCCGAATTCTCCGATTCTGGCCTCTGAATCCCAGGAGGAGTTTTCAACTCGGATGGCAAAGCCGAGGCCGAATCCAACGCCTTGTCGTTTGCCGTTGAGTTCGATCGGATCGGCACTCTCCGAAAGGTGGTTGCGGGACATCGTTCGAACGTTCTCAGCGGAGAGGATTCGTATTCCAAAGAGCATGCCTTCATTCAGAATCATTTGAACAAAATGAGAATAGTCCCGGGCCGTTGAAACGAGCCCGCCGCCGCCGGAGAAGAATCGTGGGGGAAATCGGTAGTGAGTGGATTCGTTTGGATCCCGAAGGCGGAGCGTTCCGTTCGCATTCGATTGATAGATCGACGCAAAGCGATGCCGCTTGTCCTTGGGGACATGGAATCCGGTGTCTTTCATGTCCAGGGGTTCCAACAATTCGCTCGGCAAGGAATCGATCGAGGGACATTTTCGCCACCCTCTCAATGAGGACACCTTGGACATCGACCGAAACACTGTAGACCCAATCCTCACCGGGATGGTAGGGGGGGGCTCCGAGTTTCGCTTTGAACATGGCCGAGTCATCCGCGCGGTTCAAGATGCCCACCCGACGATACTGTTGGTCGATCTAGGTGTTTCCGAAAAACCCGTAGGTCATTCCGGCCGTATGGCGAAGGAGGTCGCGAATGGAGATTAGGCGTTTTGGAGAACGAGGCCTGCCTCGCTTGCCACTTGGACGCGGGCCAGTTCTGGAATGTGTTTCGAGACGGCGTCGTCGAGATCGAAGCGGCCTTCCTCTTGAAGCATCATCACTCCCGTCGAAACGATCGCCTTGGTCATCGAGTAGATCCGGAAGATGGCGTCCTCTCTCATGGGCGTGCGGGTATCGATGTCCTGCCAGCCGTGGGCTTTCAAATGCACGACCTGGCCCTGGCGAAGGACCAAGGTGACGGCACCGGCAAGCTTTTGTTCGTCGATCATGTCCCCAACGACCGTTTCGATCTTCCGCAGCTTGGCTGAGGACATCCCGACGGACTGGGGGGAGGCAAACGGAAGTTCGGCGGCCTGGGGGTTCCCGATGATGAAAATCGTCAGGAGGACAAACAGGGTGAGGAATCCTCCAGAGCGATTCCTCATGTTGCAACGAATCTGTGAGTGATAGAGTGGG